>Ga0207989_1000117_pt1 | contig 44460 bp, 41 predicted proteins | sample ETNtaG_7_FD_185777 | JGI IMG/M metagenome (GOLD analysis project Ga0207989, IMG submission 185777) | Marine microbial and viral communities from oxygen minimum zone, Eastern Pacific Ocean - ETNP201406SV65 (SPAdes) (version 2) | ecosystem: Environmental > Aquatic > Marine > Oceanic ... | reverse complement strand
CCGTTGTGTTCCACAACCGCCAGTGGGGTGCCGAGAAGAAGAACCAGGTCGACTTCTACGGCCAGAGGTTCGTGGCCGGTGAGCTGGAAGGAGGCGAGAGCTATGCCGACATCGCCACCGCCATGGGAGCCGAAGCCATTCGCGTCGACCAGCTTGAAGAGGTCGGCCCTGCTCTGGCCGCCGCAATCGACGCACAGATGAACGATCGCAAGACGACTGTCATCGAGATCATGTGCACAAAGGAACTGGGCGACCCGTTCCGCAAGGACGCCCTGTCAACGCCGGTCCGCCACCTCGACAGGTACGCCGACTACGTCTGAGTATCCGGGTTGTCGGGTCAGCCCAGACGGGCGGTTACCCAGTCGTGGACCATTCCCGCCACGTCGTCCCTGGCATCGGTGGGGTCCTGCAGGTAGTGGTCGCCTGTCACCCATTCGAGCTGCTTGTCGGCGGCGGCCAGTCCGTCGAAGATCATCTGGGCATCTGAGGTGAACACGCCGGTGTCAGCGAGGCTCTGGATCACCAGCGAGGGAACGGTCACGTGCGCCAGGTTCGGGGCCCCGCGGCACTGGGAGTACTCGAGGCTCCACATGGAAAGCCAGGTCCTGATGGTGTTCGAGGAGCCGATGCCGAACGGGCTGTAGTTGGCGAACCTGGGATCACCCGCATAGCAGGTACCGACCTCACGCTCCGAAGGGTCGATGCTGCCGTCCAGGAACCGCAGGTCCGCCCATGTGCGCGACATCGAGAACAGACGGTCGTAGATGCTCAGCCCCTGCAGTCGCTCCAGTTCGGCAAGTGCCCACGCTGTGATCCGGTTGTTCCTTGCGACCTGGGCAGAGCGGTACCTCTCCACGAATTCCGGCGGGTAGGGAGGGCCGTTGACCGGGTCGTACATGTCAAGGGTCGGGTCGACCGAAGCCGGGTCGTTCTCGTCTGTGAGGGAGGGATCGAACCAGTTGGTCAGTACCTCGGGCCGGCCAGGGTGGGCATTCAGCGACACGTACAGGTCGGCCGGCGACAACCCCAGTGCCGCTTCGGGCACCGGTCGGTCCAGGAGCGGTTGCAGTACCCCGGCCACAGCCTGTGCCTGGTATGCGCCCATGAGCGATCCGCCGCCACAGTTGGCCATGAGCACCACGTTCTCGACGCCAGCCTCCTCGCGCAGCCACCTGACCCCCACGCCGATGTCGACGAGGGCGTTGTCGAGGGTGAAGAACTGCTCGACACCCCGGAACCGCGTGTTCCAGCCCAGGAAGCCGTAGCCGAGCGCAGCCAGGCGGGTCGCCAGGTAGTGCTCCGAGAAGTCCACGTTGTAGTGCGATGCGATGAACGCCGTCTTAGGTGAGGTTCCCGAAGCGTGGTGGTAGAGGCCCTGGGTGGGCATGAAGCCCGCACCGTTCTGTGTACCCGTGGGGGAGTCAAGTGAGACGAAGCGGCGCTCTACGGGTGGCATGTCACTAGGTCTGTCTCAGACGATCTTGACAGTGCTCTCCGGGATGGCGTCGAGCAGTTCGAGGGCCCGCTGGCGGTCAGGTTCGAAGCCCGGGGTGTCAACGCAGAACTCAAGGGAGATCCCGTTCGGGTCCGTCACGTAGGTCGAGCGGCACCAACCGTGTTCCAGGGTGTAGGTGCCGTGGCCCGCCTCGTTCAGTCGCCCTGAGATGACAGCGGTCTGTTCCTCGCTGCGCCTGAGGGCGATGTGGTTTACCCAGAGAGGCATGCCGAGGCCGGTCGAGATGTCGGTCCGGTCCTTGTCCTCCTCGCCGACACCGTGAAGGTCGAAGAAGGCCAGACAGGAGCCGTCCCCGGTGTCGTAGAAGGTGTGTCGGAAGAAGCCCTCGCCGTACGGTGTCACCTCGGTCTTGACCAGCTCCAGGCCGATCAGGTCCTCGTAGAAGCGGTGGTTCTCGTGGATGTCGCGGCACGCGTAGGCGACATGATGGAATCCGCCTGATTGATCCGAGTCGCTCACTTCCGGTACCTCCTGGAGGAAGCCCGTCTTCGCCGGGCGGAGGCCACGTTAGTGTCTATCCGGGTCGCGGTAACTAACTTGGTACCGGTCTCTCCCTGTCGAGCACCACGAACGAACCGGTGGCCGAGGCCACGAGCCTGCCGCCGCTGGTTGCGCGTGCCTCTGTTTGGATGATGCGCCTCCCGGGGTGCAGCACCGTGCCGTGAACCTCGACCTCGCCTTCGAAGATGGGCTTCAGGTAGCGGATCTGGATCTCCATGGTCACGCACATCTGACCCTCCGCCAGGTGCCCTGCTGCAGCGGTACCCATGGCCGTGTCGAACATGGTGAACAGGGCACCGCCGTGCATTGTGCCGTTGGGGCTGAGGTGGACCGGGTCTATAGACACCCTGCACATGCCCTCGCCGTCCTGATCAATATCGAGGAACTCAGCCAGGGGAGAGGTGTCGTGGCGGATCGGGGCGTCGGAAGGTTCCATCAGGCGCTTGTCAACTCGGCCATCTGGCTGGAGTAGGTGGCCATGTCGAAGTAGTCGCGCCAGAGGCTGATCCTGCCGTCTACCACCTCGAACACGCCTGCGATCGGCAACTCAAGCCAGCCATCGCCGATTCGGAATCGATCCAGGCGTTCGTTGACCACCACGTTGCCAACCTCGAACTGGCGCAGGATCGGCCACTCCACCTCGGACGCCGGGCCCAGGAACATCTCAAGGGTCGCTGCCATGGCCTCAGGTCCGACGATGGGTTGCATAGGCATGTTCTCGTAGGAGACGTTGTCGGTCACGAGTGCGATGGCCGCTTCCACGTCCTTTCTCTCGATGGCGGCGATGAACGCGTTGACGGTCTCCGTCGGGGTCATGGCCTGAATCCCCGTGAGACGGCCTCGAAGATCATCTCGCGCTGGAGTTCGTTGGCGCCCTCGCCCCACTCGTTGATCTTGCAGTCCCTGTAGAAGCGCTGGGCTGGGCTCTCCAGCATGAACCCCTGTGCACCGTGGAGGTGGAGGCAGCGTTCGGCCACCCATGTGGCGGTCTCAGAGGCGACCAGCTTGGCGATGGAGGCGTCGGTGTCGTAGTCCTCGCCGCCCTCCAGCTTCTCGGCAGCCGAGTCGACGAGGTGGCGGACCGTTCGCAGGCGGGTTGTCATGTCAGCGATGGTCGCACGCACGACCTGCTTGGCTGCCAGCGGGCCGCCGAACTGCTCCCTGCTCCCCACGTGGGCGACGGCTGCATCCAGGGCCGCCCGACCGAGACCCAGGGCAAGCGAACCCGCAAATACTCTGCCCTGTGAGAGCACCGCCAGGCACTGGCGAAACCCGTTGTCCAGTTCGCCGACCAGCCTGTTCACCGGGACGACACAGTCCTCAAAGTGCAGTTCCGCCAGCTCTGAGGGGCGCATGCCCAGCTTGTGCATTGCACTGCGGTTGAGCCCATCGGAGTTTCCGTCGACGGCAAGCACCGAGAGGCCTGCCAGCTTGCCGGGCTCACCCGAGGTGCGGACCACCACAAGGATCACATCGGCGAAGGTGGCGTTGGTGATGTACATCTTCGAGCCGTCGAGCACGAAGTTGTCGCCGTCGCGTCGCGCTGCAAGTCGTACCCGGGTGACGTCGGCTCCCGAGTCCGGTTCGGCGTAGGCCCATGCGCCCGTCGTGCTTCCCGCCAGCAGGCCGGGTACGAAGCGTTCGGCAAGCTCCCTGTCGGCAATCTCGGCGAGAGCACCGGCAGCCAGAGCCGTGTGGACGTAGAGGCCTAGTGCGGCACCGGCCGAGCCGTACGCCAGTTCCTCGAACATGATGCAGCGGTCGACCGGGCCACCGCCGGAGCCCCCGAGTGACTCGTCAAACCCGACGCCCAGCCAGCCCAGCTCGCCCAATTGTGTGAACAGGTGCATCGGGTAGGAGCCCTCCGGGTCGGCCTGGTCCCATGCGGTGGCGTTGGGGGTGATCTCGGTCGCGGTGAACCGGGCCACTTCGGCCCTGAACGACTCCCTGCTGGCCGACAACTCAGACACCGCGGAACTCCGGTCGACGCTTCTCCCGGAAGGCCGCGACCCCTTCATGATGGTCCTCGGTCTGGATGCACTGCACCTGGGCGAAGATCTCAAACTCGAACTCCGCGTCCATGTCCACTCCGAGGGAGCGGTGGATGGCCCGCTTGGTCCAGGCGTGGGCAATTGGCGGCCCGGCTGCCAACCTGGCGGCGAACTCGGCCACGTGGTCGGTGAACTCGTCGGGGTCCACTACCCGGTGCACGAGTCCGATGTCGAGTGCCTCGTCGGCGCCGACCAGACGGCCGGTGAACATCATCTCGGTTGCTGCCCCGAGGCCGACTAGCCGCGGGAGGAACCAGCCGGCCGACATGTCACAGCCGGCAAGACCGATGGGGGTGAAGGGTGCACCGAGGCGGATTCCCTCGGCGGCTATGCGGAAGTCAGATGCCAGCGCCAGCCCCAGCCCACCGCCGACAGTGTCACCGTGGAGGGCGGCTATCACCGGCTTGTCCATACCGACAATTGCCCGTACGGGGTCCAGGTAGCGACGCACGATCGGCTCCCACTCCTGTGGGGCCCGCTCGACCATCTCAGCCTGGTCCGCACCGGCGCAAAAAACCCGTCCCGTACCGGCAAGCACGACAACCCCCACGTCGTCGGAAGCGGCGACCCGGGCCAGTGCGTCGATGAGCAGATTCAGCGTGTCGTGGTCGAGCGTGTTCAGCCGCTCGGGTCGGTTGAGGGTCACCGTGCCGACCCTGTCGGCGATGTCCACAAGTACCTGATCGCTCATGATGGGTGCTCCTCGGGGATGATTACCGTTCTGGCGGGTCCGAACGGTTCTGAAAAGATCTTGGCTGCACCGATCAGGGGGACCTCGCGCTGTACCGACCTGGAGACATCGAGCCTGCCGGTGCTGATCAGGCCGAGCACCGTCTGGATTTCGGCCGGCGTGGACCCGAACGAGCCGTGGACGCTCAACTCTGCACCGATGAACATCCCGAGCGGTGGCAACTTCGGTCGGGATGAGCCGACCCCGACAACCACGAGGCGACCTCCGGGGGACAGGGCTGCCAAACCCAACTCGACTGTTTCAGAGCGCCCCACGCACTCCAGGATCAGCGTGGCACCGCGGGCCACACGGCGCAGGGCTCGTGCCGGCTCCTCCTCGGCCTCTGAGTCGAACACCTCGTCGGCACCTGCTGCCATGGCGGCATCGCGTGCTTCTCGTGACGGGTCGACGGCAATTATCCGCGCTGCACCGCAGAGGCGGGCCAGCTGCACCGCGTGCACTCCCAGGCCTCCCGCACCAATGATGACGACGGTCTCGCCAACCTCCAGCTTGCCCACCGTGGTGAGTGCGTGGAAGGGGGTTGCTATGGCGTCCGAGGCAATGGCACCCACTCCGTCGGGCACCTCGTCAGGGAGTGAAATGAGGCTCGAGGTCGGCAGGGCGATGCGTTCGGCAAAGCCACCCTGCCTGGCCATGCCGAGAATCTGGGGCCGACGACAGCGGTTCGACCTGCCTGAAGTACACGCCGGGCAGACACCACAGGTGACCTGTCCGAACGCAGCCACCCGATCGCCGGGGTGCCAGCCCTCGACACCGTGGGTTGTTTCAAGGATCGTGCCTGCGATTTCGTGGCCCGGGACGGTTCCGGGTGGAACCCCAAGGTCGCCTGCGACGATGTGGCGATCGGTGCCGCAGACACCGGCTGCATCGACTGCGATCAGCACCTCGCCGTCAGCGGGAACGGGTTCGGCGACATCGTTCAGGCTGATCTCGCCGGGTTCCCCCAAAACCAGTGCCTTCACGGTCAGCCTCTTGTCCGCAGGCCCATGTGGTGGGCGATGATGTTGCGCTGGATCTGGCTCGTACCGCCCCCCAGCTCGCAGCCGCGGACCTCAAGGTTTCGGCGCAGGAAGTGCGATTCGGCCTCCCAGCCGCGTGCTCCGGCAACCTGCATGGCGGCGGTCGTAGCACGACCGGCCACATTGTTGGCGAGCATCTTGGCCATGGAGGCCTCCATTGGGCAGGGTCCCTCGACGTCGCGCTTGTGAGCTGCGGCGTAGACGAGCAGGCGTGCAGCAGCCACCTCGGCCTGCGACTCGGCGAGAGGGTGGGTAACCGCCTGGAACCGGGCGATGGGCCCGCCGTACTGCTCCCGGTTGTTGGCGTACACCACGGCGTCATCGAGCGCCGCCTGGGCGACACCGATGGACTGGGCAGCATTCGCCAGGCGCTCAGGGTCCATCAGCTTTGCCAGGTTCACCCAGCCGTCGTCCACCTCGCCGAGCACGGCATCGTCAGGCACGAACACGCTGTCGTAGGTGACGTCGTTGACCATGAGGGCCTTCATGGCCAGGTGCTGGCGGCGCTCGAAGCTGAGGCCCGGTGTCGGGTTGTCGGCCTGGTTGTCGACAAGGAACAGGGTGATCCCCTTCTGGCGGGGCTGGTCCGGAAAGGTGTTGGTTCGGGCAGCGGTGATGATGATCTCGGCCCGCTCGGCACCTGAGATCGGTCCCTTCACACCGCTAATCCTCCAGCCACCGTCCACCTTCTCGGCTGTGGTCTCCATTCCGGCAAAGTCCGATCCGGCACCGGGTTCAGACATCGACAGAGCGAACCGTCTGTCTCCGGTCACGATGGCCGGCAGGTACCGGGCTGCCTGTTCGGATGAGCCGCAGATGTGGAGGGCGTGCGATCCGAAGATGGTTCCGGTGATGTAGAGGGTGGCCAGAGAAATTGAGGTCTTGCCGACCTCTTCGACGAACACGCAGAGGTCCACAACCGAGCCGTCAGATCCGCCGTGCTCGGTGGGTACCGGTATGCCCGTCCAGCCGCGCTCCGCACACGATCGGTAGAAATCGTCGGGGTATTCCTCGTCGCGCTCCATCTGGGTGATGCGTTCCAGCGGGTACTCCTCATCGAGGAAGGCACGCACCTCGGCTCGCATGGCCAATTGGTCTGGTGACAGGTATACGTCCATCAGTTCCCCCTGAACGACGGTGTTCGCTTGGATCTTGTGGCCTCAAGGCCCTCCCGGAAGTCCTCTGAGCAGATGGCATCGGCCTGGACCTCGGCCTCAAGGTCGAGGTGCTCGGCCAGGGAGCGCTGTTCGATGCCCTTGAACGCCACCTTGTTGCCCCGGGCTGCAAGGGGCGCAAGCGAGGCCAGGCGTTCGGCGAAGGCCTTGACCGCCGAGTCGAAGGACGCGGGCGGGGCCACCTCGGTGACGAGTCCGGCGGCCAGCGCCTCATCTGCGGAGTAGACGGTGCCGAGGGTGACGATCTCCATGGCCCTAACGGGCCCGACCAGGCGGTTCAGCCACCAGGTGGCACCCGTGTCGGCGCCAGACAGGCCGAGGCGCGAGAACACGAAGCCCAGTCGGGCCCCGTCGCGCATCACGCGAAAGTCGGTGGTGAGGGCCACTGCTGCACCGCCTCCGAAGGCGTCACCGTTGACTGCGGCGACAGTGGGCACGGGCAGTCCGGCTATCGCCTTGATGCCCTCGTTGGCGTGTCGCAACTCTGTCACGGTGTTGTCGCGGTCGCCGTCCAGAAGGTCCTGTAGTGCCTCGAAGTCGCCGCCTGCTGAGAAGGCGACACCTTCGCCGGTGAGCACCATTGCCCGGGCGTCGGGGTCGGCAGCTACGCCGGCGCAGGCCTCGATCAGGTCGGTGAAGGCCTGTGGGTTCAGTGCGTTGCGAACCTCGGGGCGTCGGAACGTGACGGTGTGAATGCCACGGTCGTCCCGTTCATGGGAGAGCAGGTCAGGCATCGATCTTGAAGACCTTCGCGGCGTTGTCCCGCAGGATCTTGCGTGTTGCCTCAGGCGAGAAACCGCAGTCGTACACATCGTCGACCGTGCGCTTGAATGGCAGCAGCGGGTAGTCGGTTGCCCAGATCATCTTGTCCTGGCCGTAGCCGCCTGAGAACTTCTTGACGCTCTCGGTCCAGTGTCTGGCCGGCCGGGCCGAGGCCTCTACGTACACGTTCGGATGTTTCCAGGCCAGGATGAGCATCTCGTCCTGCCAGGGGTCACCGACGTGGGTTCCCAGGATCTTGAGCTCTGGGAACGTGAGGGCCACCTCGTCGAGATAGATGGGCCGTCCACATTCTGAAGGGAGCAGGGGGCCGGTATGGCCTACTTGGATGCAAAGAGGTATGTCGTACTCACAGCAGGCCACGTAGAAGGGCCAGTAGATCCGGTCGGTGGGTGGCGGTGCGGTTGTGCGACCATCACCACATTGGAACGGCTCGAGGCGAAATGCCCTGTAGTCGAGCTCCTCCACGCAGCGGCGAAACTCCCGGATGGCTGGCATCGGATCCCTGATGTCGACAGTGAATGCCCCAATGAACCGGTCTGGCGCCTCGCGGATGTAGGCAGCGTTCTCGTCGTTGCTGACGACCCACGAATCCAGGAACTTGAATGAGGAGGCCACGCCAATGTCGACCCCAGCGTCGTCCATCTCAGTCAAAACCTCGTCGACGGTGAATCCCTTCTGGAAGCGTTCCTCCACTCCGTACTTACGGAAGATGTGCCAAAACGATGAGGGCCATCGTTCGGCAGAACCCGGTGGTGGGATCGTCATCCAGGCATCAATCGCGCCCACACGTTCAGTCGGGTTGGTGCTTGTCACAGGTCGAGCCCTTTCGCGTAGTTAGACGAGAGCGCGTGCTATGAGCTCGCGCATGATCTCTGAGGTTCCGGCACCGATGGAGAAGCCGGCAACGTCTCGGTAGTAGCGGGGTACGGGGGATTCCTCCATCTGACCAAAGCCCCCGTGGACCTGCAGGACTTCAGCTGCCACCGACTGCACCGCGTCGGCCGCATGGAGCTTGGCCATAGACACAGCAATGTCACCGGCTGGGTCACCGTCACTTAGTAGCCGTGCTGCCTGATGGGTCAACAGCCTTGTCGCTTCGAGCTTTGTCGCCATTTCAGAAAATCGGTGGCGCCAGGTCTGAAGGCCTATGATCGGGCCTCCGAAGGCCTCGCGTTGACTTGCGTAGCTGAGTCCTAACTCGATAAGCCGCTCCATGATTCCCACCGCAAATGCGGCGATGACGAGCCGTTCGCCTCCAAAGTGAGAGAGGATGTAGCGCAGCCCTTGGCCCTCTTCTCCGACCAGATTGGCAGCGGGGACACGACATTCGTCAAAGAACAGTTCACCGGTGTCTGATGCCCTGGCTCCCAACTTGTCGAGGTTGCGTCCCACCTCAAACCCTGGGGTGTCGGTCGGGAAGATGATCAGCGAGATGCCCTTGGGGCCGGTATCACCGGTTCGGACCGCCAGAGTGATGAAGTCGGCCCTGGTGCCATTTGAGATGTAGGTCTTCTGGCCTGAGATCACGAAGTCACCGCCGTCCCGACGTGCCCGTGTGGCAATCGCAGCCACGTCAGATCCAGCACCCGGCTCTGACACTCCAATGGCCCCGATTAGGTTTCCGGCTATCGCTGGTGCCAGCCATGCATCCTTTTGGGCGTCGGTGGCCTCGTCGGCCAGGATCGCCAAGGCGAATTCGGACTGAGCCATGAGCGCCACGGCGGTTCCGACGGAGTCTCCCTTAGCAAGTTCCTCGGCCAGTACGCAGGTTGCCATGAAGTCTAGATTTGAGCCCCCGTAGGCCTCGGCATAGCGGAGGCCCAGGAGTTCGGCGGCACCTGCCTTTCGGTAGAGATCGAGGTCGCATTGGCCGTCACGCTCCCATGCATCGGCGTTGGGGCGGATCTCGCGCTCCACGAACGAAGAGACGGTCTGGCGGAAGGCATCGTGGTCCTCAGAGAGGAAACTCGAGGGCTGGCGGGGGTAGGGGGCCGTGGTCGTTGGCAAGGGTACTCCTAGGGAAATGACTGTTGACCAGAGTAGTAATCTGGTCAGTTAACGTCAACTTGTGTAATGTCGGGTCGATGACAGCCATGGAGACAACCAGCCTCGAACCAGCCGACCGCCTCCTCGACGCTGCCGAGGCCAGATTCCGGCGATTCGGCTACAAGCGCACAACCGTTGAGGACCTCGCCACCGAGGCCGGCACCGGCAAGGGCAGCGTCTACCTCCACTTCGAGTCGAAGCAGGATGTCTACCTGGCTGTGGTGGAGCGCTCCCTCGAGCACTTCCTGGCCGCTGCCGAGACTGCCCTGTCAGCCGAGGGGGCCTCGCCTGACCTGCTTCGCTCCCTCGTCGAGGTGACGATCGAGCACTACAGTCACGACGAGCTGCTCCGCTCATCGCTGTTCGGCGACACCGACCTGGTCGCAGGCGAGGTGGCCCAGTTGGCCTCCGACCTGCAGCGTGACCGGATCCGCTCACTGTTGCGTGGGGTGCTCACACGTGGGAAGGCCGAGAGTTCGGTCAGGCACGACATTGATGTCGAGGCAGCGGCATCGGTTCTCCAGGAGTCAGGTTGGGCTCTGGTGAGGACCGGCCTTGTGAGCGATGATCCAGCCGAGTTGGAGACTCTGCTTGAGGCCTTCAACAGCATCGTGGGCCTCGGCCTGATCCCCAGGCACTGATTGCCGGAGGACCCTGATGACCGGAGGACCGCTGAGAACAGAGGCTCAAGGCGACGGTGTAGTGCTGCTCACCCTTGACCGGCCCGACCGGCGCAACGCACTCAATGCCGAGCTACGCAGCCTGCTGGGCGATACCCTCGCCCGACACGCAGACGACGACACCTGCAAGGTGGTCGTGCTGGCCGGCAGTGGGCCCACTTTCTGTGCAGGATTTGACCTCAACGAGATTAAAGAAGCGGCCTCCCTTGAAGCCCTGTTCGCCGACGCCGACGCCTACCATCATGCCGTCCACACGTTCCCGAAGCCGATCATTGCAGCGATCCACGGGCCGGCGGTGGCGGGAGGAATGGACTTGGCCCTCATGTGTGACATACGGATTGCCAGTGCTGAGGCAACCTTCGGCCAGCCCCAGGTAAGAGTCGGTATTCCCGCCGCCTACGACCTGCTCTGTACCGTTGTTGCAGGATCGATCGCGCGCGACATCTGCCTCACCGGTCGCCTCTTTGGGGCCGATGAGGCGCTCCAGATGGGGATCGTCAACCGACTGTTTGAGGGTGACGATCTGATGGACGAGACCCTCTCCCTGGCCACCCAGATCGCCTTATCACCGGCCTCTGCAGCCGCCAAGGCAGAGTTTCTCGCCGGCCAGCCCAAACTCTTCGGCTGACCGCTCCCTCCTACTGAAGGCCTTTGGCTGTGCCTCCATCCACGGGAATGGATGCACCTGTGATCGACCTAGCTGACTCCGAGCAGACGAATGCCACGATTCTCCCGAAGTCTCCGGGGTCACCCAGTGTTCCGGTCGGGACGCGTGAGGCCACCGCCTCGAGGTCGTCGTAGAGTTCGGTAAGCCTGTCGGTAGCGTGTAGACCGGGTTGCACCGTGTTCACCGTCACCCCGTCGGGGGCGACCTCGGTGGCGGTGGTCTTTAGGAACGCTGTCAGGCCGGCCCGAGCCGTGTTGGACAGGATGAGTTGGTCGATCGGCTGTCGCACAGAGATCGATGTGATCGCAACCACGCGTCCCCAGCCGCGCTCCTGCATTGGTGGTATCAGGTACTTGCACATGGCGACTGTCGAGAGCAGGTTCAACTGCAGGGCGTCGGGGTAGGCACCCAGGTCTGTTGAGGCAAAGTCACCCGGCGGTGGGCCACCGGCGTTTGCCACCAGGATGTCTATATCGCCCAGTGCCTCTTGTGCAGCCGTGAGCATGTCGTTGATGTTCTCAGGTTGGCTAAGGTCAGCCATGATCGTGACCGGATCACCGTCGACCGCCTCTCTTGCTGCTTCCAAACGTTCCGCCGAGCGGGCAACCATGCCAACTCGCACGCCATTGGCGGCAAGGGCCTGGGCAGAGGCCAACCCCAGGCCACTGGACGCGCCGGTTACCAGTGCCGTTCGACCGGTGATTCCCAGATCCATGGTTCCTCCCAGATGCTGGTAGGCAAAACTAACCGTAGAGCATGCAGTCGCGTGGCATGATCTAGGACCGTTCAGTCGTCCCTAACAACCCGTGAAGCCGTCTCGTCGCAGCGGTAACCGGGCCCCCTGCCAGCGTCCAGAACCTCTTCTATTTCGGTGCTGGCAGTTACCCAGGTGGTTAGATCATCGTCAGAAGCCGTAGCAAACACCACGCCTAAGAGAGAGCCTTCGTCGTTATAGAGCCCGGCGCCGCTGTCACCCCTGCCGGTAACTGCTCCAACCTCGTAACCGTCCCGCTGGTACCTGTTCGCGCTTCCGATCTCTTCTATGACAACTGGTACGCGGCGCCGGATGTCAGCTTCTACGGTCCCTGAGCGGGCACCGCCAACGATTAGGCCCGTGCCTGCTGTTGAATCGTCGGCCATGACCACCGGGGGGGTGTCCAAGCCGGGAACTGAGATAAGCGCCAGGTCCCTACGGGCGTCCAAGGCCACTATGGAACCCGGGCGCTCTACGTCGTCTGGAGTGGTGGCATGAACGGTTGAGGCCCCGACTACGACGTGGGCGACGGTTACCACCAGGTCGCCACCTACGGCTACCCCTGAGCCCCTTGTTTTGGATACGTGCCCGCAACCAGTAGTCCGGATCGACACACTGCGCTCGTTCGGAGAGGCACTCTCGTCTTGTCGGCCACCGGCCCCCAGTATGACCATGGCTGACACGTAGAGCCCTAGGAGGATCACACCGTCTACCCGCCCCAGGTAATGGCCCCACCGGGCCAGAGCCACGGCGCCGACACCCACCACGAGCATGAGGGCGATGCCCTTTCCCTCAAGGTGGGAGTCACCTATCTCACCTGGGCCTACCAGGCCGATGGCTCCACCGACGGCCAGAGAGTTAAAGACGTTGGAGCCGAGGAGGTTGCCCACGATCAGGTCGGTCTCTCCACGGCGAGCACAGGCCACCGTGGTCACCAACTCGGGAAGCGAAGTCCCAAGGGCTACTAGGGAAAAGCCAATGAAACCACCGGTAAGTCCCCAGTGGCCGGCCAGTCCGCTTGCCCCGGTGACCACAAAATGGGCGGCCAACACCGTTCCTGTGAGCCCAACTGTCACGCGCAGTGTCTCAAACCCTGTGGAGTGCCCTTCGTCTATCGGCTCGTCGTCGTGGTTCTCCTGACGACCAGTGACCACCAGTGCCACGATGGAGGCAACGATTCCCAAAGCGAGGAACAGCCCCTCAAGGCGCGAGACATATCCCCCGGTCACCACTAGAGCGAAGGCCACAGCGGCTATCACCGAGAGTAGGGCTTCCCGGCGGAAGACCGATGGGGCGATGGGCATCCTGGTCAGGAGTGCCGCTACAGCTGCCACCAAGCTGAGGTTGGCCACGTTGGAGCCAACGACGTTGCCGACCCCAAGGGCGAGGTTCCCCCGGTTTGCTGCAATGGCTGACACCAGCATTTCGGGCGCGGAGGTGCCGAACCCCAGTACCACCGCACCTATTACTATCGGGGACATTGATAGAGAGCGGGCCAACCGGGCCGAGCCGAGGACGAAGTGGTCGGCAGCGACTACCAGGACCGCCATTCCAGCCAGACAGGCGACTAGGTCTGTTATCACCTAACAACCTTCCTTATGTGGGCAGTCACGTCGTCAGCACCCGTGGGAGCACTGTTACCGTGGTCGACAATGCGTCGTGGGTTCCTCATCCGATCGGTACAAAAACTGCTTCGTTCCGACGAAGCCCTGGTCGATGTCGTCTTCATGTGGAGCCGGCACCGGTGGATGATGCCCTTTACTGGTGTTGCGTTCGTTGGTCTGGTGGTCGTGGCGGCAGCGTCAGGAATAGCTGAATGGTCTGTGCGCCTGGGTCTGGGAGTGGCGGGGGCAACCGTGGCTGCCATGTCGACGACTGAATACCGGGTACTAGCCCACACGACAGGTGCCTTGGTCCTGTGCAGGGCCGGGCGCGTGCGCCAGGTGGCCACTGGAGTCATTGAACGCCTGTCTGCCGATGTGACGATCACCAGGGTGGGCACCACGCTCGTGAGCTCCGAATGGATGATTGGAGATCGCCGCTACACGGTGCCCCGAAACTTCGGCCAGGCAATGGAGGCTGTTGCCCAACGGTGAACCCTTGGCCAGCAAGTGGGTTGAGAACCCGGTGGAGCTGTTCAAAAAGCCCACCGCCGCCCGACGGTTGGACCCGTCGGGCGGCGGACTGGCAGAGTTGAATCCCAGCCGGAGGGGGCTTTGATTAGAGGTCGGTCTGCTGCATGAGGTAGGACCTCTCAGCCAGACCGTGCCATTCGACGATTCCGTCCCGGTACTCGCGCCATGGGTCGAGGATCGCCTTGAACTGCGGGTCTTCGCCAGCAATGCGATCGAGTTCGTCCTCGGTTCCCTGCTTGAAAGCAGCCATGAGTTCCGGTGAGAACTCGCGAATCGACGCGAACTCCTTGATCTTCTGGAGGTCCCGCTGGTTCAGCGTGTCATAGGTGGCCAGACAGTGCATGTTGGCGTATGCAGCAGCGGTCTCGACGGCTGCCTGGTACTCCTCAGGCAACGAGTTCCAGTTGTCGAGGTGGATTTCGACTTCCAGTGCCGTGCCCGGCTCCCACCACCCTGGGTGGTAGTAGAACAACTCGGTACCGAGTTGGTCGAGGCCCAAGATGAGGTCGTCAGTCGGGCCGACGAACTCAGCGGCGTCGATGGCGCCCGTTTCGATCGCGGTGAGGATCTCTCCACCGGGAATCGAGATCTGCTCGCCACCCAGGTTGTTGAGTACAGCGCCGCCAATGCCGGGAATGCGCATCGTCAGGCCCTGGAGGTCAGCAACCGTGTTGATCTCCTTGGAGAACCAACCACCCATCTGGCAGCCGGTGGCTCCTGCTGGGAAGAAAATCATGTTGTGTTCTTCCTTGTAGAAGTCCTGGAGCATCTCAAGGCCGCCACCTTGGTAGAGCCATGCATTTTGCTGGCGCTGGTTCAGGCCGAAAGGCACCGCGGTGCCGAACTGCTGAACCTTGCTGATTCCCACGTAGTAGTAGGAGGCCGTGTGGCCCATCTCCATGCCCTTGTCTCGTACCGTGGGCAGCACCTGACCACCGGCGACGATCTCACCGGCAGGTCGGGCGTTGATCTTGAACTTGCCTCCGGTAAGTCGCGAAACCGCGTCGGAGAAGATCTGAGCTGAACCGAACAACGTCACCAGGGAGGTGGGCCAACTGCACCCCATCTCCCATTCGATCTCGGGTAGGTCAGAACTGAGTTCAACCGCTTTGGTGGTTGTAGCCGCCGCAGTGGTTGTAGCCGCCGCAGCAGTGGTAGCAGGAGCGGCCGTTGTGGCCGGTCCTGCATCGTCATCGCTGCCACAGGCCGCCATGATGGCGCTGCCGGCGGCGAATCCACCGACTGCTATGCCGGCCTTGGTCAGAAACTTTCGACGGTCGAATGGATTCTCAACTTCGTCGACGTGCTGCTCGTCAGTCATTTGTGAATTCCCCCTCTTGAGTCATTCGGTTCGTTAGCTGGTCCAGCGCTCGCCCCCGGAAGGCCGGATACGCACGGCCACAAATTGTGACACAGATATTGTGACACAGATATTGCGGGAGTGTCAAGGGCGTCCGATCGGACGCCACCTAAGGATCAGGCGCCGCTAAAGAACCTGTAGGAGAACTCGGTGATACCGGGAAACACAGCGAAGATCACGATAGCTATGCCCTGGAGGACCATGAAGGGCAACGCTCCTTTGTGGATGTCAGCTGTACTGACCTCGGGAGGTTTGACGCTTTGTAGATAGAAGAGCGAGAACCCGACCGGTGGGGAGATGAACGCCATGTTCAGGTTCACCGCCATGAGCACGGCAAACCAGATCTTTTCAACCGACGAGAAGCCCATGGCCTCCATGGCCGGCACGAAGATCGGCACCACAATGAAGGTGATTTCGAGGAATTCGAGGTTAATGCCCAAGATGAAAACGGCGACCATCGCCACTGCCACGAACCCGTACTTGCCTCCCCCGACTGCGGTCAACCACTCGGAGGTCTGGTCCGAGCCGCCGAGTTGGAAGAACATCTGGCTGAAGAAGGTAGACGAGACCAACAGGGTCATCACCAATACCACGATGTTCAGCGTTGAGGTCCCGGCTTCCTTGAGCGCCTTTGGCGTCAGCCTCCATTCCAAAACGGCATGGTCGGCCCCGTCCTTGACCAGAAGTTTGTCTACGTACCAGTTGAGACCAGCCAAAAGTAACGCTCCCAGGACGCCAACGGAGCCGGATTCCGATGGTGTGGCGATCCCCTGGAATATCGAAAACAATACGCCGATGATCAACACCAGGATTGGAACGATTGACACCAGCACCTCTGTGGTCAGCATGCCGCCACGGGCCATGAGACCGAACAGCACAACAAAGGCAATTGGTGTGGCTACGATCGCCACTCCGGAACCTGCCATCAGCATGACCAGGCCGATCATCAGAGACATCGGCAGGGAGATCTTCGCCGCTGTCAACACGCTGACCTTGCCAGGCAGGGTGCGTTGTTCTTTCGGCATGGCCGGTCCGAGGTGGGGTCGTAAATAGGAGATGCCCAACGCATAGGCGATGTAGAGGCCGCTCATGATCAGGCCCGGTATTAGGGCCCCAGCGAAAAGTCCGAGGATGCCCACCCCCAACTGCTGGGCCAACAAGATCAACACCAGACTGGGTGGCAGCATCTGGGCAAGGGTCCCCGAGGCGATGATCACCCCGGTGGACAACTTGTTGTCGTAGCCCAACTTGACCATGGAAGGCAACGAGAGCAGGCCCATCACGATTACCGTGGCGGCCACCACACCAGTTGCAGCAGCCAACAGGGTTCCCACCACCACCACTGCGGCAGCCACCCCGCCCCGGAGTGGCCCCATGAGCATTCCGATGGCATTGAGCAGTCGTTCAGCGAGACCAGATCGCTCAAGGATGGCGCCCATAAGGACAAACAGCGGTACGGCCAGCAGGGTTTGGTCCTCGAGAGCGTTCTGCCATCGGCCGGGCAGCACATTTAGCGTGTTCGGGTCAAAGGTACCGGTGAGATCACCAATGAAGGAAAAGGCAAGGGCGGTCGCAACAAATGAGAACGCAACGTTGTAGCCGGTGAGAATGAGCACCATGAAAATGGCGAACATCACCAACGAAAGTATGACACTCAGCTCCATCAGCCAGGCTCCCTACTCAATCCGTTGGAATTCGTCATGGTCATGGAGGTCGGCCAGTTCCTCACGCTTGATCATCACGAACCCGGTCTTGATGATCTCGGCCAGGACCTGGAGTGCGAAGAGAACCATGCCGATGAAAGTCAAAGCCTTGATAGGGCCTATAGGTAGCGACCCGGCATCCCAAGCCGTCTCCCACGAGTTCCATACTCGCCAGCCGTCAGGCCAGATACCGGAGTGCTTCATACCGAGGCCCTTGCGGCCGTAGTCCCAGAGGAGCCGCATGGCAACAATCAAGAAGGGCATGAAGAAGAAGACGTGCATGTAGAAGTCCAACGAGGCCTTGCGCCGATTGGACCAAGCGTGCCACCAGAAATCGATACGAGGGTTTATTCCCTCACGCACCCCGTAGTTCAAGCCCATGAGGAACATGAAGGCGAAGGTCATCCATGCAAAACTCATCATCTCTCCGATGATGATGTCCGCTTCGACCCAACGCCCGACATAGCGCGTCACCACATTGAATAGTGATACTAGGAAGACCAGCCATCCCAAGTACTTGGCCAACCCGCCAGTGACTGTGGTGATTTTCTCGAGTTGTATACGAAATACGTGCAGAGCCTGTAGTTGCGTACAGAGTGCCAATAGGGCCAGAAGACCCAACCAGTGCCACCAGGCCAGACGGCCGATCAGAAGGTCTGTTCCGACCGCTGTGGCAATGACCGAAGCCACCAGTAGAGCACCGATGACCAAACCCAGTGGGTGGATTCGATACCAGAGTGACTGAGCCTGATCGTCCTGATGGGGTTCCACACTCTCCATGGAAGGGATTGTGGCGGCTACGACAGTCGCATCAGAGGCCTCCTCCGCTTGTTCGGCGGCGGGATCACTGAGATTGTCATCTGCCATTACCGCCCCCCCTTCCAACTCTTAGTCTCTGGATTAAAGACAGCCTCTAGATTCAACACGCTATTGGACCCGCCATCAATGGTCGTTCAAGTTGTATCACAAGTTGACGTTCACCGAAAGTCCGCAAGATATTCGGGCCCCAGAGCGTCTAGTGATCGGCATCCGATCAACGACAAAGTGCGCTCCACCCCTTCGACCAGATGTTCAAGGACAAAGTCGACCCCCTGTTCTCCGGCTGCTCCCAGACCGTAGAGGTAGGCCCGTCCGAACATGCAGGCCTTAGCGCCCAGGGAGACGGCCTTGACCACATCGGAGCCTCGCCGTATTCCACCATCGAGGATGATGTCCGTGCGACCTCCCAGGGCGTCGGCTACTGAAGGTAACAGGTCGATGGGTGCCGGAGCATCGTCGAGTTGACGGCCTCCGTGGTTAGAGAGAATGACGGCATCCATCCCGCGGTCGACAGCGATCTTGGCGTCAGCCACCGTCTGGATGCCCTTGATGGTCATCTTCCCCGGCCACTTTTCCCTGAAGTGGTCTATGTCCTCCCAAGACAACCCGGGGTCCATCTGGTCGGCAACGTATTCGGCTAGCGAGACTGGGTCAGAACCGTCGCCGACCGATCCTCCAGTCACGTTGGCGAACATGATCGGTTCAGCCTTTATGAAGTCCAAGGACCAACCTGGGTGGCGTATCCCGTCAATTATTGTTCCAGGCCCGATTCGGGGAGGCAGGGTGAAGCCTCTTCGGACATCTCGCTCCCGCCTGCCGAATGTCGCTGTGTCAACGGTGACCACTGCCGTGGAGTATCCCGCCGTGGCGGCTCGGTCGAGCATCTCATCGACCAGCCCACGGTCCTTCCACACATAGACCTGGAACCACTTGTCACCATCTCCGGCCTCAGCGACCTCTTCGATTGAGCGTGTCCCCAAAGTTGAAAGTGCATAGGGCAGCCCGGCGCGGGCTGCCGAGCGGGCCACGGCAAGCTCGCCCTGAGAGTGAGCGATCCGTGTAAAACCGGTGGGAGCCAGCACAAGGGGCACAGGCAGGTGCTTACCCATAAGGGTGGTAGAAGTGTCGATCTCAGCATTGCCCCGTAGTACCCGGGGAGCAAAACCGATCTTCGCAAATCCAGCCTCGTTGCGGTCGTAGGTCCGTTCGTCTTCAGCCGCTCCGTCTATGTAGTCGAACACACCTGAGGGGAGGCGCCGGCGGGCTAGATTTCTCAGATCCTCGATGTTGGCCACCTTAGAGAGGCGCCGCTTGATGGGATCAGATTCGAACTTCTTGAACCGGACTACAGCCCGAAGCGATTTCAACATATCCGCTATTGTGACACGGTTTAGTTTGTGACACAATACTTGTCCTGCCGTTGCCGCTACTGGGACTAGGGGGCACTTTGCGAAAAGATAGTGCAGCCCAAAAGGTCATGGTCCAGATCCGAGACGAGTTGCTTGATGGCAAGATCGCGCCTGGAACTTGGCTGCGCGAAGAGCAGATAGCGGAACGCTTCGAGGTCGGGCGTTACACAGTCCGATCTGCCATCGAACAGTTGGTCAGTGTCGGCCTACTGGTCCACGAACGTAATCGCGGTGCCTTTGTATCTCCGATTTCACCTGACAGAGTCAAGCGTCTCTTCGAGGCCCGGAAGGTAATTGAAGTGGGATCCCTGCAACTCTTCCTTGGCACAGGGGCTGATTTGTCCGAGCTCAAGGCCCACGCCAAGCTGTTGGGATCCTTTGACGAAACCACGCCCTGGCACACCGTCATCGAGGTCCACAACGACTTCCACCGGTCCATCGTCGCCACAGGAGGGAACAGCCGTCTCCTTGACACTTACGACCGCTATCAGGACGACCTCCAGTTCATGTTGTCTTTTCTTGGTCGTGCCCACACCGTTGATACCTTCGCGAAAAACCACGTGCTACTGGCCGAAGAGATCTGTCAGGGCAGTCCAAAGGCCATTGAACTCCTCGAGCACGACGTGACAGAGTTCGGAGTTCCCCCATTACTAGGTGCTCTCGCTGAACTCGAGGGCACCGACACCAGGTAGGGCATCACCTGAAAGTTGACTAGGGCCACCTGCGACCAATGACTCTTTCGTGGGTCATATCAGATGCGCTCAGTGCCGCCTTCGGGTTGTCTGTAGTTCGACGGCGATTCGGGCGGCCGTAGAGGCGTTGTTGAGTACCAGGGCGACGTTGGTGTCGATGCTCGCCCCGGTTGTGGATTCAGCGATATGGGCTAGGAGGAACGGCGTGATCGCGTTCCCGCTCACTTCACCGATTGCTGCCTCTTGCAAGCCGAGCTTGATGGCTTTGTGAATCACCCGGTGGTCGGCCTCGTGGTCGGCTGGCACAGGTACGGCGACCACGACACCGCTGGTGAGGCCCGTGGACCAGTGAGCCTCCAGGATCGAAGCGGTTTTGGCAGCGTCGTCTGAACGGGTGGTTGTCGGCAGGTTGGTTCCACGGGTCCAGAATTCGGGGAATACGTCAGTTCCCTGCCCAATGACGGGCACGCCGAGTGTCTCCAAGTGTTCGAGCGTCCGGGGGATGTCAAGGATCGCCTTTACACCCGCGCAAACGACAGCCACGGGAATCGTTCCGAGGGCTGTCAGGTCCGCAGAGACATCACCGGAGTCGCCCCGGTGTACGCCGCCGATTCCACCTGTAGCGAACACGCTGATTCCGGCCCTGTGGGCTACGAGCATGGTGGCGGCGACCGTCGTTGCTCCCGGACGACCGGCGGCCAGAACCCACCCCATGTCACGCAGGCTCACCTTCACTACGTCATCTGAAGTCGCTATGCAGGCAAGGTCGGCCCCATCAAGACCGACACGAATCGCTCCGTCCAACAGTGCCACGGTCGCTGGGACGGCTCCACCGGCGCGGATGGCTCCCTCAATGGCATGTGCGGTTTCCAGGTTTCGGGGACGTGGGAGGCCGTGGGCGATGATGGTCGACTCCAATGCCACGACCGGTGTACCTGCATTCAGCGCCTCGGCCACCTCGTCGCCGAGCCGGATCGGTTGATTGGATTCTGAATAGTCGTCCATTGCAGTCAGTCTCGCCGGTTTGCGACCCTCTCAGACGTTGTGGGTCGTACGAAAGCGTGCTGGTGTCTCCCCAGTGAGGCGCCCGAACTGCCTGGTGAGGGTGGCCTGGTCGTAGAACCCGCATTCGGTCGCCACGACAGCGATCGGGTCGTCCGAGTCGGTCAGGCGGGCTGCAGCCCTGTCGACCCTCGCTCTCAGCACGTACTGGTTGGGCGTGATGCCGAATACCTTCTTCATCCGCCGTTCCAACTGGTCCTCGGAGCACTCGGCAGCCGCGGCCATGTCCGCCACCCGGATCGGGTCGGCCAACCGTTCCTGGACGAGGTCCACGACCCGGGTCAGGGACTCCATGGCGATTCCCTCCTCGCTCGGGGTCTCCAGGTCGCGGCTCACGCTGACGAGTCCCACAACCTCACCGCTCTCGACCACCGGCAGTTTCGTCGTGAGGTACCAGCCGGTTGACAGGTCGGGTCGCCGGATCAACTCCAACTCGTTTCTCAGCGGTTCGCCGGTGGCGAATACCTGGGCGTCCTGGCCCTCGTAGTGCTCTGCCAGGGCCTCGGGGAACAGGTCAGACGCGCGGGTGCCAACCACGTCTCGCCTCGACTGGCGACCTGAGCGTCGGACGAATGCCTGGTTGACCGCCACGTAGCGGTCGTCTGTCCCCTTCATGCAGAACATGACGTTGGGAAGTGCGTCAAACAGGTCCAGGATCTCCTGTCGACAGCCGAATACCGGCTGGCTGGCAGGGCTCTTGTCGAATTCGGCCGCCATCAGGGCGCTGATCGTACAAGACCCCCCGGGGCCGGTCCTAGATCATGTACCCATGATTGAAACGGAGGCACGATCCGATTCCGGCAACTCTCCTCCCGATCCGGTTCCTGGCGCACTTGTCGAGGACGCGGTTCGGCTGGTCGGCAGGTGGCTGGACGCGGCCAGTGTCGTCGAGACGGCTGATGAGCGTGATCTGGCCGATCGACTGCTCGGACTCGTCGAGGACGGGCACGGTGTCGCCTTCACCATGCGATTTGTGGACAGGGTTGCCAGGAGCCGCCACAACAGGCTGGCGGCGCGGCAACTGTCGAGGCTGGTCAGCGGTCAGGTGCTTCCGTCCTTCCTCGGGCCGATCGACAAGTTGATGCTGGCAGTCGGAGCACGTCTGGCACCACTGTTCCCAGCACTCGTGATGCCGATCGCCCGATGGCGCATGAGGGGCCTCGTCGGCCACCTGGTGGTTGACGCCGAACCCGACGCCATGCACACACACCTGGCCGGCCGGCGAGATGACGGTTATGACATGAACGTGAACCTGCTGGGGGAGGCCGTCCTCGGCGAGGCCGAAGCCGGCCGCCGGTTCCAGCGCACCCTGGATCTGATTGACGACCCTGAGGTTCCCTACGTGTCTGTCAAGGTCTCGTCGATCGCCAGCCAGGTGAACCTCTGGGCATTCGACGACACCCTCGGGAGGATCAAGGAGCGCCTGTGTCTCCTCTACCAGAGGGCCTCAGATCCAGGGTCGGGCGGTGGGGACCCGACGTTTGTCAACCTCGACATGGAGGAGTACCGGGACCTCGAGCTGACGATTCGTGCCTTCACCGAGTTGTTGGACGAGCCGGCCCTCAGGGACATCGATGCGGGGATTGTCCTGCAGGCCTACCTCCCTGATGCCTTTGGAGCGCTCCAGCGGCTGACGGCATGGGCCGATGCGCGTCATCGGGCTGGTGGCGGACAGATAAAGGTCCGCCTGGTCAAGGGCGCCAACCTGGCGATGGAGCAGGTGGATGCCGCCATGCACGGCTGGGACCAGGCCCCGTATGCGAGCAAGGGTGAGACTGACGCCAGTTACAAGCGCTGCCTCGACTGGGTTCTACGGCCTGAACACACTGCAGCCGTCCGGATCGGCCTGGCCAGCCACAACCTGTTTGACGTGGCCTGGGCGCATCTTCTTGCCGACGCCCGCGGGGTCTCGGATCGGATCGAGTTCGAGATGCTCCAGGGCATGGCGCCGTCGCAGGCGAGGACGGTTCGCTCTGACACCGGCGGAATGCTTCTCTACACGCCGGTCGTGGCCCGTGACGACTTCGACGTGGCGATCAGCTACCTGTTTAGGCGCCTCGAGGAGAACGCCTCCCCCGACAACTTCCTTCGACACCTGTTCAGCCTCCGACCCGGGACCTCGGATTTCGAGGATGAGGCCGCGAAGTTCCGAAAGTCTGTGCTTGACAGCGCGACGGTGTACGTGGGTTCCCGCAGGGGTCCGTCAGGGGCAGAGCAGGTGGCCGGCACCTTTGCGAACCAGCCGGACACGGATCCGGCGCTTCCCGACACACAGGTCTGGCTGCGTGGGCTGGTGGGGCGCGCAATGGCCAAGGTGGAGACCCCGGTCACCACATCGTTGGCTGAGGTTGACCGGGAGGTTGCTGATGCCAGGGAAGCCCAGAACAGGTGGGTAGCCACGTCTCCGGATGAGAGGTGGAAGGTTCTCCACCGAGTTGCCGATGAGTTGGTTGCCCGACGCGACGACCTCTTCGTGTCGATGACACAGGAGGCGTCCAAGACATGGGCAGAGGCCGATCTGGAGATCAACGAGGCGGTCGACTTCGCCCGCTGGTACGCAGACCGGTCGCTGGAACTGAACGAGCTGTCCCGAAACGGTCCCGACGCCGCCGAGTTCACCCCGCTCGGGGTGATTGCGGTCATCCCACCATGGAACTTCCCGGTGGCGATCCCCACCGGTGGCGTCATGGCCTCCCTGGCTGCCGGTAACGCCGTCATCTTCAAGCCGGCGCCTGAAACCCCGCGTTGCGCCGAGGTCATCGCCGAAGCCTGCTGGGCTGCGGGTGTGCCAACCGACCTCTTGAGGTTCGTCCGCACTCCCGACGACCAGGTCGGCCGCCACCTCGTGACCACCGTGGACGGGGTGATCTTGACGGGTGCCGCTGAGACAGCAGCCATGTTCAGGTCATGGAAGCCCGACATGGTGCTGTTTGCTGAGACGAGCGGGAAGAACGCCCTCGTCGTCACACCGCAGGCCGACATGGACCTGGCTGCCAACGACCTCGTCAGGTCCGCGTTCGGGCACCAGGGCCAGAAGTGCTCGGCGGCCAGCCTCGGCATCCTCGTGGGCGAGGCGTACCGGGACGAGCGGTTCCTGCGACAGGTCGTGGACGCTGCGGCGTCCCTGGTGGTCGGAGCGACGACGGACCCGGCGACAACCTTTGGTCCGCTGATCGGCCCGGCCACCGGAAAGTTGGCCGACGCCCTCACCACCCTTGAGGCCGGGGAGAGGTGGCTGCTGGAGCCTCGCTGTCTCGATGAGGTCGGTACAGCCTGGACGCCGGGAATAAAGATCGGCGTCACGCCCGGTTCGTCGTTCCACCAGACGGAGTGCTTCGGGCCGGTGCTCGGGCTGATGGCGGCAACTGACCTTGACGAGGCCATTTCGTTTCAGAACGCGGTGGACTACGGGTTGACCGGTGGGATCCACTCGCTGGACCCGACAGAGGTGGACCGCTGGCTGGATGAGGTGCAGGTCGGCAATGCCTACGTGAACCGCCAGATCACCGGAGCGATCGTGCAGCGCCAACCATTCGGCGGTTGGAAGCGTTCCGTCGTGGGGCCCGGTGCCAAAGCCGGCGGCCCCGACTACCTCCTGCAGTTGGGATCATGGAGGCCGGTTGCTCCGGTCCGGTCCGCTGTCGCCCTGGCTGCTGCCGTTGAGAGCGATGTCGGGTGGTGGAAGCGCCACTACGGGGTTGAGCATGACCCGACCGGGTTGTTCTGTGAGGCAAACGTCCTGCGGTACCTCCCACAACCGGACGTGATCGTACGGGTGGGAAGCGGTGCCGATCAGTTCGAGGTGGAACGGGTGCTCGCTGCGGCACGGTTGTGTGGCGTTCAACCAGAGGTGAGCCGTGAGGAAGATGTGGCCGATGAGACGTTCGCTTCTTCGCTTTCCGGGCACAGGTTCGGCCGAATCAGGTACGTCGGTGACGGTGGGGTCAGCGACGTTGTTAGGCGGGCGGCCATTTCTGCCGAGGTGGACCTCGTCGATGCGCCCGTCACCGCCAGTGGGCGTCTGGAATTGAGGTGGTACCTCCGTGAGCAGGCCATCAGCCGGACGCTCCACCGCTTCGGGAACCTTGTCGGTGTTCCCTCCTGAGGCTTTCGACCACCGGATCAGTTGCAATGGGAGGCGTATTGCAACGGGATCAGTTGTAAATAGTCAAGACAACGACTGGATCACTTGCATACCTGAACATGGTTCGCGAGAATCAGCCAGATGAAGCGACCCCCGATGCGGATCCTGGACCTCTCCGGCAGCCCTGGGTCAATGGGGCATATCCATGGCGAGGCCCACGCCGATGAGATCCGGAGCTACGCCGAGGAGCGGGTAAGGCTGGCCGGCACCAGTTTCTGGGCGGGTGGCGAACTGGACCGTGGCGCCGTGCTGGAGATCGCCCGCGAGTGCCTGCCGGCCCACGAGGTGCACTCGCCTGATCTCTACGAGGAGATGTGCGCCCTCGCTGACGGGGCAGGCATAACTCGTGAGGAGGCCGTGGTGGTCGGCGGGTTCACCGACTTCGTCGACACGGTGAGGTCAGAGGTCGGCGGTACCCACCCGGACCAGGTGATCGAGGATGACTGCACCGCCGCGATTGTTCCAGACAGCCTCGCCGACGGATCCGGGTTCCTCGCCCAGACCTGGGACATGCACGACTCGGCTACCGAGCACGTCGTCCTGCTGCGGGTCAGGCCCACTGACGGTCCCGCGGCGCTTGTGTTCACCACGACCGGTTGTCTCGGCCAGATCGGAATGAACGAGGCTGGCGTGTGCGTGGGCATCAACAACCTGGTTGCCGCCGATGGATGCCATGGTGTGATGTGGCCCTCGGTGGTAAGGGACCTGCTGCTCAGGTCGAGCGCAGACGAGGCACTTGAGGCGCTACTCGAAGCAGACCTGGCTGGCGGCCACAGCTTCTTGATTATGGACACCGACGGTGTGGGCCATGTCGTCGAGGCAATGCCGACAGCCAGACCCTTCGAGTCGCTTGGTGACCATGCCCTCGCCCACACGAACCACACGGTTCACCCGGATGCGTCGGCAGTGGAAGGCCCCAAGCCGCAAGGCCTCATGGCCAACTCGATCCGCCGTCTGGCGAGGGCCACCGAACTGCTCGACCGCAACGGCATCACCAGCGACGACCTGATGGCGCTCACCCGGGATCCGGAGGCGATCTGTCAGGTGTCCACCGACCCGTTCCACATCGAATCCAGCGGCGGAGCCGTGATGCGGCCCAGGACCCTCGACTTCTGGGCCGTCTGGGGAATCCCCAGCCAGAATGAGTACGTCCACGTTCCGTTCGGCGGCTGAGGGGTGCGCATGCCCGACATCACCTACGCCCCGATCGAAGCCAGGTGGGCGGCCGAGTTGGCCGCCATCGAGCGTTCGGCGTTCCCGACGGTCGGAGCTGTCGACCTCCTCACCGCCGAGGACATCGAGATCCTCTGCGGAGTGTTTCCCGATGGTGGTTTCGTGGCACTCGACGGCGACAGGCCCGTTGCAATGGGAGTCGGGATACTCATCGACTTCGACTTCGACGAGCCCCACCACTCCCTCGACGACCTCTGCGGCGAGAACTCCTGTGGCAACCACAGGGACGATGCCGACTGGTACTACGGCGTCACCATCGCCGTCGATCCGCATTACCGGAGGCTGGGTATCGGCCAGCAGCTGTATGTGCTCCGCAAGGAGACGGTGAGGCGCCTCGGAAAGCAGGGGATTGTCGCCGGAGGTGTCATACCCGGGTACGCGGATCACATCAATGAGATGTCGGCCTCGGAGTACATCGAGAGGGTCATGGCCGGAGAGCTCTACGACCCCACCCTCAGCTTCCAGTTGGAGAACGGTTTCGAGGCCCGGGGTGCCATCCCGAACTATCTGGATGACCCGGCCGTCGGCGACAACGCCGTCCTCATCGTTTGGAACAACCCGGATCTGGCATCCTGATCACATCAGATCCGGTCTGGGGAGGAACCTGATGTCAGAAACTGGCGAGCGCGCCGAGAGCGGTGCACTGGGGCACCTGCGGATCGCCGACTTCAGCCGCATCCTGGCCGGCCCGCTGGCAACGATGGTCATGGGGGATCTCGGGGCCGATGTGGTCAAGGTCGAACAACCCGGTGTGGGCGACGACACCCGCAGCTGGGGGCCGCCGTGGTGGGAGGTCGACGGACAACCGACAAGCACCTACTACCTGGGCCTCAACCGCAACAAGAGGAGCATCGCCCTGGATCTGGGTGACCCTGCAGACCTGGAGATGGCCCGTCGGCTGTGCCTGGACGCAGACGTGGTGGTCGACAACTTTCGGGTCGGGACGATGGAGCATTTCGGTCTCGACAGGGTTTCCCTCGTTGAGGATCGACCCGATCTGATCACCTGCTCCATCACCGGATTCGGCAGTACCGGTGACGGTGCGAGCCTCGCCGGTTACGACTTTCTCGTACAGGCGATGAGCGGTCTCATGGCGATCACCGGCGAGGCAGACGGTGAGCCGATGAAGGTGGGCGCCGCTGTCGTTGACAAGTTGGCGGGCCTCTATGCCGCCGTCGCAATCCTGGCCGCCGTCGAAGAGCGGCGTGAGACGGGCCTTGGCCAACACGTCGAGGTCTCTCTGATGGGAGCGGCCCTGGCAGGTCTGTTGAACGTGGGATCCGCCCACGTGACAACCGGTGCCGACCCCGGGCGCCACGGCAACCGGCACCCGTCGATCGTCCCCTACCAGTCGTACCGGGCCTCTGACGGTCAGGTGGTGATTGCTGCAGCCAGCCCGGTCCTGTGGCAGCGGTTGTGTGAGGTTCTGGACCGTCTAGACCTGGCTGTTGACACTCGTTTTGTCGACAACGCCGCGCGCCTCCAGAACGCCGATGCCCTCGAGGCTGAGATTGAATCGGTGCTGGCGCCGGGAACCGTTGCCGAGTGGACAGGCCGGCTGCGTGCTGCCGGGATTCCAGCGGGCCCGATCAACAGCGTGCGTGAGGCGTTTGCCACTGCCGAGGATCTGGGCCTCGATCCCGTCTGGGTAATGGGTGACGGCACGGATTCTTTCAGGTCGGTCGGATCGCCGATCAGGATGTCGGCCACCCCGCCGGGGATTTCCAGGCCGCCGCCAGCCAACGACGAACACGGCCATGAGATCCGCAGCGAGATCAGCGAGATCTAGGGCTCGATGATCTTGAAGAAGATCGGGAAGTCGGTGAACGTCTCCCAGAGTGCGAGCACGCGTTCAGCGTCGCCGCTGACCGTGGCTGCACCCGACCCGACCGAGTCGCCAAGTTGGCCCCCCGTTGCCACCAGTTCGTCCAGCGCTGCCCGGTCACAGGTGACGGTCGCGTCGGGCGACTCATGTGGTCTTCCCGGGGCAGAGTGGAGGGTTCCGTTCGAAAGTTCCAGGCGGATGACCTCGTTAGTGTCGGGCAGCAACCAGTTGATGTTCAGGTGGCCCAGGTCTGCTGCGAGAGGCCCGTCGACCCTCACGGCTAGGTAGTCGAACACCTGCTGCAGGGTCATTCCCCTTGCCACCTCGGGCCTGGGTCGTTGCATTGCCGGAAGGTCGATCGAGCCGTTCCTCAACTCCTGCGCACCCGTGAGGTAGATGTCGCGCCACGGCCCGGACTCCGCTCGGTAGGCCAACTGCTCGAAGGCATCGGCCTGGAGCAACCTGGCCTCTTCACACCCCGGGTCGGCGAACACGGCGTGCCTGAGGACCTCGGCAACCCACCGGTGGTCACCGGCCTCAAATGAGGCCCGTGCCTGCTCGAGCAGGTTCTCCATTCCGCCCATGAACTCCACGTACCGGGCACCGGCCTCTACTGGCTCATAAGGGTCGAGGCTGGACGGGTGGCCGTCGTACCAACCTAGGTAGCGCTGGTAGACGGCCCGCACGTTGTGGCTGACCGTGCCGTAGTAGCCGTGGCAGAGCCAGTCGTTCCACAGACCCGGAGGGAGGTCGATGCGGGCGGAGATCTCGTTAGGGGTGAAGCCCAGGTTGGCCAGCCGCATTGCCTGGTCGTGCAGCCAGCGGTAGAGGTCGCGCTGGTTGGTCAGGTAGCTCCTGACGGCGTCTGTTCCCCAGTGGGGCCAGCCGTGGCTGGCGAACACGATGTCGGTCCGGTCCCCCCACCTGTCCAGAGCCTCGTCGATGTAACGGCTCCACATGAGGGTGTCGCGAACAAGTGCGCCACGCAGGGTCAACACGTTGTGCATCGTCGCCGTGCAGTTCTCGGCCATACAGAGGATGCGGTGGTCCGGGAAGTAGAAGTGCATTTCTGCCGGGGCTTCTGTCTCCGGGGTGAGCTGGAACTCGATGCGAACTCCGTCCAGCACCAGTTCCTGGCCGGTCTCTGTGATCTCGATGGTCGGGGGCACCAGGGCCGATGACCCTGTGGGAAGGCCCTTGCCGAGCCCCTGGTCGACATGGCCGTGTTCGTTCCACGGGATGAGCAGCCCGAACTGGTAGGTGGTCCGGCGGCTCATGGCCGGTCCGGCGACCACGTTCTCGGCCACCGCTTCACGCAGGAACCCCTCGGGTGCCACAATCGGCACCTCGCCGGATTCGACCCGTTCAAGGTCGACCACGCCCAGCACGCCGCCGTAGTGGTCGACATGGGAGTGGGTGTATATGACCGCCGTGACGGGCCGGTCGCCCAGGTGTTCGGTAACCAGGTCGTATGCGGCGCGGGCGGTCTCGGTTGTGGTCAGGGGGTCGATGACCACCCATCCGTTGTCACCACGGATGAACGTGACACAGGAGATGTCAAATCCGCGAACCTGGTAGAAGCCGTCACAGACTTCGTAGAGGCCGTGCTGGGCGTTGAAGCCGGCCTGGCGCCACAGGGCCGGGTTGACTGTGTCTGGTGCCGGGCCCTCCACGAAGTCGGACCGGGAGAGGTCCCAGGCGATCGGCATCCACGGGTTCGGATCGATTCTGTCGATTACCGGCTCGGCCCTTGTGGCGATGAAGCCCCGTGCAACGTTGGCGGCGTCGCTTCCGTCGTCAGGGGGGAGGGAGGCCGCAAAGGCGTCAAGGTCGGCCCTGGTCTGTTGTGTCGCCGGCCTCGGGGTCCGAGGGTCGTCGGTCATCGGCTTCTACCTGGCCGGAGGGTCATGGTCCCGTGAAGACCGGTCCGGTGGTCTCGTGAATCGGCACCTCGCCGGGGCCGTCGCCGTAGCGGCCGAGTTCGAACCGTGCGACCACGAAGTGGTGCACCTCGTCTGGCCCATCAGCTAGGCGCAGTGTTCGTTGGGAGGTGTACATGGATGCAAGGGGTGTCCACTGGGAGACACCCGTTGCGCCGTGGACTTGGATCGCCTCGTCGATGATGTGACAGACCTTCTCCGGGACCATTGCCTTCACAGCGCTGATCCAGACCCGGGCCTCGGCGTTGCCCATTGTGTCCATGGCCCTTGCGGCACGGAGCACCATCAGGCGCATCGACTCGATGTCGATTCGCGCCCGTGAGAGGACCTCCATGTTCTTGCCGAGGCGGGCTATGGGCTTGCCGAATGCCTCCCGGTAGAGGCCACGGCGGGCCATCAGTTCGACGGCACGCTCGGCGGCACCGATTGAACGCATGCAGTGGTGGATGCGGCCCGGGCCGAGGCGCAGCTGGGAGATTTCAAAACCGCGACCCTCGCCGAGCAGGAGGTTGTCGTAGGGAACGCGGCAGTCGTCGAAGGTCAAGTGCATGTGGCCGTGGGGGGCGTCGTCATCGCCGAACACGTGCATGGCGTGGTCGATGGTGAGCCCCGGGGCGTCAGTTGGTACGAGTATCTGGGACTGGCGATGGTGTGGTGGTCCATCAGGGTTTGTCTGGACCATGGTGACCATGATCTTGCAGCGGGGGTCTCCTGCGCCGGAGATGTAGTACTTGGTTCCGTTGATCACCCATTCGTCTCCGTCGCGTACGGCGCTGCAGGCGATGTTCTTTGCATCAGACGAGGCCAGGTCGGGTTCGGTCATGGCGTAGGCCGACCGGATCTCACCGTTCAGGAGGGGCTCGAGCCACTGCTTCTTCTGCTCAGGGGTACCGATCCGCTCCAACACCTCCATGTTCCCGGTGTCGGGTGCCGAGCAGTTGAGGCTCTCGGAGGCAATGGGGTTCTTGCCCAGTTCGGCCGCTATGTATGCGTAGTCCAGGTTCGAGAGGCCCTCGCCGGTCTCGGCATCGGGAAGAAAGAAGTTCCAGAGGCCCTTTTCGCGTGCCTTTGCCTTCAGGGTCTCGATGATGTCGATCTGGCCGGGGTGGTAGCCCCAGTGGTCCTCGCGGGCGGCACCCAGGTCGTGGTACTCACGGGTCACCGGCTCAACCTCGGTGGCGATGAAGTCCACGACGGCGTCGTAGAGCGGGCGCGCCGCCTCCGACATAGCCAGGTTCATGGAGGTGTCGCTCGGGTCTTCGATGTGGAGTCCGGGTCCGATCGGCATGGGTTCCTCGTTGTGGGATTGGAAATAGTGGCTGAGTTGTGGCGAAACCTAGGTCAGTGGTGGGGTCCGCCACCAATCGGAAGGACCTGAAGTGCAGGCATTCCGGGCTGCAGTCTATTTCTGATATATGTGATGCACGTAATATGTGCTACACATATATATATGGCAAACCTCACGCTCTCAGTCGATGACGACCTCCTCTCCCGGGCGAGGGTCAGGGCCGCCGAGCAGGGCACCTCGGTTAACGCCGTGGTCCGGGAGTTGATCACCGGCTTCGCCGCCACCGATCGGGTCGACTCGGCACGCCGCCGGCTGGTGGCGCTATCGATCTCCTCCATAGCCGGATCAGGAGGCAGGTCGCCCACATGACCGGCTCCCTCACCAACAGGGTGTTCGTGGACGTGTCCGTGCTGGTGCGCCTCTTCGACGACGACGAGCCACGTCGCCAGGCGGCTGCACGTGCCGTCATCGGCGACATCCAGGGCGCCACACTTGTGATCTCGACACGGGTCATGGCCGACTTCTACGACATCGTCACCAGGGAGTTTGCCCGTCCCCTGCCGGGGGTAGTGGCCGGACGGGCCCTGGCCGACCTGGCTGATCTGGCGGTAGTTCAGGTTGATCACGACCTGGTTGCCGCAGCAGCCGACACTGCCGACCGACACGACCTGGAGGTCCGTGACGCCCTGGCCGTCGAGGCGGCTGCCACCGCCGGGTGCGGCCGACTGCTGACCGAGGCGCTCCCGCATGGAACTGTGTTGCGGGGCCTGGTGGTTGAGGATCCCGCCAACTGGGAGGAGTACGGGTCGCAATGATGGAGATCGAAGGCCTCAGGCGACACGAGGTGGATGCGTTCGGAACGCGTATTCACGTGGCCGAGGTCGGTGAAGGCCCGATGGTCCTGTTCGTCCACGGTTTTCCCGAGTCCTGGTACTCATGGCGACACCAGCTGCCTGCCGTTGCAGCCGCCGGTATGCGGGCAGTTGCCATCGACGTACGCGGCTACGGATCCTCGGACAAACCGGACGAGGTTGATGCCTACCGACTCGTGGAACTGGTCGGAGACTGCGTCGGCGTGGTCGAGGCCCTTGGCGGGCGAACGGCCACGATCGTCGGACATGACTGGGGCTCACCAATTGCGGCAGCCGCAGCCCGCCTTCGACCCGACGTGTTCACCGCCGTGGCACTCCTCTCAGTCGCTTACGACCCGCGGGGCGACCCGCGCCCAACAGACGTGTTCAAGATGATGGGCGGGGACGATGAGTTCTACATCGAGTACTTCCAGGAACCTGGCCGCGCCGAGGCCGAGATCGCCGTCGATCCGGTCCGCTGGCTGGAGGGCTTCTACTTCACCGCCTCGGGCGACTGCCCCCCCTCTGCCCCTGACGAGAAGCCGATGGGTCTGATCGCACCTGGCGGAAAGATGAGCGACTCCTTCAGGTACCCGGGTCAGCCGACGGCCTGGATGACACCCGATGACCTGGTCTTTTACGCAGCTGAGTTCGCCCGGTCCGGGTTCTCCGGGGGCCTCAACCGGTACAGGTGCGTCGACCTGGACTGGGTTGACCTGAGGGCCTGGCATGGCGCTCCCATCAGGCAGCCGTCGCTGTTCATCGGTGGTGAGAACGACGGACCGACCATCTGGGGGGCTGGCAGTATCAGCAGGTTCCCACAGACGCTTCCCGGCCTCCACGCCTCGGTGATCCTCCCCGGCGTGGGGCACTGGATGCAGCAGGAAGATGCCGATGGCGTCAACGCCGTCCTCCTGGAGTTCCTGGCAGGTCTCCCCTGACGGAACCCGGGCTCCGGGAGTCGGTGACCGGACTGCTGCACCATGAGCCCGGAACCGCCTAGGTTGTGCGGATGGCGGCAGGTGCAGTGCGCAAATTGACCCGGTCGCTGGAGTTGCGCCACGTCTTCGCTCTCTCCACGGGGGCGATGCTCTCTTCTGGCCTGTTCCTCCTCCCCGGCCTGGCAGTCGCCAAGGCGGGTCCGGCTGCAATCGTCGCCTATCTGCTGGCGGGAACCCTTGCCATACCGGCGATGCTCAGCGTCGCCGAGTTGTCGACGGCCCTACCCAAGGCCGGCGGCACCTACTACTTCCTGGAGAGAGCGCTTGGCCCGGCTGTCGGCACAGTGGCCGGCTTTGGCACATGGCTCTCGCTCATACTCAAGGACGCCTTCGCCATGGTCGGTATGAGCGCCTATCTGGTGCTGATCGTCGATGTCGACGGAAGGACCCTGGCTCTCGTTCTGATCGGGTTGTTCACGCTCATCAACGTCGTCGGTTCCAAGGCCAGTGCGTCGGTCCAACTGATCATGGTCGCGTTCATCCTTGTCGTAATGGCCTGGTTTCTCGTAGGGGGGTTTTGGGATATCAGGGCGAACGGCATCGACAGCTCGCGGCTTGACCCGTTCTTCACCTCGGGCTGGTCGGGGGTGCTGGCGGTGACGGGCCTGGTGTTCGTCTCGTACGGAGGCCTCACCAAGGTCGCCAGCGCTGCTGAAGAGGTGGAGGACCCGTCCCACCGGATTCCATTGGGGATGATGCTGTCGCTGGGGGTGGCCACGCTGCTCTACACCCTCGGGGTGCTTGTGACTGTCGTGGTTGTACCGCCGGAGATACTCCACGAGGATCTGGCCCCGATTCACACCGCTGCGGTCGCCGTATTGCCGACTGCAGGTGCCTGGCTGGTTGTCGTGGCGGCTCTGGCTGCATTCGCGTCGGCGGTAAACGCAGGCATCCTGGCGGCAGCCCGGTACCCGATGGCGATGGCGCGCGACGGGTTGCTGCCGGCGCGTCTTGGCGGGTTGAGCCGACACGGCACACCGGCGGTCGGGGTCGTGATCACCGGTGCGATGATCGCCCTTGTCGTCGTGGCATTTGACACAGAGGCGATTGCCAAGCTGGCGAGCGCGTTCGTTCTGCTCACCCTCGGCATGGTGAACCTGGCCGTACTGGTACTGCGGGCCTCACAGATCGTGTCCTACGCACCGGCCTTCCGCACCCCCTTCTACCCGTTCACCCAGTTCGCCGGTATCGCCGTCTCGGTTCTCCTCATCTCCCAACTTGGTCTTGTGCCGCTTGTCTTCATCGGCGTAGTCACGGTGGTCGCCTGGGTCTGGCACCACCTGTACGCAACGCCACGGACCAACCGGGCCGGTGCCATCCGCCACGTGTTCGAACGCTGGGGCGAGGGCGTCGACCGTGGGCTGGACCGCGAGATGAGTGCAGCGATGGCGGGCCACGGGCTGCGTTCAGATGACGACTACACGGGATTGATCGCGAGGGCCGTGGTGCTGAGCGTGTCATCTGGAACGGACATAGGCGAGGCTGCCGAGCGCGTGTCCACGGTGCTCTCGGACCGCATCGGCCTCTCCGCCGATCTGGTCAGTGACCGGTTCCTCGAGACAGGTTCGCTCTGGATCCAGCCGTCTGACGAGCACCCGACAGCTACGCCGGTTGCCCTGTTCGACGCGATCGACGACGACAAGCTGGTGATCGTGCGGGCGGCCGGCGGCATCAGAATTCCAGCCGCATGGGGCGGTTCGGGGGAGCGGGTGAACGCCCTGTTCTTCCTCGCTGGAACAGCGGCCAATCCTGGTCGCTCGTTGCGCCTGGCGGGGGAGTTGGCCGGTTACCTGCACGGCGGTTCGCGACAGATCGGGGCGGCGGCCAGCGAGGCCGAGGTGAAGTCGGCACTGTTGCCGGGTGTGACCCTTCGCCAGTACACCCTCCTTCCGGAGGGAAGCGACGTCGGCCTGATCGGTGAGCGTGTCGGCGACATTGAATGGCTTGACGGGGTTGAGCTGGCCTCGGTTACCAGGTTCGGGGTGCCCATGCCGATCGACGCCGATCTGGTGCTCGAGCCCGATGATCAGCTCACCCTGCTGGGACCTGATGCCGTGATGCCGGCCGCCGGCCAGCCAGCCCCCCTGGTTCCTGTCAGGTCCTGAGAGTCCCCCAGCGATCCGCCAGGAAAGCTGTCATCCTGGAGTGATGGCCGGATTGGACCTTGAATGGGAGTTTCGAGAGCGGGCATTCGCCTTCTTGCGCGCAGTCCAGTTGCGTACCGGCGGGCCTGTCAGGCAGGCCGACGTGGGGTTCTTTGAGTTCCGTGGCGGGAAGTACCGGTTGATGCCGACACAGCAGGGAATCTTGAAGCCGAGGCAGTTGGATGCCGCCCTCAGTTTTGTCACCAGATACTCAGGCAGTGGCTACCGACCCTACGACGACCATGAGGGTCCAGATGGCCTGCTCCGGTACAAGTGGGAGGGCACCGACCCAGACCACTACCGCAACAGGGGAATGCGCCTTGCAATGGAGGCACGTCTCCCCCTCATCTACTTCAGGGCGATTGCGAAGGGTCTGTATGAGCCGATCTTTCCGGTAACTCTCGTCGGTGAGGAGGTGGCTGCCCGACAGTTCGTAGTCGCCCTCGACGAGGTGTCTGCCGGCTACTGGGACAACAGAAACGTGATCGACCTTGCCACCAGACGGGAGTACGCGGAGAGGGCCACGAAGGTTCGGGTTCATCAGCCCGTGTTCAGGTCGGTTGTACTGGACGCCTACGGGCATCGGTGCGCGTTGTGCAACCTTCGTCGCCGTGAACTCCTCGACGCCGCCCACATCAGGGCCGACGCGGACGGTGGCGAACCAGTCGTCACCAATGGCATTTCAATGTGCAAGATCCACCATGCCGCCTACGACAGCGACATCCTCGGGATCAGGCCGGATCGCGTGATCCGACTTCGGTCCGACGTGTTGATGGAACAGGACGGACCGACGCTTCGTTACTCGCTCCAAGGCCTCCATGGAGAGCAAATGCAGGTCCCCCGGCGTCGTGCCGCTTATCCGTCGGTTGACCTTCTCGAGGAGCGGTGGGACCGGTTCAAGCAGAGCGCATGATGTCGCCAACCCGGCTATTCAGCGCTTGAGCAGGCGCTTCACCTCGGCAATCCCGGCTATCGCCTCCGACGCCGTACCGGCCACTGGTGCCAGGTTGAGGTCGACGGCGCCGGTATCCACGAATGGGGTCAGCCACCCGGCTATCTCGGATGGCGTGCCGACCGGTGAATACCTCTCAAACGCCGAGAAGGGAGCGCCGTAGAAGGATTCCATGCTGGGACCCAGGAGTCCCGCCCCCTCTTCCGGTGTGTCTCCCAGCCCCACCCACACCTGATACCCGTGTCTCCAGTTCACGTCGGTCCGACCAGCCGACATGGCGGCTTCTTCGGCCAGGGCGACCCCGGCAGCGAACCGGTCAGGCGAGCACCATGAGGCCAGCCAGCCCTGGCCGCGTGTTCCGGCCCTTTGAATGGCGGCCGTCGAACGGCCACCAACCGTGACCACAACCGGAGGGTCAGGTTCGGGCCGGATCGAGGTGTTGGGCACCTGGTAGAACTCGCCGTCGTGGTTGACGGTAGTTCCGTCCAGAAGTGGGAGGAGGACGTCAAGGGCCTCGTCGGTCCGACGTCCCCGGGTGGCAGGGTCCACTCCGACCGACTCCATTTCGTGACGGTCCTCACCGCCCACCCCGATTCCGAGGGTGAGGCGGCCCGGAGCATCTTCGGCCAGGGTGGAGACCTGACGGGCCACTGCCACGGGATGACGGAGGGCCAGCAGGTAGACGCCGATGTAGAGACCGATTGTGGGGTGCAGTCCCGCCAGCCAGGCCATGGTCATGAGGCCGTCCCGGCCCTGGCCTCCCTGAAATGCCACATGGTCCGACGTGATCATGTGGTCGAGGCCACCGGTGGCGGCGGCGTTCACATACGCGTCTGCCTCCTCACGCGATTTGAAGCCGGCTGGAGGGATTGAGACACCGACCCGAACCGGCTCACCGGTCACGGAGTCTTCTTCTGTCCGAATCGATCCCATGACGTGATGCGCTCGGCTGGCCTGGGACGCGGGGCTACACCCCAGTTGCCGGTCGGATAGCCGAGGGGTAGTAGGGCCAGGACCTCGTAGCGCGCGGGTATGTCGCACAGTTGGCGCACCTCATCTTCGTAGATTCGATGCAGCGTGGTCATGGTCGTTCCGAGTCTCAGTGAGCGTGCTGCCAGCATGAAGTTCTGGACTGCCGGGTACACGGAGGCGTGGGTGGGGCCGACTGGCATCGGGCCCTCGTCGTCCTCGACCGTCATGTCGATGGACGGCATTAGTACGAGCACCAGCACCGGTATGTGCTCGAGGTTCTCTGCCAGGTGGACCGTGGCCCGGTTGTTGCGTTCCCAGCTGCTTTTGGTGGCATCGTCTGGGAATTCGGTTGGAGCTATGGCAGCGCCGTAGCGCGCCCATCCACGTCTGTAGATCTTGGCTAGGGCCAGTCTCGTGTCCGGGTCCTGCACGATGAGGAACTGGTAGGGCTGGATGTTGCCTCCGCTCGGTGCCTGGACCGCTGCTTTGAGGCACGTCCAGATGTCTTCCTCGCTGACCGGATCATCGGTGTACCGGCGCATCGCCCGGTGGGTCATCAGGCCCTCAAGGAGACCCGGTTCTGATTCGGTTTCTTCGCCCATGCTGCTGTCCTCCTACCTGCCTGTAAAGCGGGGTTCGCGTTTTTCGGCCAGAGCTGTGAGAGCTTCGGCGTGGTCCTCTGAGGTGAACGTGAGCATCTCCAGGGCCGTGGACAGGTCAAATGACGATCCCATTGTCTGCTTGATCCAGGCGTTTACGGCCTGCTTGGTGTATTGCACCGCCTGTGGTGCGCCGGCGGCGAGGCGCTTCGCCCATGCCAGGCCTGCGGCCCGGCAGGTCTCCGCGTCGGGTGTCGATTCTGTGATCAGGCCCAGCTGGGCGGCCTCTTGTGCTCCGACTGCGTCCCCTGTGAGGAGGAACCGCTTGGCGAGCACGGGGCCCAGCGCGAGCGGCCATGCGATAGTGCCACCGTCGCCTGCCACGATGCCGACCCTGACGTGGGGGTCGCCCAGCCGTGCCGTTTCGGACATGACCACCACGTCGCAGAGTAGGGCGATGCTGGCTCCCAGGCCCATTGCGTGTCCGGTTACGGCACAGACCACTGGTAGGTGGACATCGAGCAGGTCCCAGATGAGCGATTTTCCGTCAAGTCGCAGGTTGGCTGCGAATCCGGGTTCTTGGAATTCGGGGAACCAGGCGAAGTCGCCGCCGGCCGAGAAGGCCGACTCGGTACCGGTTAGGAGGACAGCCCGGGCACTTCGTTCGGCCTGCAGGCGTGGGAACAGATTCGTCAACTCGTGGTGCATCCGGTTGTCAACCTTGTTGAGGGGGTCATCGACTTTGTCGATGGTGACGATGAGGACGTCCTCGTCGTATTCGAACCGCAGGTACTCGAAGTCGTCGCTGGTCATGTCGGTGAGTTCACAACAGTGTCGTGTCGGTGTCCAACCCCAGTCGGATACGTCCGGTCAGTTCGTGGATTCTTTCGGCCACCATGCCGTGGGTTGCGGCGACCTGGCCGTCCCGTACCGCCCTCTGGAGGGGTTCTCGCAGGTAGACGGCGGTACCGCCGGCCTGTCGCTGGAGGTTGATGAGGGCATCAGCACACCTCTGTGCCGCATCGGCTGCAGCCAACCGGATGACGCGACGGTGTTCGATGCTCAGCGGGTCGCCGGCGGACGCCGTTTCCCAGGCGACTCCCAGGGCGTCCTCGAGGAATGCCCTGGCGGACCGGGCAGTGGCCTCTGCAGTGGAAATGGCAGTCTGTCCGGACGCCCGCTCAGCCAGGGTGCGCCCGGAGCCCTGGGGGGTCTTGGCCTCGGCTATCTCGGCGAACCTGTCGATGGCGCCATCCAGTAGGCCGATGGCCACAGCAGCCACTCCGGTCGCGAGCATGCCGTAGAAGGGGAAGCGCCACAGGGGACCGTCAAGCCGCGGTTTCGCGCCTACCAACTGGACCCATCGACCCTCCGGTACGAATGCTTCTCTGGTCGCGTAGTCGGTGGAACCTGAGCCCGAGAGCCCAGTTACATGCCAGGTGTCTCGAAATTCGACGTCTTCTGGTTCGAGGAACACGAACGGGGCGAAGAGCCCGTCGGCCCTGCGGGTCGGTGATCCGTCATCGTCGACGATGCGGGTACCTCCACCTATCCAGGTGCAGTGGCGGGTGCCCGAACCCCATTCCCAGGAGCCCGAGACCACGAGTCCACCGTCGACCGGTCGTGCCGTACCGGCTGGAACCGAGTAGCCACCGGTACAGGAGTCGGCGGGGCCATAGATGGTCGCGGCGTGATCGGGTGGGAGAAAGCCGGCGAGGAGGGACGTGGTCCCGGCGATCATCACGCACCAGGCGGAACCACCGTCGTGTCGAGCCACCTCGGCGATCGTGGCCATACCCGTCGCGACGTCCACCTCCGGGCCACCAAGTTCTGCCGGGACGAAGAAGCGGAACAGGCCGGCTGAGCGCAGGTCGTCAACGACATCACCCGGGAGGGTCCGGTCGGCTTCGATCCGTTCGGATCTCTCAGCGATCGACGGCCCCAACTCACGGGCTTCTTGTACGAGGTCGGTCATGGCCGGAATCTAGAAGCAGCATCGGAGTTGGGCAAACCAGTGGTGGTGGTCCGATGGTCTCCCGGGGCCGTAGGTTCGGCTCGCGTATGACGAGGCCCATGAGGCCGACCCGGACGACGGGAACCAGCGCCTTCTTCCTGGGCTGACTGGCACCTGAGGCCCTGGCATTGGCGGAGCGGCCGAAAATGCGCGACCATCGCTGTCTGGTCGGATGCCGGGAACCCCACCATCGGGGGAGGGGTGGCCCGACTTGTTGACAAGATGGGGGTTTGTGATGGAGGTATCTGTCACGGTCAACGGTGAGGTACGCACCGCTGACGTAGAGCCGCGTACTTTGCTGGCGCACTTTCTGCGCGACGACTTGGGGCTGACCGGTACGAACATCGGCTGCGACACGAGTTCGTGTGGTGCATGTACCGTCCTGGTCAACGGCCGATCCGCAAAGTCGTGCACGATGTTGGCCGTTCAGGCCGATGGAGCAGAGGTGACGACCATCGAGGGTCTGGCTGGCGAGAACGGCCTCCACCCGATGCAGGAGGCCTTCCACGAGTGCCACGCCCTCCAGTGCGGCTACTGCACACCGGGCATGGTGATGGCTGCCGTCTCCCTGGTCGACGAGTACTCCGATCTTGACGCTGACGGCGTGCGCGAGGGCCTCGAAGGCAACCTCTGCCGCTGTACCGGCTACCAGAACATCGTCAAGGCCGTCATGGCCGTGTCCGAGTAGGGGGAACGAATCGTGACTGTCACAGACACACCATTCGCCGGCGGCATCGTCGGCGAAGCCCGCCTTCGCAAGGAGGACCCCGCCCTGCTCACCGGCGAGGCGAAGTTCATAGACGACCTTGACCTGCCCGGTGCACTCTGGGTGGCATGTGTGCGCAGCCCCCATGCACACGCTCACATCAACGGTGTCGACACCTCCGGGGCGCTGGCCGTCGACGGTGTGGTCGCGGCCTATTCAGGCGAGGACCTTGCAGACACCTGGGTTGCGCCGTTGCCGTGTGCCTGGCCGGTTACCGACGACATGAAGAACCCGTCGCATTTTCCGGTTGCACAGGGAAAGGCCAACTATGCGGGCGACATCGTCGCCGTGGTTGTCGCAACCTCCCGGTACGCGGCGGCCGACGGCCTTGAGGGAGTGGTTGTCGACTACGAGCCGCTGGATGCCGTCGTGTCCGTCGAGGACGCTGAATCCGACAGGGTCGTCATCCATGAGGACCTGGGGACCAACGTTTCGTATGAGTGGCCTCTGATTCCGGACCCCGAGGGGGTGGATGCAGCGTTCGAGGCTGCGACACACCACATCACCGAGACCTATGTCCACCAGCGCCTGATACCGGCGCCGATGGAGCCCCGCGGTGTGGCAGTGGTTCCGGCGCCTCACAACGGCGACATGACGCTCTACTCGTCGACCCAGATACCACACGTGCTGAAGGTCATGGCGGCTCTCACCCTGGGTGTGCCAGAGCAGAAACTGCGTGTGATCGCACCTTCGGTGGGTGGTGGGTTCGGTTGCAAGCTGAACGTCTACGCCGAGGAGATCCTCTGCATGGCCCTCGCACAGCGCCACGGTGTACCGGTGCGCTGGACCGAGAGTCGCACCGAGGCGGCAGGTTCGACCATTCAGGGAAGGGCGCAACGCCAGACCATCGAGCTGGCTGCCGACGCCGATGGGAAGTTGACCGCGGTGCGTGCGACCCTTCTGGCCGACATGGGTGCCTACCTCCAACTGGTGGCGCCCGGCGTGCCGTTGCTCGGAGCATTCCTGTACCACGGGCTCTACGACGTGCCCCTCTACGCGTTCACATGCAAGAGCGTGTTCACCAACCTCACGCCCACGGATGCCTACAGGGGTGCCGGAAGGCCTGAGGCCACCTACGCCATTGAGCGTGGAATGGATGCCCTGGCAGTGGCGGTTGGTGTAGGTGCCGACGAGATCCGCTCCCGGAACTTCATTCCGACAGAGAAGTTCCCCTACGACTCACCGGCAGGTCTGGTGTTCGACTCGGGCAATTACCAGCCGGCCCTGGATAGAGCCAAGGAACTCATCGGTTGGGATGCCCGGATGGCAGAACAGGCTGAGCGTCGGGCAGCAGGGTCCACCACACACCTTGGCCTCGGTATCTCGACGTACGTGGAGATGTGTGGCCTGGCCCCCAGCAGGGTTCTGGCCTCGCTCAACTACGGAGCCGGCGGTTGGGAGTCCGCAACCGTGCGGATTCTCCCTACCTGCAAGGTCCAGGTCGTCACCGGTGCCACGCCGCACGGCCAGGGCCATGAAACCTGTTGGTCCATGATCGTCGCTGACCGTCTCGGCGTTGACCCCGACGACGTCGAGGTGCTCCACTCCGACACGGCTATCTCACCGCTGGGAATGGACACATACGGCTCAAGGTCGCTCTCCGTTGGTGGTACCGCCATCTGGATGGCCACCGAGAAGGTGGTCGAGAAGGCGGCGACCATTGCCGCTCACATGCTCGAGGCCAACCCGGAGGACCTGGAGTTGACGGGAGGCGTGTTCAGTGTCAAGGGCAGTCCGGACGCAGAGGTGCCTCTGGCTGGCGTGGCATTTGCCGCCTTTACTGCCCATGACCTTCCAGACGGTGTCGAGCCGAACCTCCAGGCACAGGTCACCTGGGATCCACCCAATTTCACCTTCCCGTTCGGTGCCCATATCGCCGTCGTTGAGATCGACGAGGTGACCGGTGCGGTCGACCTTGTCGACTACGCGGCCTGTGACGACTGCGGCAACCAGATCAACCCGATGATCGTCGAGGGGCAGATCCAAGGCGGCATTGTCCAGGGGGTTGCCCAGGCCCTCTGGGAGGAGGCGGTCTACGACGAGGACGGCCAGTGTCGCTCGGCAAACCTGGCCGACTACCTGGTGCCATCGGCAGCCGAGTGCATCGATATGAAGTTGGACCACACCGTCACCCCGTCGCCCACGAACCCCATGGGCGTCAAGGGGATAGGAGAGGCCGGGACCATTGCGTCAACGCCGGCCGTGATGAACGCCGTGGTTGATGCGCTGAGGCCGTTGGGTGTGACCGGGATGGCGATGCCGGCGTCGCCGATGACGGTCCGACGAGCCATCGAGGCTGCCGGTGGAGGTGCATCATGATCCCCGTAGCGGTCGGATACGTGAGGGCCGACTCCGCCCAGGCGGCGGTAGCGGCACTTGGCGAGCACGGCGACGAGGCCAAGTTGCTCGCAGGTGGCCAGTCCCTGATACCGCTCATGAGGCTCCGCCTCGCCAGGCCGAGCATGCTGGTTGACGTGGGCAGGGCAGACGACCTGCGCGGCATCAGCATCGACGGAGACACGGTGTCCATAGGGGCGTTGACCAGCCACAGTGACCTTGAGCATTCGACAGATCTGGTGGCTGCCTGCCCGTTGCTTGCACACGTCGCATCCCAGGTCGGAGATCCGGCGGTCAGGCACAGGGGAACCCTTGGTGGGTCTCTGGCTCACGCTGACCCGGCTTCTGACCTTCCGGCGGCCGTGCTAGCCCTCGGCGGAACCCTCGTGGCGACAGGTTCGGGTGGCTCGCGTGAGATTGCTGCAACCGATTTCTTCACTGGGTTCCTGGAGTCGGCCCTGGCTGTCGACGAAGTGCTCACCGGGGTCCGGGTGCCGGTCTCCACGGGTGGTTGGTCCTACCAGAAGTTCAACCGGCGTGCCCAGGACTGGGCGATCGTGGGGGTAGCCGTTGCCGAGGGTGGTGCGGGCGTGAGCCTTGTCAACATGGGTTCGACACCGCTGCGGGCGTCTGCGGTCGAGGCCGCTGTTGCGGGCGGTGCAGGTGCCGCCGATGCTGCTGCGGTGGCAGCCGATGGAACCGAGCCACCGTCTGACAACAATGCCGACCCGGCCTACCGTGAGCACCTGGTACGGGTTCTCACCGAGCGGGCCCTGGCGGCGGCGGGTGCATGAGCATCATTTCCCAGAGGCACCGCCTCGTTGCCGGTGGCCGTTGGGCACGACCTGCACAGTGGGTGGTTCGGGGTCGTGCAATGCCCGGCATGGACGAGAGCCGTGGGGAGTCGGACCGGTACCGGTATCAGGCCTCCAGGTCTCAGCGCTCCACGCGTTGGCGGTCACGTGGGGTGGCCCTGCAACGACACCGGTAGGAACCGGTCCCGGCGACTGCGGGGATCAGTGCAACAGGCGGTGGAGCAGTTCGACGCGGCGGGACGGTCGGCCGGTCCTTGCCTCTGCCCGGTCTCCCGACCGTGCCGCCCAGAGTCCCGAGTTGACTCCAACCCAGCGGAAGGGTTCGGGTGCCCACCGACATGTCGAAGCTGGAGTTCATCAAGGACACCGGCGACTTCGAGATTGAGTACACGGACGCGTTGTCGAGGGCGCGTTCCTGATCCTCCCCGATCCGGCGGCCCCGGGTGTCGGTCGAGA
>Ga0207989_1000105_pt1 | contig 48791 bp, 45 predicted proteins | sample ETNtaG_7_FD_185777 | JGI IMG/M metagenome (GOLD analysis project Ga0207989, IMG submission 185777) | Marine microbial and viral communities from oxygen minimum zone, Eastern Pacific Ocean - ETNP201406SV65 (SPAdes) (version 2) | ecosystem: Environmental > Aquatic > Marine > Oceanic ... | reverse complement strand
TATGGCTAACCAGGAGTAAGCCTTTGCGTACTTGCCTATCACTGGAATCTGGCTCACAGACTCGGGGAGGTCGGACATCGTGCCCCACATCACGAATGCGACGTACGGAATCGAGGTTGCGAGAAGTATCAGAGCCCAGCTCTGATGTTCGCCACCTGCGGAGAATGGGTTTAGTGACCAAACTAGGTTCAGCTCATCCTTTACCCAGTAGTAGAGAGCTCCCCAGTACATCACACACATGGCGGCGACGCCGAACCAGTTCGGTCCTCTGTTTGCCATTCTCTAGCCTCCAATGGGGAGAAGCTACTCCTCTTCCCACTCACCCCAGTCTTCGCCTTCGCCGATCTTGACAGATCCGCCTGCGGCCTCTACTTTCTGGATTGCCTTGGCACTGGCCTCGTTGACCGTGATCGTCAGGGGCCTGTCTATGCCGCCCCTGCCCAGAAGCTTGTCGAATCCCATCTCTGTGAGGTTTATCGAGTCTCCCTCTGCTATCTCGGCTACCTGGCCGAGGTTGATTGAGGAGTTCACCACTCGGAGCCCTGGGTGGCGGTTGAAACCGTGCATGCCCCAGTGGCCTGGCATGTACTTCAGCCTGGTCATCACCTTGTGCTTGTTCAGGCCGGCGTTTCCTCTGCCGCCCCTCTTGCCGGCCCCTCTGCCAGCCTTCTTGCCACGGCCGTGGTATCTGCTCCCTCTGAATTTGTTAGTCCTTGAAACCATGTTATCCCCTCAGAACATCCTCGCTGCTAGTTCGCCTATCCCGTCTCCACGGAAGCCCAGCGCCCCCCCTACGGAGTACGCCCTCTTGATCCCGCCCCATCCCTTGGACCCCCTTGGGGGATGCAGCCTGAAAACTGGCTTCATCCCCTCGACGTCCTTTGTGGTGGCTTCGCCGGAGGCGATGGCCTTCGAGAGTGATTTGATCGTGGAGTGCTCGCTGGCAGACTTGACCACTGAGTCGGTGACTTGGTGGTTCCCGATCATCCTCCCCCTCTCCTTGATCAGGGTGCCAATCGTATCTGCATCTACCTCCCCCCACGTGACGTAGTCCTTTACCTTCTGCAGCATCCCATCGTAAGAATCGGTCTTTGGGACGAGGACCGCGTGGTTGACGCGAGTCAGGTTTAGCATCGTCATCGTGTCGCGGATCTTCTTCGTGACCCCACGGTCGCTGCGGACTCTGATTACCATGTATGTCATGCGTTTCTCCTCCCTATGGTGATGTGGAGCTTCTCCCTTACCTGGTCGTTGACCTTTGCTCGGCCGAGAACCTCCAATGCGTTGAATGTGGCCTTTGCGAAGTTGATTGTCGACCTGGTCTGCCCGGATGAGCGCGACCACACGTCTTCCACGCCGGCTAGTTTCAGGACCCTCCTGCCGTAGTCGCCGATGACCAGCCCCTTCCCTGATGGGGCGGGGAGTAGTGTCACCCTAGTTGATCCTGAGCGTCCCGTCGCCTTGAATGGGATGCTGTTGCCGGGTCCCTCGGCCGACTCCCAAGAACCGTTGCCCCTGAATACTGGGACGAGGTTGAGTTTTGCCTGCGTTATCGCCTTCTGGATTGTGCTAGCAACCTCCTTGCCCTTGCATATCGATAGTCCCACGTAGCCGTCCCCGTTTCCTACGGCGCAGAGCACGTTGAATCTCACGCGTCGGCCCGAGTCGGTCATCCTCTGGATCATGTTGACGCTGAGGACGTCGTCGTCCATCTCGGGGAGTAGTGCGTCGACTACCTCCACCTCTCTGACTGGGAATCCCGTTGCTAGTGCCTCCTCGTAGGTTAGGATCTCGCCGTTCATGACCATGCGCCCAAGCCTGGTCCTCGGGGTCCAGTTCCTCAGTGCCGCTAGCGGGTCGGGGCCGCGTCTCCTCGGGGCGTCTTCATCCACCGGTGCGAGTGCCATTGCCAGACCGGGTGCAATTGGTGCGTCCTTCTCTTCGGTACTGGTTTCCTCTGCCATCACTTTCCACCCCCTATCGACTTCTTTGTAGTGGCCACTGCCTTGGCGATGCCCTCTCCGATGTGCTCGCCGTTGATCCTTCCTTCCGAGGGGAGGACCTCGTCCGAGTGTGGGACCTCCATGCCAGCATCGACCATTCCCTTCAGGGCAGCATATGCCCTGTTTCCGGATGATGATGCTGCCAGGCCGATGTCCAGGATGGCCTGGGAGTGGCCGTTCGATATTGCCGAGGTGGCCATTGCGAATCCGGCTAGGTAGCATGCAGGGACTGACTTCCTTGAAGCGTCTGAGGGCCACTTGTGCGAGTCAACGAGGGACTTGCCTGTGATTGACTCCAGCACTCTGTCCCCTTCTGGCTCGTAGGCCACTAGCTGGCAGGTTACTTGGGTGTTGGAGACACGTACGACTGCTCTGGGTGCCCCTCCGCGGAGCATCCTCGACCTTCGGTGGTAGTCAGTCTCAGCGTTTCTCCTTCTCTTGAATCTAAGTCTCTGGTTTCTTCCCTTTGCCATCACTCATCACCTCCCAGTGAAATCCCATCCAGTTCTATGTTGCTCCTCAGGTGAGATGTGGAACGGTAGGACCCGCCCTTCGCCTTGCGGTAGAAGTACCTGTATTGCGAGGGGGTGATCTTGCTCCCCTCCCTGAGTTCCTTGAGGACCCTCCTCTGGGCCCTTATCTTGGACATCCACCTCTGCTTTCGGGGGCTTCGGGAATTCGCGCTACCGCTTCTGGAACCATGTCCCTTCCTCCTCCCCTTGGACTTCTGGAATGCGGACTTGCGGGCCCTGGAACGGCTCGTGCCCTTGATTGGCTTGGCCTTGATTATCCCGTCTTCTATGAGGAGCCTCACGTCATCCCTCTGGACTGCATCAGCGACTTCGCTGAGGTAGTCGGGGTTGACCCAGATTCTGTGGATCCCCACGGTCTTGCCCTCCTTCCTCGAGAGGATCTCAGCTGCCATCCTCTTCTGGTTTGACAGGAACATCAGAGATCACCCCTCTTGTCTATCTGGCGCCGGTTCAGGACCCTCAGGCCCAACTCGTCTGCCCTGTCGTGGATTCGTGATCTCTTCCTGTTTCCTACGCTCGAACCTATTCTCACTGCTTGCTTCTCTGGGTCGAGCCCGTCTAGGTGGTCTGCCTTGTGGACGATGACCTCCTCGAATCCAGAGGGGTGCAGTCCTCTGGCGGCTGCGACCTTGCCGTACCCTACGCGGGCCATGGGGGTGCGGTACTTCCTGTTCTTCCTCATGCTCGAGTCATCCCCCTTCGGCTTCCTGTATCCGGTCTTGGATAGTCTCCTGTACCTGAACCACTCTTGCCTGCGGAACTTGGGCTGCTTCTTGCTCTGCTCTGAGCGCATCTTGAGTGCGGATTTGGTGGATTCGTCCAAGACCGGCTTCTGCCTTGCTGTGTGTAACTCGTCCCATTCCTCGAAGTCGCCCTCTTCCTCGAAGTCGCCCGCTTCCTCGAATTCGTCTTCCTCGTCCGGGGATTCTTCCTCCGGGATCTCTTCCTTGGGTTCCTCTTGGGGAGCCTCATCGGGAGCCTCTTCCGTAGTGTCCTCCCCATCGCTTAGCCTTGCGATTAGGTCTGCCTTCTTTCCAGAGACCGGTAGCCCCCTTTCCCTGAGTAGTTCCTTCAACTCAGCGACTGTAAGATTCTCGTATGCCATTCTCATGCCCCCTTGGAAGTGATGTATACTCCGTCCTGGAATACTCTTGGATCCCTCTTCTTTACCTTGCAGGCCTTCTCTATGTTTGCCGCTGACTGGCCCACCTTCTCCCGGTCGGCCCCTGTAACAATTATGTCGGACTTCCCCTCGATCTTCACTTGGACCTCCGAGGGAGACCAAGGTAGCTTAGCCACCCTAGGGACCTTCTCGCCGAGCATATTGGTGATTGTGAACTTGTTTCCATCGACCTTGAGGGTCATCGGGAAGTGGCTGAAAACTGCCTTTAGCCGGTATTCGAATCCCTCGTCTAGGCCCTTGACCATGTTTCGGAGGTGGGCCGCCCAAGTTCCGGCTATTGCCTTCTCGGACCTTCTTGGAAGTTTGCAGTACACCTCTATCCCGTCATCAATCTGCCTCAGGGAGACGCTGTTGTGTGTGAATTCTCGGGAGAGGCTGTTGCCGTCCTTGTTGAGCGTCACGGAATTGCCATCCATGCTGGCGCCCATTCCTTCGGGCAGGATTATTCTGTGGGACACGTTAGCTACTCTTGGCATTCTTATTCCTCCTAGAAAACATATGCGAGCAGTCTTCCGCCCACCCTCTCCTTCTTCGCTTCTGAGTGATCCATTATCCCCTGGTTCGTTGTCAGGATTAGGAGGCCGAAGTCCCTTGCAGGAAGGTACCTTGACTCCCACTTATCGAAGTCAGACCTCTTGACCGAGTGCCTGGGCTTGATAACTCCGCACTTGTTGATTGCCCCTATCAGGGAGACTCTGAATGCTCCCCCCCTGCCGTCATCTAGCTTCTCGAATTCTCCGAGATAGCCGGATGTCTGCATTATGGAGAGCATGCTGCCGAGGAGTTTGCTAGCGGGTCGCACGGTTACTTCGTACTTGCCTGCGCTCTCAGCGTTGTATATCGTCGTGAAGGCATCATTCAATGGGTCAAACTGCATCTTTCATCACCTCATGAGTATTTCTTGAATCCTATGTTCGGGGCCACATCTCGGAAGCACTGTCTGCAGAGCCTCAGGCCATGTCTTCGAATCATTCCTCTCTTTCGGCCGCAGCGTCTGCAGCCGATGCTTCTTCCAATCTTCTCCCCGTGATCGCGTGCCATACTATTACTCCTCCACAATTTTCAGACCGAACTTGCCTGTGAACCAGTCCTTGGACTCGTCACGGCCGACTCTATGAGGGACGGAAACCCTCGACTTCCTCCGCCTTCTCCTGGATACTCGGTGACCCGGTCTCTCGAGGACGACATTGACGTCCATGCCGAAGATGCCGATGTCGGGATCGTACTTCTGGTCGGGGAAGTCGGTGTAGTCTGAAATGCCGAATGAGAGGTTTCCTGAGATGTCGAAGTTGTATGCGGGCAGGGTGTGGTCTCTGACCCAGAATGCGTCCTTGAGGAACGACTCGACCTTGTCATGGCCGCGTATGGTCACCTTGCATCCAATTGGTGCGCCCTTCCTTGTCCCCAGGTCCCTGTTTGTCTTGGTGGACAGGGTCCTTGACGGGGTCATTCCGGTCAGTACTTCCAAGACCCTCTCGGCCAGTTGGAGGCGCCTGCCTCCCTCTCCGACTCCGATATTCACCGTCACCTTGGTGATTGAGGGGGAAAGCATTGGGTTGGATGATTCGCTCATGACTCATCCCCCAGTGGTATGTCAGTCTCCTTGCTGATGATGAAGACGTAGTCCGTGATAGTTCCGAACTCCTCGAAAATTGTCTCATTTGGCTTCGATGACCTCTTGATGTCTTGGTCCTTGATTACAGCGGTCTCTCCGATGTGGCTCCCACCCGTCAGGTATGCCTTGGCACCCTTCTTCATCTCGATGTGAGATGTTATCTTCTGATCTGGAAGGGATATCACTAGTGAGTCCCCGGTCTTGTAGTCTGGAGACTCGTCCATGACGATGTTCCTCCCATCGTGCAGGTGAACCTGGGTCTTGCCACCCTTTACGGTGGTCTTGCCCTTGACTCGGCAGATCTTGCTTCCTGCTGCCTTCTTTGGTATCGACCTGTATCGCAGCTTTCCATTGGTGTCGAGGATGCATCGGAAGTTCTCCTCGCCAACGGTGAGGACGTCCATCAGGCCGACTCCACGGGCTCTGTCTGTCTCGACCTTGCCATCCACCATCACGCTTCGTGCGTGAAGTATCCTCTTTGCCTCCCTCATGTTGTGAGCGAGGCCGAGGACGTCTCTGAGTATGATTCCTAGTGGCATGCACATCTCTATCTGGTGACCGCTTGGGTTCGGCTTCTGTGCCCAGATGTTGGTCTTCCTAGTCAGTGGCCATGTCCTCGGCATGACTAGCCTCTTGTGGTGACTTCTGCTCATTCTGAGTCACCTCCTCCTGTGGACCTATCGACAATCCTCTTGATTCGTACTGGATCACCCTCGAAAAGCTTCGTCACTATGACGTTTGATGGGTTGACGGGGACGGCTTCTTCCTTCCCATCGGCAGTGGTCTGAGTCAGACCGTCGACGAAAATGAGGCCTCTCTTTGTATCTACTGATGCGACCTTGGCCTTCACTCCGGCCCTCCCCCTTGGCTGTCCGAGCCTCTTTCCTCTGGAGTCGGACTTGACACTGTTCGGGTGACTGAAGTCACCTCTGGTAACCTCGACCTCGTCCCCAACCCTGATGGTCACCGAACGTACCTGTCTTAGGTCTGGATCGTCGGAGACAAGACGAGCTCGCATCCTCTTCCTCTTTACGTGAGTAGGGGCATCCCTCTGGGACATTCTCTGCTTTCCTGCTTTCTTGCTTACCATTCTAATCACCTACACTATCTGTTTGGCCGTAGCCGCTATTCTTGGCCATCTCTCAGCAGCTTCCCTACTGACTGGACCCTTGATGTCGGAACCCTGGACGTCCCCTCTATCATTCGTGATGACGCAGGCGTTGTCCTCGAACTGGACCCACGTCCCATCGACCCTTCTGAAAGGTCTCGATTGACGCACTATCACTGCAGTGAATATCTGTCGCCTTGTCTCAGGCGTACCCCTCCTGACAGTGACCCTGATCATGTCGCCGACCCCTGCTGATGGGTACCTTCTGGCAACTCCTCCCTTCTTCAGGACGGTGATCAGTTGCACAACCTTGGCACCGGTATTGTCGACGCACTCAAGACGCGCCTGAGTCGGGAGACCGGAGGTCACTCTGCCAGCTATCCCCTTCATTCGCTCGCCTCCTTCTCGATTACGCAGAACTTCACGGTCTTGGAGAGAGGTCTGCATTCCATGATGCGGACGTTGTCCCCGGAGCTTAGTTCCCCGATGCAGCTGGGCAGGTGGGCCGAATAGCGCCTGGTGCGCTTCTCGTACCTCTCAAACTTCTGCATGTAACGTGTAGTCTCCCTCTCGATGACCACTGTGTCCGTCATTCCCTGTGAGGAGACCACTCCGCTGATAATCTGTCCACGAAGCCTCAGAGTACCATAGAATGGGCAGTTCTTGCTCCCATCCCATTCGCCTTCGGGCTTGTTGACGTCTACACCTATGTCTCTCATTTCATGACCTCCTGTATGCCTTGCCGATTCTTTCCTCGGGCCTCTGCCCGACGAGAGTACCGTCGATCTCCTCGTCTTCGATTGTGAATCTGATGGTGTTCTTGGCAAGAGTGACTTCATTGCCCCCCGTGTTGACAAGTATGGTACGCCTGGTTTCGTCCACTACCGTGCCTGAAATTCCCACTAGGGTCGGATCGGTGGAATCTGTGACCTCAAGGTTCCTGGAAAGCCAAGGGAGGTTGATGATCTGACTCATTCAGCGCACCTCCACCTGGTAGCCATTCTGCTCGAGGACCTTGGCTGCCTTCTTCTTGTGGTTTCCTTGGAGTTCGATTGTCCTACCCTTGACCGTGCCACCGCTGGCGCATGCGCCCTTCAGTATCTTTGCCAGTTGGCCGATGTCGATTGCGGTATCCTCTATACCCTCAACCATTGTGACCATCTTGCCGTACCTTCTCCTAACCACTGAAATCACTGCCTTCTGCTGTTCTTTGGCTATCTCCTGACAGATGCACAGGTCATCTGGAAGCGCACACATGTTGCAAATTCCCGCCAAATCACTCCTCCTTTTCCTGTTTCATCTTAGTTAGGAGCCTTGCAATGCTCCTTCGAGTCTGCTTGTATGCCCCTGAGTTTGAAGAAGAGCCACCTAGTGCCTGCTGGGCCCTTAGTTGCAGCATCTCGTCTCTGAGTTCACCGAGGGTGATCTCACGCTGCTCTTGGTTCATCTCGTCAATCTCCTTAGAGCTGGTGTGTGACAATTTCACTCCTCCTCCCTTGCTGCCCTCTCGAGGGCTTCCTCTAGGTCAAGAGGGACGAATCCGGATGCCTCTACCAGTTCAGGTAGTCCGGATTCGCTTCTTTCCTGGATTGTGATCTCGTGAGGGAGTTTTGACCCTGGTCTCATGATTCTCACTGTGCAGCCAACTGTTCCCAGCTTCTTAACCGCGGTTGAGAATCCGACGTCCATAAGCTGGAGGGCGGTCTCTCCACAGTACTTGATGTGCCCCTTCTGGAACTTCTCAACTCGGTGCCTAGCGCCGGTTATCTTCCCACTGAGTGTGACGATGCAGCCCCTGGCTCCCGCGTCCATTATGTTCTGCACGGTGCTGTGTCCTGCTCTTCGGAAGAACCAGCCCCTCTCGAGTGAGCTCGCGAGTCTGCTGGCCATAACCTGGGCATTGGTTCGTGATTCCCCTATCTCCTCTACCTCGAGCTGGGGGTTGGTCAGGTTGAAATCCTCTTGGAGGCGGCGCTGGAGTTCGTGGATGACCTTGCCCCTCCTGCCTATGACGCGCCCGACTTGCTCTGCTTGTAGGGTTACCTTGGTCCCCTCTGGGGTCCTGTTGAATGTTAGTCCGCCGAAGCCTGCCCTCTCTGTTTCCTTGAGCAGGTACTCTCGGACGAGTTGCCTCTCGACGTTGCGGTTGATCATCTTCTGGATTGTGTTCTCCTTCATGCAATCACCTCAGAACTCATCGTCTCCCATTTCCTCATCATCCTCTCCGAAGTATTCTAGGAAAATCTCCAGATTGACTTGGTAGTGGTTGCTGGGGGTTGCCCGGCCTTGGGCTCGAGGCCTCATGTTTCTGGAAACTTGACCACGATGAGCAGCAACGTGCGTAATCACCATGTCCTCGGCATCGATGTCATCGAATCGCTGTCTTGCGTTGTCCATGGCGCTGTTGATTAGCTTGATGAATTCGCGGGAAGCCTTGTTTGGAAACTTGCCCGGGCCCATCTTGCCCTTCCTGTGACCGGCCATCGTGTTGCCTCCTCGTCCCTTTCTGGACCTCCTTGTGTACGGTATTGCCCTCTTCTTGGCAACTACGTCCTCAAGGTAATCCTTCGCTACTTCCGCATTCATGCCCCTGATTGCCTTGGCGATGTGGTAGCAGTGCTTGTGATGGCAGTCCAAGTTGACTGCCCGAGCAGTGACGAGGTTGGATCCCTCGAGGAGCTGGGTGTATCCGTTCTGCGATCTTCCTAATCTCCTACTCATTCATCTCACCTCACTTTAGTGCCACGTGCTGGGAAGATCTGGTTGCACCCACACCGGGGCCGGTGTGTGTTACAGACTTCCTTGTAATTGCGAATTCTCCCAATGCGTGCCCGATCATTGGGGGGATGATGTCCAAGTTTACGAATTTCTGACCATTGTGCACCCCTATTGTAGTGCCCACCATCTCAGGGAGGATGTACATCCCTCTGCAGTGTGTCCTCACAGTCTTCCCATTGCTGTTCCTTATTCTCTCTAGGAGTTTCTCACACTCGATATTGAGCCCCCTCTGTAATGATCTCTTGACTCTTGATGGCATCAGGGTTGCGATAGAAATCGCATCTGGATCGTAGTCATCGTTCTCAGGCTCAGCACTGTTACCCCAAGGGTACAGTGGAATATCCTTCAGCTCGTCGATAGTGTAACCCCTCCAGAGGAACTGCTTCTTCCTCCTCTCGGAAATCTTCGATCTCCTCTTCCTGGCCTGGCGTCTGGCCATCTTTGCTGTCCTGAACTGCTTCCTCTTCCTAGCCATTCTATCTACTCCTTCTTCGACCTTCCACGGCCGGTTCGCCTAGGTGCGATGTTCCCGACCTTCTGGCCAGGGGGTGAATTTCTGCTGACTGAGCTTGGTCCGTGCACGGCCTGGTGGTTACCGCCGCCGTGTGGGTGGTCTACCGGGTTCATTGCGACGCCGCTGACTGTCGGATACTGCTTACCTCGTGCTCTGGCCCTGTGGTGAGCGGCGCCGGCCTTGAGCAGGGGCTTCTCAGTCCTACCATGGCCGCCAAGAACCCCGATGGTGGCCCTGCACTTGGCAGGGAGGTCCTTCGAGCGCCCACTGGGCAGGATAATTCTGACGTAGTCACCCATCCTGGTGTCTATCATGGCTGAGTTACCGCCTGATCTGGCAATCTTGCCACCATCTCCCGGGCGCAATTCGATGTTGCAAATCTGAGTACCCTCTGGAATCTGGCTTAGGGTAGTGACGTTTCCTGGCCTCAGTGAAACCTTGTCACCAAATGCGACTGTCTGTCCGACTGAGAGTCCCTCTGGAGCACCCAGATGTGCTATTTCTCCGTCCTCGAACTTCACCTTGGCTAGCGGTGCGGTATGAGCTGGGCTATGGATCAGGTCGATGACTTCCGCAATCTCTCCACTGACTCGGGGAAGTCTGTTGGCAGCAGGGAACCTATGGCTGGAAACCTTGTTTTTGGGGCTTGACCCCTGTCTCTGTGAACGTGTCCTCTTACCCATGATATCACCTTCTAGAACGCTCCGAGTTTGAGCGCGGCCTCCTCTGCGTCATATCCATCTGCTAGACGAATGCTGGCATGTTTGCCAGTTCTGTTGATTCGAACGTTTACCTTAGCGACCTTGACCTCGAGGAGGGCCTCTATTGCCTCTTTGATGTCTTTCTTTGTCGCCTCTCTTCTGACAATGAACTCGATTCTGTTGTTGTTCTCTCTGTGACCGCCGTCTGGATCTGCGATCCTCCTCGCTTCGAGAGTCTTCTCTGTAATCCAAGGCATAATTATCACGTCATATGGATCCATCTTAATCACTCCAGGGCCTCTATTGCTGACTTCGTCCAAACTGTGAGCCTTCCCATGTCCCCACCAGGTGCGAGGTCTTCAGCGCACAAATCCTTAGCAGTGACTACGTCGACTCCCGGGAGGTTCCGAGCAGCCTTTTCCAAGCCTCCCTTCTGAGCCACGACCAAGAGGACGCTCTTCGGGGTCCTGTACTTCCTTCCTCTCATTGTCCCCTTTCCGGCTCTGATCGATCGGCCACTCTTGGAGCGAGTGAGGTCTGCTGAGACTCCCAGACCCTCCATCATCGCAACGAATTTTCTAGTAGAATACTGGTTAGGAATTGACTCTATGTCGTACTTCTCGTCCGAACCGCCCCTAGACTCAACGTAGCCATCAATGATGATTGGGAATCTGAGGCTATCGTCGAACTTGTGACCTCTGGAGGATACTGTGCTCGAATCGCATGAAGCTGCTATGGCAGAGTCGCGGGCTATCTTCTTCTCGCGGGAGTTTATCTTCTGGGACCATTCCTTGTCCACCTTTGGCCCGTGAGCTCTCCTACCCCCTCTGGTGTGGGGGTTCTGTGCTCCGGTCCTCTGCCCTGCCTTCCTCATTATTCTGGAGACTCCTCGGCCCTTGCCCCACCACTCTACGGAGTGCTTCATACCTGGCTGGGGAGCACGCTTTCCCTCATGTTCCCTGTGCCCGTAGGACTGCCTCCTGTTTGCTCTTGATGCATGAACGGCGGAACGGACTAGGTCCTCCCTGATCTGCGAAGTGAATGGGGAGGGGAGTTCGATGGCCTTGCCGTCCTTGGCCTCTACGGCGAATGATTCTGCCAATAGGCCTGCGTCCATCTCCTCTTGAGCTACAGAATTGACCAAATTGTATGCCTTAGTCTTCATACTATCACACACCCTGCTTGCTTGAGGTACTGACGTACGTTACGTCAACCTCTCCAACGACGTTCCTCGGACGAGTTGGGTCTCTGAATCTTAGAAGCCTCTTTGCTGGCCCCGGAAGGCTTCCTTGGATTATCATGTATGGATTTCGAACTTCGCCGTAGTTCAGGAAACCACCAGAAGGAGTTATTTCTGACTCTTCAGGATTTGAAATCCTCAGGATCTTCTTGTTCAACTCAGTCCTCTTGTGGTAGCCTACCTGACCAGCCTGCCTGATTGTCTTTCTGACGTATCCAGTTCCGAAGTCACCCATGTTACCTCCCTGGCGTCTCCTCTTGCTGTTCTTGTGGCTAAGTAGCTTAAGTCCGAACCTCTTAATCGAGCCTTGCCAGCCCTTACCCTTGGTCACGCCTACGACGTCAATCTCCTGTCCGGCTTCGTAAACGTCTTCGAGACCGACCTGCCCCCCTAGGCGATCCATTGCCCAGTCGAGTTTTGCATCTATGTCCCCACCTGTTAGTCCGATCTCCATTATCTCTGGAGTCTTCGAAGGGATGCCGCGAACTAGGTCTGGTTGAGTGCATACTATCAAACGGACCTCGGTTAGGTCCTGCTCCCTCAGTGAGTTCAATGCATCCTCCGATGGCTGGGACAGCCTCTTTGGAATTCTTCCGCCACGAGTGGCTGGCTTCCTTCCCTCCTCGACATCCCTTTCGCCTCGAGTCTGGTTTGCTAGTCGTGGGAATAGGTTGGCAGGGGATTCCTCGGAAACGTCGGTCCAGACTTCACCCGCTGTCTGCTTTCCGTACGGGGTCATCTTGTACCCCCTTACTGCTAGAACGTTCATTGGAGGGGTCTCAACCACGGTTACTGCCTTCCTGACTTCCTGTCCAGCAGAGGTCGATTTCGGATTGGTATCCCTCATCAGTATGTGAGTCATTCCTGCCTTCCAGCCAGCGAATCCCTGAACTCGGACCTCTGATGACTCTGTTTCTGGCCAGGAGGTGATTCTTGCGAATTGACGGATAGCACGCTTTCTAGGGCCATAGCCCATGCTACCACGGCGGGGTTTGGATCGGTCTGCCATTGCATTTCCTCCTGTATTCCGAAACCGGTCGCGGGCGACCAATGCCGGGCCAACTACGCCATGGAGGCACCGTGACACCGAGCCAGATCCACGAATGCGGATGCGGTTTGTGGGATGCTAGCAGAGCCCTTTGGTGTCTGGTACCTCACGTAGTGAGCGGCCTTGCGACTAACATACCCTATTTGAACGAATCGGGATGCCGAAAACACACCCCTACGGGGTGGCGAAGGTGAAAAATGTCAATGCAACGATTTTGAACCCTGACTTCAGAGGCCCCTGTCCGTGCCCTCATATGTTGCCCATCCGGGATTGGTCTCAGAAACGATTCAGGCTAGGGCATACCAACTCCAAGCAGTAGATGATGCCATGGCTGGGTCGATGCTGTTGATTCTACCTACTGCCGCTGGGAAGACTGCTGTCGCATGGTTATCCATAGTCGAGAGGTTGGAGAGAACAGGGGGCTGGGCATTGGTTATCGCACCGACCGTTGCCCTCTCGAATCAACATCTGGAAAATGCAATCCCCGTTCTTTCCAATGTTTCCGAATTGAATCCAATTTCACTTAGTGGGCAGCAAACAGCATCCAAGAGGCCCGAACTATGGAAGGATTCGAGATTGGTGTTCGCAACCCCACAGGTCGTCAGGAATGATGTGAGAAAGGGAGTTCTTTCTCTTGGTGGTTGTAGTATACTTGTTGTCGATGAAGCACATCATTGCACGGGGGAACACGCTATGGCAGAGGTTGCTGAGATGTATATCTCTCAGTCCGAAAGTCCACTGATTCTAGCAACTACGGCAAGCCCCGGTTCGAGAAGGGAGCAAGTGCAGGAAATATGCAGGAGATTGGAAATCCAAAAAATACACATGAGGACGAAGGAAGATCCTATGGTTGCAGAATTTCTCTCAGAGCTTGATGTTGAGGAAGTTGGCGTGGAGGTTCCTAGCGAGATCAGAGAATTGGCAGAGCCGTTCAGGATTTGGCAAGAAGGGATAGTCGACAGAGAACGTAGGAGTGGAAGGTACGTGATGCCGGGAATGATTAATCAGGCTGGTTTATCGAATGCAATGGAACGTGCTCAGGCAGCCATCGTTAGAGGGGATACGAGTGGTTTCAGATCATCTTCGCAGATAGCAACTGCAATGAGGCTCCATCATCTGATAAACCATCTCCTCTGTCAAGGGATAGCCGCATCTAGGCATTTCCTCTCGAGGATGGAGGATGAGGAAGAGAAGAGTAAATCTTCGAGGGATTTCCTCAGAGACGGGAGAGTGAGGAGGCTGTCTGCCAGCCTCAAGGGCATGGCCGAGATACATTCCAAGGTCGGAGCGGTGAGGAGGCTCGTCAGGGAAAGGATCCGGAGGGACAATGAGTCAAGAGTCATTGTTTTCGCCAACTACAGGGACACGGTTGAAGCTCTCGAGGGTGCGCTTTCTGACCTCAATGGCATCAGGGCGATTCAGTTCATCGGACAGTCACGTCGTTCCGGTTCGGGAGGACTAACCGCAAAGCAACAGATAGCAAGACTTTCCGAGTTCAGGGAAGGAGGGGCAAATGTCCTGGTTGCAACTTCAGTTGGCGAAGAGGGTTTGGACATCCCTAGTGCCGACCTTGTCATTTTCTACGAACCTGTATCGAGCGAAATCCGGACCATCCAGAGGAGGGGGAGGACTGGTAGAAGGAGACAGGGGGAGGTTGCCGTCCTTGTTGCCGAGGGTACAAGAGACGAGAGGGCCAAAGACTCTGCTAAGAGGAAGGAGGAATTCATGCACAAGGCCGCTAGGAGGGTCGCTAGAGAGCTTCCCGGTAGCCCTCACAAGGATTTATCGAACTTGGAGAGGTTCTCCGTATCCTCTGATGGGGGGGTCTGCTCAGCAGCCGAATTCGTACTCGAAACCAGAGAACGCCACAGGAGTGACCTTTCTGGGGCCGACACCACCACGGCCAAGGACCCAAGGGAGTCTTCCAATGCTGATCTTCCCCCTGGCAACTTCAGACCCGCGGGACAGACGGGACTGGACCAGTTCTAGTCACCGATTACTGCTATCCTCGTGCGGAGCTGAGCCAGGCGGTTGTTGTAGTGGCCCATTGCGAATGCGAGCATCTCAGTCAAGTGGATCACAGGGATATTTGTGGATAAACCGGTTGCCCTGCCTGCCTTTCCTTGGTATACGTCGAGTGCGGTGTGGGAAAGGGTGCACGCGCTGACGATCATCGCCGCCCCCTCCGACTTTGCATCGTCGATAGTGGATGCAATCTGGCGCAGGACCGTGGCCTCCTCCGAGAAAAGACCCGGTACGCCAACGCTTTGCGTCCTGCTCTCCCAGAGAATCGGATCCCCGCCCAGTGCTTTGATTAGCATCTCTAGGTACTGGGGATCGAAAACATCGTCTTCGCCACAGGCCCCCTTCTGCTGCATGTTTGGTCCGTAGAATCCGGCTACCGGGAAGTCGATCGGGTTGCGTACATTCTGACTCACCTTGTCCAGGCCAATCTCGTCGACGATGACATGCAGTAGGTGATGCACGCCTACATCGCCAGACATCGTGAGCCCTGTGGTGCGCTGCAGGACCTCGTTGGTCTTTGCAAGAAGTAGGGAGTCACGCTTCAACCTGGAAAGGTCCTCATTGAGGTTCCCAGCCGTTGCTGCACACGGAGTGATGATGTCCATGCCCATGGACTCGGCGATCGCGAAGTTTCGTGCGTTGAGAGTGACTTGAAGCAAGTCGTTTGCTTGTCTGATGATCCCTGCTCCGCAGCTAGTGGCACCGTGCATGGGGAATAGTTCGATACCAAGGGAGCGGGCGGTGGGCTCCATGGTCTGGGAAACCTCGGTGGCGCTGCTGTGGGCAATGTTTCCGGGGTGGTATGCGTACTTCAGTGCCATCAGAACCTACCATCCATCTCGTTGAAGATCGCAACTACCTCGTGATGATTCTCTACAGAGGAGTTGAACTGCTTGGGCATCTTTCCTATTCCGGCTGGAGGGGCCACCATTCCCAGCATCCCGTTGAAAACGTTGCCACCCGTCCTTGTGAAGCCCAGGATCATTCGAGCGGTTACTCCCGAGAACAGGTTTCCGAGAAGCGCAAATGGGCCTAGGGCCTGCCTGTAGATTACGGTGTCATTGACCATTCCGCTGCTCTTTACAGTCCAAGTGTACCACCAAACGTGCTTGCCGTGCTTACCGTTGAAGCCATCTCCGGTTAGTACTGAGTTCTTCGCGACGAGCAGTGACTCGGAGACGGCCCTTGGGACAGAGGACTGGCGATTTATCGAGGCGAGGTCAGTCTCGGCCTTAATCCCATTAAGGGAGGATAGCATTTTGTCGATTTCCTCTGCCTTGGATGGAGAGGTCCTAGGGTCGTTCCTCCTGGACCATATGGAGGCGATGACTGCGGGTCCGAGGTACCCATTTGCATGGGGGACCGCGTCAGAACTGGAGTGGAGTATGTTCTGGCTGCCGAAGTCCTTCATCGAGTGTAAACTGGAGGCGATCGCGGGGTCCATCGTCCCCATCACGCCTTGAGGCGTGTTGGCCCCTTCCCTTGTGGCGGCGACCATCCATGGATCGCTTGATTCCCTCTTCCTCTCTAGCGACCATGGGTCTATGGCCAAGTCCCTGATTACCTCGAATCCCGGGAGGGGCTCAATCCTCAGGGAGACCGAGCCTTCCCTCATTGGTGCGGCAGAGTCGAGGCGGCAGAGTCCTGGTAATACTAGGCGGCCGTTGATCGAAATCGCTGTATTGGAATCGTCTGGAAAACCATCGCGGAATGTCAGAGTTCCATCTTGGGATGCCTTGAGTGTCCTGAGGACCTCCAGTACCGAAATGTGCCCCGGTAGAGAGCACAGCCAAGTATCGGTTCCTGTGCTGGAAGTCTCTGGATCATACCTGAAGACGCTGACACTCGCCTGAATGGGTTCGGATTTGACCTCGGGCATGGAGAAGCCGTCCTCTCCCTCTGCACCGGCTGAAGAACCGCTGGCATGCATCTTGATCGCATCCACCATTTCCTCGTGGAAGCGTCCGGTGCTATCCACAGCAGCTAATGCTGGAAGGGCTTCCAGTATCCACTCAGCCGCTGGTGCATCATAGTCAACATCGCAGTCTAGCCGGTCAATTATTCGGGTGGCACCGAGTTTCTCCAACTGGTCATCCCAGTCCTTGCCAGACTGGCAGAAGAACTCGTAGCTCGTGTCTCCCAGAGCGCAAATTGCGAAGTGGACCCCTTCTAGACGGGACGCTGAGTCGGAGATTGCGAATTGCCAGAGGTCCTCTGCATTGTCGGGCATCTCCCCCTCCCCCCAGGTGGAGCAGACAATTAGCACGCGCTTCTTCCCGGAGAGTGAGTTGAAGTCGAAGCCATCCATGTCGTGGACTTCCCCCTCAAGGCCGTATGACTTTGCATCCTTCGAGATCTTAGCGGCAAGTCCCTCTGAGTTTCCAGACTGGGAGCCGAATAGCAGCATTAGCGACCTATCGCCAGAGGATACTAGTCCCTCCAGGTCACCGCTATCTGTTTCGACCGGGGATTCCGATTCCCCGCCCCCTGATGGTTCCTCAGATTCGCCAGACGGTTCCCCTTCGGAAGGACTCGCCGCTCCGGTTCCAGAGGACGCAATCAGAGAAAGGGCATTGGTCGTGAATTCTGCAGCTGGATCGTCATATTCGACATCGCAATCGACCCTGTCGAGGAGCCTGGTTGCACCTTGCTTCTCGAACCACCCGTCCCAGTCCTTGCCGGACTGGCAGAAGAACTCGTAGCTCGTGTCCCCCAGAGCGCATACAGCGAAGTTGCATCCCGACATTGGCGGTGGCGAGTCCCCGTTGGCCGCTTCCCAGAGGTCTACTGCATTGTCTGGCATCTCCCCCTCTCCCCAGGTGCTGCAGAAAATCAGGATGTTCTGGTAATTGGGGAGGTCCCCGACTTCGACTTCGTCCATCCCCTTCACGGAGGGAGTCAAGCCGAGAGATTTGGCCTGCTTCTCGGCTATGGTTGCCAAGTCTTCGGAGTTTCCTGACTCGGATCCGAACAGTATCAACAGAGGGGGGACTGACAAGACATCACCTACCCAGCCTTAGGCTGGGTATTCACCTCGACCATAATCCGATTATTGAATATGCTCATCGGGGAAGGTGCCGACAGTGGCTAAAGTTAGGTCGCTCACATGTCCATTGCATCGAAGTCTTCTGGCATTGGCCCTGCTCCCTTGCTGGAGATCACATCGTCAATTCTCAGAATCATCACTGCTGTTTCTGATGCACTCTGAATAGCCTGCTCTACGACACGGCTGGGTTCGAATACCTTGGCCTTGGCCATGTCTACTACTCCACCCTTGTAGACGTTCACCCCATGGGTTGACTTGCCCTCTGAATGCGCCTTCCTAAGGTCGATTATCGTATTCACCGGATCTAGTCCAGCATTCTCGGCGAGGGTCCTTGGGATCACCTCAAGAGCGCTGGAGAATGCCTCTATCGCCATCTGCTCCCTGCCACCGGTTGACTCCGCGAATAATCTGAGGTCTCTGCTAAGTGCGGCTATCACTGAGCCTCCTCCAGTTAGAACTGCACCATCCTCGTGGGCTACTGCGACTACTCCGATTGCATCCTCGAAGGCGCGCTTCACCTCGTCGACGACGTGCTCGGTACCGCCCCTAAGAAGAACTGAGACGCTCTTTGCTTGGGGGCACCCTTCAACGAACACCATGTCCGAGTCGCCAATCTTCCTCTCCTCGACCTTAGAGGCCGAACCGAGATCTCCCTCGGAGAGGTCATCCAGGTTGTTTACTATCCTGCCACCAGTCGCCTTTGATAGGGCCTCCATATCGCTCTTCTTCGCCCTTCTGATTGCGAAGATCCCAGACTTTGCCATGCAGTGCTGGGCCAAGTCATCGATTCCCTTCTGGCAAATTACCGTGTTTGCTCCGCTTTCGACAATCTTGTCGACTAGGGACCTCAGGAATTGCTCCTCCTCGTCTAGGAACTGGGAAAGCATGTTTGGGTCAGTGATCTGGATCTTTGCATCCACCTCTGTCTTCTTCACCTCGATGGCAGAGTTCACGAGTGCAATCTTAGCATTGGCCACGCTCCTGGGCATGCCGCTGTGAACCCTCTCTTTGTCGAGAATGATTCCGTCAACAAGGGTGCTGTCCCGGATGGAACCTCCTTGCTTCTTCTGGACCTTGATGTCATCCAAGTCAACAATTGCCTGGTCGTCACCCTCCTGGGCAACGGACAGGACAGCCTTCACGCTAATGTCCGAGAGGAATTCCTTCACAGCACCTGTGCTCTTTCCCGTCAATGCAGTCTTGGCCACCTCAGTGAGCATCTTTTCGTTGACTCCGGTCCCGTGAGAGTCGATCAACTCAACGGCCTTGTCAGAAGCCAGTCTGAAGCCCTCGCAGATGACTGTTGGATGGACATTCTGGTCGACCAACTCCTCGCTCCTCTTCAGGAGCTCCCCCGCAATCACGACAGCGCTAGTTGTTCCGTCGTAACAGTGCTGCTCCTGTGTCTTTGCGATTTCGATAATCATCTTGGCTGCGGGATGCTCGATTTCCATCTCCTTCAGTATTGTAGCCCCGTCATTGGTGATTACCACGTCTCCCATTGAGTCTACGAGCATCTTGTCCATGCCCTTCGGACCCAGAGTCGACCTAACTGCATCGGCTACTGCCTTTGCTGCGGCGATGTTGTTGCTCTGGGCTCCCTTTCCGGTAGTCCTAGTTGTTCCCTCTTTCAGAATGAAGATCGGTTGTTGTCCGTTATACATGCAATCACTCGCCTTGGTTCGACGGACGAGGCAACGGAGGGGGGGTCATAAGGCCTCCCAATCGACTTTGGAGCCTGTGTCGGGCAACTATTACTTCTGAGATTCAAGCCACTGCTTTCCGTAGTACTGCCACTGCTCCATGGTCCATCCCTCTGGTAGCCCATCCTCTGGAACAGGCGGCCCGGCTGTTTCCTGAGTTGTTGCAGTGTCCTGCTCCACAGGGCCTGACGGAGGTGGTGGCTGCTGGAAAAGTTCCTTTGAGCCCCCATACATCGAATTGGCTATTTCGTCTGCGGATGGCAATTGGCTCGGGTCATTCTTTTTCCCGCTCCACCCCTCAACAGTCATGCTGTAGTCGTCCAGCGAGGAGTACTCTTCCAACGGAGCGCGGGCGCTCCTCAGTACCCTGAAGGAAGAGAACAGGACGGCACCCATAATCACGAGTCCTACCGCGACAAGGGCAAAGTTGGCTGCAAGCCAACCGACCTCCTTGACATCGGTACCTTCGGGAATGGGATCTGGCTTGTAGAGGGTGATCTCAGTTGTCTTGGTTGTCGTGTCCAAGTCGCTGATGACAACGAGTGAGACGTTGAAGTCAACGATGTTGGCTGCAAGATTCTCCAGTTGCTCCTCCTGGACTTCGATATGTATTGTGACGTTCCTACTCTCCCCTGCAGCGAGAACGAAGTTTCTATCGTCCTCGTCGACCCTCGCATTATAGAGTGTCCAGAGGTTGTCCAACTCGACATCTGCCCTGATCTGCTGCTCCAGTTCCGGATGAGCGCTTCGAATGGTGAAGACTAGGACGTAGTCATCTCCTGGTTCGTAAATCTCGGCTGCATTGGACTGGGAAGAGGGGGGGAGTACCAACAGGAATCCAACGGTCCCGACCTCGAACCTTGCCTCTCCCTCTGCACTGTTGCCAGATTCGGTGCTAGTGGCCTTGAGTTTGATTATTCTGGGACCCTCGACCCCTTCGGCGAAGGAATAGCTGACGCTCAGATTGTAATCCTCCCCAGGTGCTATGTACGGCGTCTTCCCATTGGATAGTCCTGCCACAAAGGCAGAAACGTCAGATGGGAAATCCAGTTCTATTCTGAAGGAGTCGTCCTCGTTGCCCGTGTTGGAGATCTTCCACTTGAGGGTTCGAGGGTCGGTTCCGGCTGCGAAGACCTCTTGGGATAGGTCCCTATCTTCGACTTCCACAAGGTATGTCTTTGGAACGGTGAGGTAGAAGTTGGAAACGGACTGGTAGCTAGGATTCATCTGACTCGTCCCGATTATGGAGACGCGGTATGTTCCGTTATCCACCCCTTTAGGCATTGGAAGGAGGAGCGAGAGAGTGATCTGTCCGCCGTTGGCCTCCAAGGTTACTTCGTCCGAACTCATGTCGGCTTCTAGCCTCCAGTTATCCGTTTCCACCCTGATGTCGAAGGTGTCCCCAGTGTTCCCATAGTTGAACAGGAAGACCTGGACTGTGCGCAATTGTCCATCCGCGGGAGCGAGCATCGCATTCTTCACCGGGGCGATAGCCAGGTCATGGTACACAGGGACCTCGATGTAAATCTTCGATGAAGCTTGGAAAGTGTTGGGGAGACGGGGATTTGCGAGAAGGGTCAACTCATATGTCCCAGGCTCCATCCCCTCCGGAATAGTGACCTCGACGTTCAGTGAGACCTCTTCCACCGGAGTCATGTTGATTATCGAGACCTCATCGCCCCCGACCTCGTACCACTCCAGGTTGTCAGAGGATAGTTGTGAGTCCGAGAATAGACCTCCGAGGCTCCACGAAGAGTACTGGTTACCGGTGTTCTTCAGGTCCATCGTGATGTTTGCTTTGCCCCCTGGCAATATCGTCGCTGCGGGATTGGCGAGGGTCTCCTGGATCAGAGTCATCCTGTAGGTCGACTCTACACTAACAGGAAGTTCGACGAAATACTTCGTGTCTTGGAACCCCATGATCCCATCATTGATCCAAGTGTACCAGAACAGATCCTGGACGGGGGCGCCATCTGGAATCGTTAGGTTGAACCAGGCATGGGTGTATGTTCTCGCCTTGATGGTGTTTGTCTTAACCTCATTATCGTGGTCATTGAAGTTGTTCGAATCAATCCTGAGGGGGAATTGAGACATCCAAGAGCTGTTGGAGACCTCTGTGAAGAATCTGAGGGTGGTGTCGATGTAGCCCTTGTTGAAAATTCGGCAGTGAAGTGAGGGGGGGTCTGGATCAGCTGCTTCGACAAGAATCGTATTGCCCCCCTCGGAGTCGGGGTCGTATGCAGTAGAGCCGCCGAAGTTGTCTGGGAAATCGCATTGGGCATCCAATGTGTACTCATCTCCGCGTTCTATCGCGAAGATGATGAATGAGTCGATGTGTACACCCTCATCGGCAAAGGATGAGTTGGATCGGAATAGGAAAGATACCGTGAAGCCCTCATTCTGGTGCATTCCCGTTGCATTCCAAACTAGTCTAGACCAGTCTCCCTCTGATGAGGAGAGGTTTCTGGCGGAGTAGTTCAGATACTCTACGCCACCCCCTGCTCCGGAGTTGGTCTCGAGCATGATAGTGTCACCGGCACCCATTGCCCCCCAAGCGTCAGTTGCAATCTGTATCGAGTATAGGAGTGGGCTGTTCACCTTGACCAGACAGAGGTTTGCCCCGTGTATCGAGGACACGATCGGGTCATGTTCGCCATAGCCAAGGCCATGGCTTTCATCGAAGACCTGATCGGAGCAACCGTCGTTCGAATTGTATCGTTGCCATGCCCACCTTAGTCTGTCGTAACGGTTGGAAGCGTAGTTGTCATTGCCCCCAGAAACCTTCCAATGCCAATCTCCGGTGGCGCTGGAAAGGTTCTCCATTCTCCATGTGCCTGTTGGGAAGTTGTTTGTGTCTGGTTGGTAGCCATCGGTGTATCCTGCGGCGAACCATGTCGGTTCTCCGAAGGGGACTGCATTGTTGGTGCAGTACTTTCCTTCATCGGCCTCGTCGTTACAGAAACCATTCTCCATTGGATCGTACCAGAAGGCGATGGGGACGTCCCTGTCTAGGATGTCATTTGAGTCGTCACCGTCGATTCCGATTCCCGCATCGACAATACCTCTAATCGTAACCCCACCAGTTAGCCACCCATCGTCGCTGAGTGTACTGTGGGCCAATGATGGCGTCCATACGAATGGCATCCGAATGGACTGGCCGGCTGCCAGGGTGATATTGAATGTCCATTCTTGGAGAATAGTCCCAATGGGGTGCCAAATCTCTAGTTTGGCGTCTGCAGTTACCGGCGAGGGATCGACCCCTACCTGACGGAATGTGACATTGACTTGGATTGATTCTCCCTTGGTCATGTACTCCAGGGTGCTGGAGTCGGGCTGGTCCCAGACCCTTGGTGAATAGCTTGAGTTGCCAAGCTCAATTCCAGTTACTTCGAAGTCGACAGGGTTGTTCCTAGGGCCTACCTCTGATTGCCTAGAAGGGGCCTCGGGAGTCTGAATTGCGACATGGGAAAGGCTCACCGCGATCAGCAGAGAAGAAAGGAGGAGTGCACGAATCGAACTCATTGACACCAAATTGCGGAGTTAAATCGTGTAAGAAGGTTGGGGACTGTGGTTCAATTGGGATATTAGCTGGTGAAGCGATTTCTGTACGCTAACGAGTCTTGTCATGTCTACTTCGAATGAAGTGCTTATGGTGCGATGCAGGGCCGTGGGAGATATGGTTGAGAGGGGAAAAGTTACCAAACAGTTGTCCCTTGCTATGTTGGTGGTTTTGCAAATCACAATGGCTCCCATCATCCTCTTCTCCCTAACATATCTGATTCATGTCGACTACGAAGCAGCGCAAGTCAGCGTTCGGACCGAGTTGATTCACTGGGTTGTAACTGCCGGGCTTTCTTATGGAGGCATCTCCATAGCATTGGCACTTGTTTTTGGTGGCTTCAGGCCCTTCTTCGTCGCCAATCAGGGAGGAGTCTTGCCCTTCCTCAGATTGAGTCCCAGAACAGGTGATCCCGAGTTGGTGGACAGGGCAAGGTTGCATCTGCAAGGGACTCCATATGGGAAGATGGCCAAACTAGTCCACTCGAAGAATAATGACGATGGTTTCGACCTCATGGCAATACATGGCGGGCTTCAACTCCTTGCGGTCCCTATGCAGGTTATCCTAATCGCAGTCCCACTTGTCATCATGGAAGGGGTACCTAATTCCATTGTTAGGCCCAGTAGGGCTTTCGACCTAGGGATGGCAGGTTACCTGGTTGCCCTATGGATAGCTGTTAGAGTTCACCCTCTTGTGTCATGGCACCTAGTCGGAATAGCAGCGATGTTCAGGAATGTGGTTTGGAGAGTATCCAGACTATCCTGGATTCTGCCAATCTTTCTCTATTGGCTTGTCGCCAGACTAGTGCTCCTCTTCTCACTCGATATTCTCAACGTGAACTACGAACAATGGCATGAGATGCAACTAGAGAAGATTGTCCTCGAGATGATTGCTCCGGATGCGGAAATGCCCGAAACTGCGATCCTAGATTTCATAGTGGCGATTTCCGTCCTACCCATGGCCACCTTCACGACGATTTCAGTCCTAGGTGGCTCTCAGTCAATGCCAGATTGGATGTTCGAGCAAGAGGAGAAACTTGAGTCCCTCAGGACGAAGGAGTTAGGCGAGGGAGGTGATATCCCCAATTCCGATGTGGAAGAAGAAATAGTGAACCCAGAAGAGGAGGGTCACGAAGCAAATCACGGTGGAACCTTGGAAGGTAGCGAGATGATTGACATGCCCTTCAATCTGTTCAAGGACGACTAGTCACCGAGTGAGGGGGCAATCAGCCCCTTAGCTCTCTAAGGACTCTTTCCACTCTGTCCATGCCCCTGGAAATGTCTTCCCTGCCAATTGTGTATGCGAATCTGAGATGGCCCTCACCCGCATCGCCAAATGCAGTCCCTGGGGAGCAAAGTACCCCTCCTTCAAGGAGCTTGAGGGCTATTTCCTCACTATTCATTCCGGGAACCTCGACCTTAGGGAAGACGTAGAATGCGCCGGTTGGTGTGTGACACGAGACCCCGGGCATGGAATTCAACCGCTCACAAATCAAGTCTCGACGAGTCTGGAACTCGGCGCACATCTCTTCGGGGTAATTTGGGTATTTCCCTAATGCCTCTAGTACTGCGTGCTGCATAGCATCGTTGGAACAGGCAGTAACGTAGTATTGCATCTTGGTCAACTCGACCATAAATTCGGGGTCGGGAGAGAGTAGATACCCGATCCTCCACCCAGTCATGGCAAAAGTCTTGGAAAATGATTGGACCATGACCAGTTTGTCATAACCAGCCCCTAGGAAGGAAACATGGGGTGAGTCGTACACTATTCGGTCGTAAACCTCATCTGTGATTAGCCACAGGTCATTTTCCCTTGCGAATTCAACCAGTTCGTCCCTTTGCTCCTCATTCACATTTCCGCCGGTTGGGTTGCTTGGGAAGTTGTACAGTATTGCGACCGTTTTCTCATCCACGATTTCCTGTAGATCCGATATGGACGGAACGAAACCATTCTCGAATTTGCATGGATAGAAAGATGGCTCCCCTCCGCAGATAACCACATCAGGGGGATAGAGGGGGAAGTATGGCTCCGGGATCATTACCTTGTCACCAGGATTTACAATTGCTAGGAAGATGTCAAGCAAGGCATTAGTCCCACTCATTGTAATGCAGACATTGGATTCGTCCAGCGTGGGGATTCGATGATGCCACATTTCTGCAATTTTTCCACGGAGTTCTGGAAGACCCGCGGTAGTTGTGTACTTGTTCCTGCCATCCCTCATTGCCTTGGTGAAAGCTTCGATAGCAATGTCAGGGGGTTGGAAGTCTGGTTCACCCAAGCCGAATTGCACCGCATCGTCACCTGCCATGTCGAACATACGCCTTACGCCCGTTGGACGAATGCTGTTCGAACGGTCGGAGAATCTCACCATGACCCGCGGACTTCTGTTCTAGGATTTTAACAAGGCGGCTCGGAATGCTCGGATTCCCAATTCGGAGTCTTATTATTCGACTATCTCGGCGTCGATAACTTGTTTCTCGCGACTCATGATAGAGGTCATCATCCCCTCAATCTGTTCATCAGACCGGAATCTGATAAGGACCAGTGATCCGACCCAGGCTAGAGCGACTAGTGCGACAAGTCCAATCACAGAAGATGGAATGCCATTGGCTGATGAACCTGAACCAGATCCTGAAACTTCGTAGAATACCGGCAGGGAGTGGAAATCTCCAGAAACAGCATGGACTTCTATAGTGTGATTCCCACTTGATAGTTTATCCGGATCTAGAAGAACATGCCAAAGGAACGGTGTCAGCGCTCCGATTTCCCCTATTGTTTCCGAGTATGTTGCCTCTTGCCAGGTTCCTTCACCGATTCTGAATTCGACGCTTTCTATTGAACCAGATTGCCCCCAGGCATGCCCTGTGATGTTGATTATCCCATCCTGAGTGAAGTTAAGTCCGTGGTTCTGGAGTTCCGGATTAATTGACTGAGATTGTCCTGATCCATGGAGGAAGATTGCGAGTTCGACGGCTGCCAATGCGTCTACCATCCCATATCCAAATTCTCGGTTCCAGTATGGGTCTACTTCGGGTGCACTTGGCTCGCCCCTAAGCTCTGATGTGTGCTTCAGGATCTCCTTGACCTGTAGTGGCGTCAGGTTAGAGTTGGCTTCCAACACCAAAGCAATCACTCCGCTCACAGAAGGGGTGGCGTATGAGGTTCCGCTTCCCCTTCCAGTGTAGGTATTCTGGGATGCATCTCCTCCGATGAAATTGTTGCAAGAACCACTGCTGACGCAACCCTCCGCCTGGATGATGTTGGAACCGGGCGCACTAATCTCAGGAATCAGTTCATTGACCGGGTTCCCGTCCCCATTGTCCTTCCTAGGGCCTCTGGAAGAGTAGCCGGCGATTTCGTCATCTGCCCGGTCGACTGTATTCTTGTCATCTGTCGCAGCAACGGTAATCGAAAGGGAAGAAGAGCTCATCCCGGAAAGGCCGTCATTTTCCTCGCCATCGTTACCAGCAGCGTTGGACACCACGATACCTGCCTCCATTGCCTCATCCAATATTCGGCTATGCATGTCTGATCCGTCAGAGCCCCCGCCTTCGTGACTGGTGATTCCCCATGAAAGGGAGATGATGTCGATCCCGTGACTCTCCTCGTCGACACCAGGCCATGCGTCATCCTTGTGGTCAATTATCCACTGGAGGCCGTTCATAGCGGACTCATAGGCCTCCTGTTCGAGCAAGTAGTTCTCGAAGGGTCCAGCCCCGACATCAGTACCTATCCGAACATCCACTAGACCTGCATCTGGCGCGGAGCCATAGAAGGAAGATTGCGTCCCATCGGCCTCCAACCCAGATGCACTGGCCATGCCCATGCACGCGGTGCCATGTTGATTCCCATCATCCGGATCAAAGGAGCCGTCCTCCGCCCGTCCTCCGGCAAGGACACATTGGGGATCACTGTGCAAATAGCAGACAGCATCGTACCCAGACACAAACTTCCCTTCCAGACCGGGGTGCTCGTTATCCACGCCAGTATCGACCATTGCGATATTAATTCCCTTGCCCGATAGTCCGAGGTCCCATGCTCCAATGGGGTAATCAGAAGAGTTGCTGGCCTTCACGGCAGGAGTCTGCACATCTCCATAGAATGTAACCGAGCCGTACCTCTCGACCATTGCCACTCCCTCTATTCCTGCGAGCACGGGAATCTGGGAGGGATCAACATCGCCGAGGAGAACAGCATCAACTATGGGCAACTCAAGATGGATGTCGAACCCCATTAATTCCAGCATCTCCCTATCTTTATCGGAGAATTCACGAGAAAATGAGAGTCCGATGTTTACTGGCCCGGAGGCGGTCTGAATTGAGTCGTGGACGCCATCCCTGTCTCGGTCGAGGGTCGAAACATCCCACCATTCGACATCGGGATCCCACCATATTTCGCCCTGCTCCGGGACTTCGGTACTTTGGCCGTAGTCAATTAACTGGGGGCCCCTTAGCTGATTTGTTTCAACGGTGGCCCCCGAACTCGATGCAGCGATGCTTCCAGAAAGGGGGGATATCAACAGGGCGACCAGAGCCAAGGCTATCGGAGACCTGTTCATCGACTCTATGCGAGCATGCGTATGTCTTCAATCCAACCGAAATTGGAGTGTCGGGGATATGCTTCGCAAGGGTAGTGAAATGGTGGGGGCACTGGGATTTGAACCCAGATCAGCGGGTTTCTTCCGCTTAGCGTGCACCCGGCTCGCGCACGCTCTCGGTTTGCGACGGGTCGGTGCTCCAGTTGGTCATCAAAGCCATCAGAATACCTCCTCGTCGTCATTCCCGTGCAACTGGAGCCCGCGGTACTACCAGGTTATACTATACCCCCAAGGGTGGTTCAGAGAACGGTTTCCCTCTTATGATGCTCTCGGTCGGAGGATGTGTCATAATGTAGACGCAATGGGACCCATTGAGATGCTCAGAAGCGTCCATAGCCCCATTATTGCAATAGAAACGCCCCAGGCTCTCGGACGTACGCCGACACTGAGCAAACCGATAATCGCAGCGTACTTCCCAAGCAATAAAGGTATAGATCTCAATATTGTGACCACCAAACCCGCCGAGACTCCAAAGCCTATCAGCATCAATGGAGAAAGAGATACCCCGATTAGGCCCGATCTAGCCATCGATCCCACTCCTTGTGCGACCATAGAGGGGTCGATGAGCCAGGAAATCCAAGCAAGCCAAAGTCCGAGATAGACGTCTTCGGAGAATCTCTTGTCCCCTCTCCAGCCCCTGTATTTCTGACTCATCCTAGTGTGAAGCAGGCGTGACAGGTGCTCGATCTCGAAAACCCTGCCCTTAGTCAGCATCGAAACACCATGGTAAACAAGAATGATGGACAATAATATCTCGAGGATGACCCAATGGGCTCCCAAGCCCAATGATGAGAGGATTGCGATTGGGGCTGCCCATGCCAAGAATCCGAAGGATGAGGCCCACATGGTCATGAAAATCCCAACGCCGGGAATCAGTGCATCTTCAGGTGCCTCGTAATTCCTCTCACTAGGCATGGATAGAACTAGCAGAGGCAGGAGGGAGAGGCCTGCAGCCATTGAGAGTAATCCCATCGGCGACTTGCCAGAACCGAATGAAGCATCTTCGGAAGCAGATTGGATATCTGAAGGAGACATCGAACCGGGAGACCAAGAGGCGATGAATCCGGCTGAGTCAATGACAAAAACCGAATCAGTCGGTCCGCTTGGAAGAGATCGACCAACTGTTCCGTCATCGAGTAGCAAGGGCCAAGAGCCATTAATCTCCTCCGAGAAATCATCCAAATTGTATGCCTTCACATCCTCTCCAGTGGCTATCTGCGCGAAGGATGCAGAAAGGCCGTCGATAGCCAGAACCTTCTCGGCAGACTCGAAGTCAACCATCTGTCTCTTGGCGTTGGGCGAACCGGGAGTGAACAAACCTATCACAGCCACGTCTGAGTCTTCCAATAGGTTCGAAAGGGATCCTGCTCCGGAATCTGGATTATGGGAAATGAGGATGAAATTTGGTGCTGCCCCTCCTTCCCGATAGTTCTCTGAGTCGATATCTGGGAGGCTGAGTGCAGTAACGGATGATGCCAAGGCAAGGAGTAAAATCGCACCGTAGGCAGGCAATGGAAGTTGCCCTCCCCTCATTGAAGCACCCATCCAGGCAAACATCCCAATGAAGACGAATGCCGCTGCGGCTACAGAACCGAGAATGGGAGGTTCGTCAGCGGGAACACTGAATCTCAAGAGCACCCACGAATGACAGGTCTCGCCCGGATCTTGATCGGAAAGCACCAAGCACGCGTCAAGCATATAATCGCCCGGAGCAAGTGGCTGGTCGGTTATCCAATTGAGAACTGTTCTGTTCCCCTCGCCCTTGGAAAATCCATCTGGGAGTTCGAAATGGTCAACCCAAGTATCTTCGTAGTGCTTGCCATGCCTCATTTCCGACCATGGCATCGGACCTACAAGCTCGATTGACTGGGCAGAGAAATCGGTTGCACCCCATGGAGAGAATGGTGTGAACTCAATTCTCACCATACGATTCTGGTCAACAATTACATCCAACTCAGTCTCGACGATGTTCCCGTCGAAAACTACTCCTGTTCTGGCATCGTACGTACCCCACCACAGGGTGCCGGAGACTGCACACTCGTGCCTAACCTGGATGGATAATCGTATTTGCTCGCCTGAATTCATCGAGATGTTCACATTGTCCGCTCTGACCTCGAAGATGTGAGGATCAGTCCGATCCTTATTCATCACGATAGGTTCTGTATAGGCATCAGACAGAGCTGATATTCCACCCATAGTTAGAGAGATGGAGAATTGAGTCTCAGAACCTAATGGGCCACCCACTGGAAGATCCGACATTGAGCAGATGTCGCTAGCCGACTCAAGGGAGGCGAACAGCCTGATGGAAATGTTGCCTTCGAATTTGAATGGCTCTTGGGTGGGGGACGAAAAGGCATCCACTATGGTGGGAAGTGTGAATGAGCTGGTCTTGGAAAATGTCGCGCTTCCTGATGGTAATCCGGTGACTGTGGTCCAGTTTCTGTCCAGAAAGTGGTTTTCCTCTACGCCCTTGAGGAACAACATGTGTTGTTCGGGATATTCAAAGTCTAGTCCGGGACCCTCGTAGGCTGTTTGGTTCTGGGCGATTCCGGAGGATGATGCCATCAGAGTTAGCACTAGGACTATGGAGACTAGCAGTGGAACCCTTCCCGAATGCATCTTTTCCATCATTATATTCTGCCCCAAACTGAATGTTCAATCCTTCGTCTCCGTGTTACAAAAGCCTCGTTGCTACAAATAGTGCCATTATGGATCCAGAAAGTGTGGAAACGAAGTTAACACTATGCTTTCCCATGAATCCTCGATTCTCAAGAAGTGCCCCCAGGATCGAGTCAACTTGACACCCGAGCCAGCCAAACAATATCACTGCCGGGAAGAAAATTGCAAGGGGGGTTCGATCTCCGTTAATCGCACCCAGAATAGAGGAGACTACAGCGATAAGCAATGCTCCGTAAAATGCAGCGAGCGTACCAGTAGGGGACATTCCCCCGTTCGTTCCTGCTGGAACGGCCTCCAATGTTGTGATGATTCGCGTCCTAGGATCTAGGCTACCGATTTCCGAGGCAAGCGTATCAGAAGCTGCAACAGAAACCGCTGAGCAGAGGAGGAAGTACGACCATTCGTGGCCGCCGATGAAGAAATGTCCAATGGCGACGATGCTGGCCATGCCACCGTTTGCCAAGACGTTCTTCCACCCTCTGACTCCGTCGTTGGCTTCCTCGGCCGATATCCTTGCCTTCTCCTCAAATCTCCATTTGGTGGCTAGGGAGCCGACGATTAGGAATGTCATTAGGACCACGAGCCAGGTCCAATGACCTAGGATAGAGATTATCAGACCCACTACCAGTGCTGCCAATAGTCCGCCACTGTCTAGGAGATCTTTGGCCATGGAGATTAGCAATAGGCCCGAAACCAGTGCGAGCGAGATTACCAAATCGTCCCCAAGTTCCACCATATTGACAAGTTGTCGTTATCAACTGCGGTCATGAAATATTCGGAATAGTTCGGGGCGAGAGTGAAATTTCAGCAGTAATCCTACTCAAGAGAGTTTACCCCCCTGATTACACCCCTGGCGACTAACAGGACAGAGCAAATCAGGAAGATTATCCACGAGAAGGCTGCCAAAGTGGACCCCACCTCCCCAATCCCAAGTGACTCGGCTGCAGAGAAAGACAGGAAAGAACTGCCATTCCAGAATGAATGCCCTGCTATCGAGAGTGCCAGTGCCGGTGCGACTCCCCTGGGGGTATGAATGCCCAGATGATTTTGAGCAATGGTATTCTTCTCATAAGTTAGAGAGAAGTCTTCCATCCCTAGTTTCGAGTCGGGTACATTGGCCCCATCTTTTTCCTGGCCAAGGATCATCCATGGCTTGGTTTCGTCGATTTCTTTGGATGCTTGGTTAACCGCCTCCTCCAAAGTAGGCCGTGACCCATCGAAACCTGAGAGATCGCCATCGCCGTCAGTGTCGATACCGATTCCCTCTGCAATGTCAATTGCAGAAATTGCCATCGAACGGGCCTTCCACGAGAGTTTTGCCTTGAGTTCCTTGTCAGTGGCCATCCAACCAATGGCAGTTCCAGTAATTGCTGTCCATACTGCATGTCCGGGGATTGAGCCTATTCCTCTGACCAAGATTGTGAGGCTCAATCCGACGGGCCCTTCAAGAAGGGACAAACCGATGTACTGAAAGTTCTCAATCAATGCGAATCCCAGCCCTACTGTGAATCCAACTTGAAATCCGTGCTTAGGACCTTTGATGTAAGGAAGGAATAGGGCAACTGCCATCGCTTTGAAAATCTCCTCGCAGAATGGCGCCCCTACTGCCACAAGTGAGAAATCTCCCCAGTAAACGGAATCGAACGGAATTAGCTTGGGCGCGATTAGTGAGTTGAAGATGAATGCCGGAAATGCGGAAGCCATCCCTGCCATTAGCCATGCCTCTGCATCCCTTCTCCTAGTTGGGAGCCCTAGCAACTTGTTCGAAGTCCCCCACCATGCTAGAACCGGTAGGGAGAACCCGACGAACCAAATTGGTATCCCTATAAGGATGAAAGCCAGCACGGCTATTACTTCCAAGGACTCAACTTCTGAAAATAGCATTGCGCTTAGCGAGGCGCCCACTAGTATTACGGCTGAGAAAATCCCCCATAACTGCCTATTCGGGGGGACGTCCAATATCGAGTCGTCCTTGATTAGGAATCGTGAGAACTTGGTCCTCATCGGAGTCCTCAGAGAAACCCCGGGAGATATGGCATGGGCTTCGGATCCCATTTCATCGGGAACGGCTAGTTGTACGTGGACAAGTCGTGGTTTATGCAGGCTCAAGATGAAGAAGACAAGAGGGGTGCTGCAGAGGCCGGAGAGGAGGACGATTCCGGGTTCAAGGCGGATCAAACCAATTACAAGGAATAGGAGTACGTACATCAGGAAGAAGGCTGGAATTACCGTTCCAAGCATTCTGCGGTAAGTCGCCCATGGTTTGCTAGTTCTTGCAATTCTGAGGTTATTTGGGGGTTCACTGAGAGGGACTGTTTCCTTGATTCGGTACATTCGCCCAATCTCGTCGATGTACACCCTCTGGTCTTCCATTGTCTCACCCGGTGCCACTCAGATCGCCCATCACTCGTGGTGCCCGGAGCACCCGGTGCGGTTCCTCATCACTGTGGCGTTACATGGAAGGGGGTTTCGATATTGGGGTTTGCCATTAACCTATTACTCCACATGAGGTACAGAAAGTCTCACTTCGGGATTCGTCTCTCTTCATGCTCCATTGCCCACAGGAAGGACACCTGGGGAGCCTCCTTTTCTTTGGACCGCTGGACCTCCCTGGCCTTGGCCTACGAGTCTTCGGGACGGCCCACCCCTTCTTCGGTCGCCTGACCTTGGGCATACCCTCGGAAGGGAGGTCTAACTCAAGAAATTGACGGACGATAGTTGGAGTCGGTTGCTAGAGTTTAATCATAAGCCGGACTTGTATCGAGTCATGCGCTTTACAATAGTAGGGGCAGGGGTATCCGGACTTTCTTCTGGAATTAGACTCCTGGAGAGTGGGTATGACGCACACATCATTTCGGACAAGTTCAGTCCAGAGACAGTATCTGATGTCGCTGCAGCAATCTGGTACCCATTTCTAGTGAAGCCTGCAGAGAGGGCAGACACCTGGGGCATCGTGACTTACGATGTTTTCGAGTCCCTTTGCGATAGTGCTCCTGAAGCAGGAGTGAGGATGATAGACGGGAGAGAATACCTGAGGGAAGTTGTTGACCCGCCCCCCTGGAATGATGAAATAGCCGCGTTCAGAATTCTTGAGGATAGTGAGATTCACGATGGTTATGTGTTCGGTTGGGAATTCAGGGCACCTGTAATCGACATGCAGTTGTATATGCCATGGCTCAAGAATAGGTTCGAAGAACTTGGGGGGACATTCGAGAAGGGGTTTGTAGAAAGACTGCAAGACTTGGAAGGTGATGTCGTTGTGAATTGCGTTGGCCTAGGAGCAATAGAGCTCTGTAACGACGAAGAAGTCAAGCCGGCGAGGGGCCAAATCATCTTCATCGAGCAGGATCCCGGAGTTGGCCATTTTGATCAACAGCCGGAGACTCTGACATACACCATCCCCAGGACTAACTACACAGTACTTGGAGGGACGGCCCAGGTTGGTGATTGGGGGCTAGAAATCAGGGATGAGGACAATGATCTGATTCTAAGCAAGGTGGAGGCCATCTGGCCCGACTTGGATAGAAGCAAGATCATCGGCGGAACTGTAGGGCTAAGGCCCTCTAGGTCCGAAGTCCGTCTGGAAGAGGAGCGAATTGGCGGCACGAGGGTGATTCACAACTATGGCCACGGCGGTGCAGGCGTGACTCTGTCATGGGGATGCGCGGATGAAGTAGTTTCAATTGCTGGGACCAGAAAGGAATCCTGATGGTGGAAGAAATCTTCGACATCGTAGATGAGTCGGATTCTGTTGTGGGAAGTGCCAGTCGTAGGGAAGTGCATAGATCTGGACTTCTGCACAGGTCCACTCACCTGCTAGTTTTCGATTCCCGTGGCAGAGTCCTATTGCAGAAGAGATCCAGCGAGAAAGACACTTTCCCAGGAAGATGGGATGCCTCCGTTTCGGGGCATGTTGACAGTGGAGAGGGGTATGACGCATGCGTAGTCAGAGAAGCCTACGAGGAGATTGGAGTTGATTTGGAGGAAATCCCCGAGCGGGTTTTCAAAATCGATGCATGTGAAGAAACAGCCAATGAATTCACTTGGGTCTACAGACACTGCTCGGATGGGCCATTTGTCATTAGCAAGGAAGAAATCTCCGAGATCAGATGGTTCTCTGGTGAAAGCGTTGACCAAATGCTATTGGAGGAAAGAGATTCTTTTTCTCCGGCATTCGCACTGGTGTGGCAGCGACTAAACCAGTCTTGAGACTGGATAAATTTATTCTCAGACACTAGCTAAATTCACTGATTCAGCATCAGCGCCTACTTCTGTTCCTGCGTAAGCAGACTTGGTTGTGCTAATTACTACAGCCCCAATTTTGTATGGGTCGCCATTTGATGATGGTCTTCTGTCTTCGAGACGTCCGCACCACCCGTCTTCCACTGTTCCAATTGGAATTCTGATGGATGCCCCCCTATCTGAAACGCCATAGGAGAATTCGTGGATAGATTGGGTCTCATGCAATCCAGTGAGTCTCTGATCGTTGTAAGCCCCGTAAACGTCCATGTGCTTCTTGATATTCCTGCCGAACCCCTCACAAACCTGGGAGAAGACCTTCTCATCGCCACAAGTCCTCAAGGTGGTGTCTGAGAAGTTTACGTGCATTCCCGATCCATTCCAATCAGTTGCGCCCAATGGCTTTGGGTGCCATTCAATTGTTAGACCGTACTTCTCTGCGTTCCTCTCTGCAAGGTACCTAGCGACCCAGACCTCGTCCCCGGCGTTTTTTGCACCCTTAGCAAAGATTTGGAACTCCCATTGGCCTACGGCCACTTCTGCATTTATTCCCTCGACATTTATTCCAGCCTCCAAGCACATGTCTAGATGCGCTTCGACTACCTCTCTTCCGTATGCATTCTCTGCCCCGACGGAGCAGTAGAACTGGCCCTGCCCAGTAGCATCATTGGGGAAACCCAATGGGAGATTAGTTTCAGGATCCCAAAGGAAGTATTCCTGCTCGTAGCCGAACCAGAAGTCATCATCGTCCTCCTCAATCGTCGCACGCCCGTTTGTTGGGTGGGGTGTGCTATCGGCATTATACACCTCACACATTACCAGAAATCCGTTCAATCTGTCTGGATCTGGGTAAATTGCAACTGGCTTCAGGAGGCAGTCTGATGCCCCACCCTCTGCTTGCTTTGTCGAACTTCCATCGAACGACCACATCTTGCAATCTTCTAGTTCACCGGAGAAATCAGTTTCAATCATTGTCTTACTTCTCATGCTCTGTGTTGGTTCGAATCCATCTAGCCAGATGTATTCTAATTTCGACTTAGTTACCATACCCCTTCGCCGGGGGAAGGCAGTATATAGTCTGAACGATTGAGCATTATTTTAGTTAGAAAATGAATATTACAATTATAATATGTAATATTTGTATGCATTTGACTTATTATTTGCATTAATAATCTTTATTTGTATATTTTTCACTGTAAAAGATGTTTCTTTTTGGTTCAATTGAACAATCGCATTAACGTCCGTTCTACCCCATCATGGACAAATGCCATTGAAAAGGACAAGGCGCGGATGCCAATCCATGAGCATGTCGGAGGCATGGGGGATACCTGAGTTCAGGAGACTAGTCATCGGCAATGGCGTCAACATGCTTGGGACTGCAATTTTCTTCATTGGGATGGGATGGACGGTGGCACAAATCGGAGGACCCAAGGAATACGGATTGATTTTCACGTCGTATTTTCTTGGCCATCTCCCTCTGCTTCTCTATGGTGGGATGGTAGTTGATCGGATGCCTAGGAGAACGGTAGCTCTGATGGCGGATATTGCCCAGGCATTAATGGTCACTATTGCTGTGATCACTCTGGCAATGGGTTTTGGAGAAATCAAAACCCTACTTGTTGTTGCATTCTTCACTGGTGGAGCAGGGGCATTCTCAATTCCAGCTATTGGGGCCCTAGTCCCCGATCTGGTTGAAGAGGAACTTCTCCCCCAAGCCAACGCGATCAGGGGCGTGGCCATGACTGGGGCATGGATGCTTGGGCCACTTATTGGGGGCTTCTCGGTTGGCACATGGGGGATCGAAGTATGCCTAATTCTGGATGTTCTGACTTTCGCCTTCAGTGGATTGGTCCTCTGGACAATCTCGGAGATACCAGTTGAGAGGGAAGAAAACGGAAATCTTCGAGAAGAGGTCGCTGAGGCGTGGTCCTTCGTTAAGACCCAACCATGGCTTTTCGCGGGGATTGCGATGTTCATGATTTGGCATATTGGAGACTCCGCTATCGAGATTGGGATCCCATTCATCATAGAGAACAATGGCCTTGGTGCCAAGGAGTTCGGGGTCTTCGGTGCAGTTGGTGCGGCTGGTGCGATGGTAGGATCAGTCATTGGTGGCATCAGACCAGTCTCGAAAGAAATCAGGGGGTTGGTTTTCTATGTCCTAATTGGGGGAATAGCATGGTGCATGCTGATGTGGGCAATGCCAATCCCATTCATATTGATTCTTGTCTTCGTACTTCTGGAAGGAGTTCTAGGCGGTACTCTGGGAGTAATCTGGCGGACCACTATGTCAGATAGCGTCGACCAGCACCTAAGGGGGCGAGTGAACTCGCTTGACGCGATAGGTTCACTAGTTTTCATCCCGCTTGCCCCTCTAATGGGCGGTTGGATGATTGAGGAAACTAATGTCCTGACCACATTCGCCGTTGCGGTCTCCATCATGGTGCTCACCACTATGGCCGGCCTAATCGTTCCCTCATTCAGGAGGTTCGAGAGGGTAGATTCTGAGTTGTTTCCCATCAAGGGCGATCAAAGTCAATCTGGCTGATATCAACTGCGAACCATTCGGCATAGAGGCGTCGCTGTAACCTGATAGCCATTACGAGAATGAGGATGTAGACAAGCCATGAGAATGATGTTCTCCCCATCCTTACTGGTATCTCAGAGAGTATCAATCCATCGAAAAGAATGCATGTGGAAATGTAGACGACCCTGCCTAGGGTACTGGCCAGACCTTCTTCCTCCTGAGCCATCACCCTCTTCAGTCGGTTCTCTCGCCATTCGTCCGAGGCGCTCTTGAGCCTCCAGAAAGATGATTCTGCCTCCTGTCTACTATCGAAGAATGGTGGCTTTTCTCTGTCATCGGAGTCGCCTATGCTCTCGGCCATTCATTCCCCTCGCACCCATGATGGTGGTTTACTGTCTTCTTCTGAGTCCCCCCTGATCTGCTTCGGTTCGGTCTCATCATCGTCGGAATTGACTGGGGAATTATCGGTGCAACATGGGCATGGCTGCACCCAATGGCCAGGAGAGACCTCCCTCAGTGAGATATCCATCGTTATGCTCTTCTCCCATTCGGGATGATGCATACGATGCCCGAAAGCACAACCTGGAGGGGGGTCCACGGGAGAAGGGACGTCCCCCTCAACTGGTACCCTATCCCTCCTGGAACTGGGGTCTGGATTGGGTATTGCGGATATCAGGACCTTGGTGTAGGCATGTCTTGGATTCCTATAGATCTCATCGGCATCTGCCAACTCGACAATCTTACCAAGATACATCACAGCGACCCTATCAGAAATGTGCCTAACTACAGCCAAATCGTGAGAAATGAAGACGAAGGTTAGGTCTCTGCTCTTCTGGATGCCCTCGAGGAGGTTGAGCACCTGTGCCTGGACCGAGACGTCCAATGCGCTGGTCGGCTCGTCGAGCAAAATGAACTCAGGATTAAGTGAAAGGGCGCGCGCAAGTGCTATCCTTTGTTTCTGCCCGCCTGAGAACTCGTGAGGATATCTGGTCATGTGCTCGCTCTTTAGGCCAACTGAATCCAGAAGTTCGACGACCCGCTGTGTCAATTCGACACCATCCATGAGTCCATTCACCAGGAGGGGCTCACCAACGATCGAGCGAACTGACATCCTAGGGTTCATCGAACCCCCGGGGTCTTGGAAAACAATCTGCATCTTTCTTCTGATTTCCTTGTTTGGTATCTTCCTGATATCCTCTCCGGAATAGCGAACCGAGCCATCTGTAATCGGTATTAGCCCCATTAGCACCCTTCCCAGTGTTGTCTTGCCGCATCCTGACTCCCCCACGATTCCCAGGGTCTCGCCTCGTTGTATCTGCAGGCTGACTCCATCAACGGCCCTGACGAACTTCTTCGTTTGGGAGAGGAAACCCCCTTTGATGGGAAACCACTTCCTCAGGTTTTCGATTTCTATTAGCGGTTCTTCGGCCATTTTCTCACTCCCACTTGTCCTCTGCCTCATCCAAACAAACCGGACATGCCTCAACCCAGTGACCCGGTCTTGACTCAATCATCTGGGGACGGGTGGTGAGTGTGCTTCCGTACCTCTCCATCCTCTGGCAGAACCGGCACCCTCTGACGAAGTCGGAAGGGTTCGCGACCTGTCCAGGAATTGCTGGCAGAATCGACTTCCTGGTTGATGCGATGTTTGGGGTGCAAGCCATCAATCCCCGGGTGTATGCATGCAGTGGATTGGCAAATAGCTCTTTCACCGGGGCTCTCTCGACAACCCTGCCAGCGTACATCACCGTAACGTCGTCGCACATCTCTGCGATTACCCCTAGATCATGGGTGATTAGTAGAATGGATGTGCCCTTATCATCTCGAAGGTCCACCATCAGTTTGAGTATCTGGGCCTGAATCGTTACATCGAGGGCCGTGGTTGGCTCGTCTGCAATCAGGAGTTTTGGCTCGCAGGACATCATCATCCCGATCATTACTCTCTGACGCATCCCCCCTGAGAGCTCGTGGGGGTACATCCTCACTACCGCCTCCGGATTGGGGATCCTCACATCTTCCAGAATCTCTTGGACCTGTCTAGAATGGGCTGGATCGAGCCTAAGGAAGTCGAGCCAGACAATTACGGGCAACGCAAGAAGGGATGAGATGACGACCATGCCCATCAAGGAAGAGAAAGGCATCCACAGCATTAGGAAGACCACTATGGTGACGGCTAGTGCGGCAGGGAGCCCTTGCAGGGAAACTATGAATCGATGGAGGGAGAGCCAGACGTACGGGTTCTGACTCCTCAGCCACATTTCATAACCAGTTTTCTCAGGATCCAAATGCCTGTACTCTGAGAAAACCGTCCCTGTGCTTGGGTCTATACTATCCATAGAGAAACCTGACCCTGAGAATCCTGTCTCGATTGCCACCCTCTCTTCAAGCGTCATTTCATCCGTCAATAGTGGCTTTGCCTTCCAGATGCTCGATACGGAGTACATCAGTGGGATTGCCAGCATGAGGAGCCAGGTCCAAGATTGGGCCTCGTCGACGAAATCCCATCGGTGCGCAAGGGTCACGAAAGCCATGATGGAGAGGAAAGCAGCTGAGGACTGTGGCTTGGCCACTAATGTTCTGTAGATTAGTGAGAATGGGCTGATGATCGCCTCGCCGATTCGATTGATTGTAGGAGTCTCCGGGTCCACGAGTCTGTCGTGCTCACGCATCACCTCGGAAATCTGCTTTTCCACGGAATAGAGTGGGTTCAATGCAGTCATCGGCTCCTGGAAAATCATGCTAATCTCGTTGCCTCGGACCCAACGCATGAATTTCTCATGGGCACGGGATTCACGTGCGAAGAAGAATCCGACTCCCCAAGAAATGGAAGAAACTAGTCCGAATACGAGTAGAATGTCCCTACCCTGTATTGGATCAATGAGGATGGTCCAGAATCCCCCGAATATCGAGAGCAAGACCGATGTCACGACTATGTAGCCAGAGATTTCCTTGATCTTGGTGGTTGATTCCGAGTCTCTGAACAGGAGTTCTTCGCCCTCGTACTTGACGCTCCCCTCGTCGACCTCGCAGGTGGCAAGGCCTATCGTGACAAGAGAAGTGACTGATTTGCCGCATCCAGACTCCCCGACTAATCCCATTATCTGCCCCTTATTCACCTCCAAGTCAACAGAGTTGAGTGCCTCCACTTGCCCGTCCAGAGTATCGAAATGAACTCGCAAGCCGCTAATCTCCAGCAATTTCTCAGACATCCCATCACCTCCTGTTCTTTGGGTCCACTACGTCCCTTATTCCATCGCCGAGGAGATTGAATCCGAGTACGGTGACGGCGATAGCCAGCCCCGGATAGAGCATCAAATGGGGGTCGTTGAGGAAGTAGCGGCGGCTCTCGGAGACGAGGATGCCCCACTCGGCCGTCCCCGACTTTGCACCGAGTCCGATGAACGAGAGCCCTGATGCGGAAAGGATCGTCCCTCCGATATCGAGAGTGAATGCGACAAGGAGAGGGGCCCATGCGTTTGGCAGGATGTGTCGGAACATTATCCTCCCAGAGGGGGCTCCGACGCTCCTGGCAGCCTCGACGAAGTTCATCTCCTTCACGTAAAGTACCTGGCCCCGGATTAGCCTGGCATAGCCGGGCCATCCCGTGAAAATCAACGCGGCCTGGATCTTCCAAAGTCTATCGAAATCCTTGATCAGGGTGATTTCTCCTCCTTCCGTTCCGGAGAACCGGAATAGAAGTACGATTGCAGCGGAGATCACGATCGTCCTCATGGTCAGGTAACGCCATGGGTTTGTCCAATCGAAGGAGTTGGAGATCCTGTCCGCGGCGCCATCGAGTTTGGAATCCTCGATGAACTTCCTATCTGCGAATGTGATCGCCCCGGCCACGATAATTATCGATAGGGAGACGATTATCCTCCATGCCCTGCTATCGAATTGTTCGAAGAAAGACGACCACAATTCGAAGAGGAAGATGATTATTATTGGAATGTAAATCCAATTTCTGTATCTAATCGCTATGTTCATCGTTCGAGATTTGAGTCCTTGGACCCTGTCGTCGTCGAAGATGGTGGATGTGATGTATGATCTGAAAAACGATGCTAGCAACAATATCGGAAGAATGACCCCCAACGAGACAGGAATCGTCAGGCTCGTAACAGAACCCATGGCGGCTACGAATGCCATGGCCAGAATAAGCCCCGGAACGGCGAAGAAGATGTCGCAAATCCTCATGATCACCTCGTCTGTCCTACCCCCATAGTATCCGCTAATGCTCCCAACTATTGTCCCGATAGTCACGGTTAGGACTGCGACCGTGAAGCCTATCTTCAGTGATACACGGGATCCGTAAAGCACCTTGCTGAACAGATCCTGTCCCGTGTCTGTCGTTCCGAAGATGCAAACATCATAGCCATCTGGAAGCCACCAGTGGTGCATATCACTATTGTCGAATTCGTAGGTAACCCAGACCCCTAGATTCAATGAGGAGTTGTCGTAGAGCTCCTGGGTTAGGACTAGTATCGAGGAGTTGTCTGGGTGAATGTAGAGGAGAGATGAGTTCAGATCATAGCCCTTGGAGTCTTCAATCTTGATTATCTTGATCGCTGATAGTGTTTCCCGATAGTACCTATTGTCGTCCCCGACCTTATCATCGGACTCAGCGACGACCTCTTCCGAGAATAATGCTGATCTGGTGTTCGTGATGATCTTCTGCTCATGCCAATCGCATCCCTCATCGAATGGCGCCAGCCTCCTTGGCTCGTAGTCTATGGACCACAGATCCTCTGTGTCCTGGAGATTACGATATGGATGCTCGACCGCTATACGATCTGCGAATACGGAAATCAGAGTAACGGAAACTACCATGAATAGTCCCAACATGGCTAGGAGAGAGCGTCGGTAAATCTTCCAACTTCGCCTCAAGTCGCTACCAGACTGGATGATTGCGAGCAGAAGCCTCCGCTGGCTCTCCTTGCGATCCCCCCTCCCCCTCTCCCACGCACCTATTTGGGTGGTGTTTGACTCCTGTTGGACATTTTCGCCGACCTTGGTCCCCGTAATGGGGTTTATCCGGTCGGACTTTTCATCCCCTCGACTCATTCCAACCTCACCCTCGGGTCAATAATGGCATACGTGATGTCGACGATCAGATTGGAAAGCAGGAAGATAATCGATGTGATTAGTGTCACACCCATGATCACGGTGAAGTCCAGATAGTTGATCGACTCGACAGCCACCCTCCCCATCCCATTGAATGCGAAGATTGTCTCGGTCAATACTGCCCCCCCTATGGCCCCTCCAATGGAGAATCCCAGTATTGTGACGATGGGGACAAGTGCGTTCCTGCATGCGTGAACTAGCACCACCCTAGATTCAGAGAGGCCCTTCGCACGGGCGGTCCTTACGTAGTCCTCGTTCAGAACCTCGAGTAGGCTTGCCCTCATGTACCTCAGTAGCGAACCTGCAGAAGAAACGCCAAGTGCGATGCACGGAAGGGCCAGATGCATCAAAGTGTCCTTGAAGAGGAGGCCTCTCGTGCCGAATTCCTCTGGGAGGGTGGATAGTTTGGTGTCGGTCACAAACCAGCTATCCACCAAGTGGAATCCGGTGCCTCCGATAGGATAGAACCAGACAAATCCGTCTTCGGGATATGTGAAGCTCGGGTCGTGTCTGCCATAAATCGGGAAGCAACCGCCGTTAGTCCCCAGGATGGGGTCGCATATGCCACCGTTCTCGGTTCCTGTTGCGAAGTATAGCTGTAGCATCATTGCAAACCAGAAAATCGGCAGGCTGACGAATGCGATGCCGAAGAATCTCATAACGTGATCGAACATCTGGTCCTGCCTGACGGCGCTGAGTATCCCCAGGGTTATCCCAACTGGATAGGCGATCATCAGTGCCATGAATGACATCTCGAGGGTTATCGGAGCAGCATCCTTGACGACATCTAATACCGGCCTGTGGTATGTAATCGATTCACCCCAATCTCCGTCCAATAACCGAGTGATGTACTTCTCGAACTGAACTCTAACTGGCTGGTTCATCCCAAGCCTCTCTCGATTCGCCTCATATGCTGAGATTGGTTCTCCCTCATCCGTGTAGTCCACTACGATTCCACACTTGTCTCCACATTGCGCAGCCGCAGGGTCGGCAGGAATCAGGTGGGCTATTGCGAATGTGAATACCACCACCCCAATTACCACTGGGATTAGCAACAACAATCGGCGGACGACGAACTCGTGTAGCTTCATCTTCACTCCCCCTGTGCGGTCGGGACACAGCCCTATGACAGTTGCCGCGGGCCGGTTTCAGGTCTTTGTTCTAAAACTGATTTGTTTCGGCTCGACGGCAGGCCCCTGGGGGCCCGCCGCCGGCCTTACGTTTCTCTTACTAGGGTTGCCTAGCAGGAGCCGACAAGTGCGCCGTCGACCATTGGAAGCTTGTCGTAGTCGAACCAGTGGGCCGACCCGATAGCTGCGTATGGTGGGCTGCAGATGTCGTCGTGCTTGACGCCGATTCCGTTGTATTGACCGATGATGATCATGTTTGGATCAGCGGTCCATGCAGCGAAGGCATCCACATACGCCTGCTCACGCGTGGCGTCGTCCTGAGAGGTCCTTCCTATTACGAGAGCGTCATTGACTGCCGAGTTCTCGTATCCTGTTCCATATGCGTCTCCGCCGATGGAGTGGCCGCCCGCGAACGGTGACCAGTAGTTGTCAGGGTCTAGGTAGTCAGGAGCCCATCCGCTGAAGCGGATATCCCATGTCTTGGTGTAGTACATGGTCAGGTACTCTGCCCATGGCTTTGCGTCACCAGCGGTGGCGACACCGATGGTTCCCAGAGCCTCTGCGATTTGTCCTGCCATAGCAATTCGGTAGTCGTTGCCCTCGTTGGCCATGATGCGCAGGATGTTCGGTAGGCGGCACTCGTCGCCGTCCCTGTTAGCTGCATCGACCACAGTAGGTGCGCCGCTAACGGATAGCGAAGCGCAGTCGTACTGGCGGATGAATCCTGCATTCTCCAGGATTGCCTCAGCATTGACCAGATCGTACGTGAATGTCTCAGTCTGAGTATCAGCGTACAGGAAACCGGTTGGGATAGGTCCGTACTGAGGAGCCAACGAGTTGTCGTAGGTCTCCCTTCGGTGAGTCTCGTAGTCGAAAGCGTACGAGATTGCCTCACGAAGTGCAGCCGTCTCCATGACGTTCATGTCCATGGTTCCGTCTCCGTTGGAGTCGTGGTTCAGCACGAGTGACGAGTTTGCGTCAGTGTTGGATGTATCCTCTCCAGCGTCTAGGGCCTTCGGGTTCAGGTTGAAGGCGGCTAGGGTCGTTGTGAAGGTCTCCCTGTAGGAGCAGATGTATCCATCCTTGCTGGCTACGTTCGGCTTGTCGTCTAGTGCAGCGTCCTCTCCGGAATCTAGTGCGCCGTTTCCGTTTTCGTCGATATAGCAGAAGTTGATCAGGTCCTCGATGTTGACGCTGCCGAAGTCGACCTCGCCATCGGTGAAGGCCAGTAGCCTCGTCGATGCCTCAGTGACTATGGAGACTGTGTGGCGGTTGATGTTGTAGTCGCCACTCTCCCAGTAGATCCAGTTTGGAATTAGTACGAGCCTGTCCTCACGGACCCAGGACTGTACCACGTATGCGTTGGTTCCGGCTCCGTATGGGCCCTCGTCCATCCATGCATGGCAGTAGTCATCGGAGCTGACGTTTCCGTCGGCATCCAACTCGATTACTCGGTTAGCCTCGCAAAGATCTGCGTTGATCACAGCGCCCACGGTGTAGGCGATTGTGGAGATAAACGCAGACGATGGCGCGAACAGAGTAACGCTGAACGTGTTTGCAGCGTTATCGTGCGTGAAGCTTGCTCCACCCATGTCGTGGTGGTTGCCGTCTGCGTCGTTGCAGTCGAAGCTCTGCTCCAGAATCCATCCAACGTGACTGTCAGGGGAGCCGTATCCTAGAACGCGGCACCATGAGTACACGACGTCGGAGGCCTCCATCTTGTCACCATTGCTGAAGTAAACATCGTCACGTAGGGTGAAGGTGTAGGTTAGGCCATCAGCGCTGACGGAGTGATCCGTAGCGAGCCTCTCCTCGATGATAGCGTTTCCAGTACCATCGCCAGCGTACCTGTACAGAGTGTCGTAGACCTGCTCGATCACATCACCAGAGGCTGAGTCGTAGGCGTCGTGAGGATCGATTGTAGAGGCGTCACCAATGGACATCTCGACTACCTCGCAAGGGTTGTTAGAACCCTGCTCACGGCACTTTCTGGACTTCTCTAACTCGTATGTAGCGTTACCGAAGTCCATGGTTCCTGCAGCGTAGGCAGCCATGATGTCTGCCTGTGGCATCCCATAGTCGCAGGAGTTGTCGTTTTCCTCTGCGGCAGCATCGTAGTTGTTTGCTGCCATGTCGGTACATCCTGGGACCTTGTTCACAGTCTCCGTTACGGTCTCCGTTACGGTCTCCGTTACCGTCTCAGTCACAGTTTCGGTTACGGTCAGGACGCATGCGTTGTTGCCGCTGTCTAGCGTGTAACCGTCTCCGATTGCGTCGCAGTCAGCTTGTGTCAGCGTCCTTTCCACATCCTCCCCAGCGCATCCCGCTAGGGCTGATGCAATCATCAGTGTGCATAATAGAAGAGCATTCGCTTTAGTCTTCATCGTGCCATTGAGACTATGATGTGTATTTAGTATCACCCGAAAAAACTCCACTTTTGGCCATTCAGAGATGGAAATGGCACAATAATGACTGAAAAATGAAGAATATGTGATTAATTTTCACATCATTGATGATTAGGTGGTGGACGTGCCGAGATTTGAACTCGGGGCCTCTTCCATGCCAAGGAAGCGCGCTTCCAAGCTGCGCCACACGCCCAGTGACCTGACGAACTACGACGCCCATTTAAGGGAGACGTGAGGAGGGGTTGATGTGGCAACCGAGAGAAGTGAAGAGAGCGCCCCCACTATTCCAGATGGACTGATGGAAAAGCTGTCCATGGAGTTGGAGGGAGAGGATGCCCCGTTCGCCAGTAGTATGGAAAGGGACTTGGAACTGAAGTGGCTAGATGATGGAGAATCGAGGTTGGGATTCACAAGATTCGAGTGCGACCACAACGAAATATACCGTAGGCGCAGGCTTGGTGTCCCCCCTGGCCCAGTGACAATTGCCCTGAACCCAATACTGTCAGATGACCCAGTACTTTTCCGGCACACCCTTGCGCATGAGCTCCTTCACGCTGCCGGTTTACTCGATCACGATGATTTGCATGCACGGATAGTTGGCAAGATCGCACCTGCGCCCAAACTTAGGGACTCGCCAGTACTGATGAGGCTGCGTGAGCAGGTTCTGGAAGGCCTTCCCGAAGGGCAGTGGATCTGCGGAAAGTGCGGACACGCATGGGAGAGGCGAAGGGTGACTAGACCGACAAGGTGCCCTAAGTGTGCAAGCAGGTTCGAGGCGAAGTGAGGGTTCATCTAAGTGAGGCTCCCGCAGGGGGTCACGGGCGATTGGTGTAGTCTGGATATCATGCTGGCCTTCTAAGCCGGTGACACGGGTTCGAATCCTGTATTGCCCACCACCTATCCTAGGTATGTATCACGAATCTCTCATATACGCGAGGCAGGTCGGATGGACTCGCAAACTGGAGGATGATTCACAGTGAAGAGAGGTTCCCGTGCTTGGAAAAAGCAGGGGAAGCAACGCTGGAAGTGGCGAAAGAAGAAACTCCGAAGGCGAAAGGCAGCAAGGAAGAGAGCCAAGCAGCGATGACGTGGGGTCAGCGTGAATAGGGGCTTCCTAGTCTCAGCAACATGAGCGAGTCTTCTCCTGTCGATGCGGAGATAATCTTCGAATCTAGCGATAGTAGGATTCTATTGGCCGGTACGGGAGCAGTTCTGGTCGTAATTATCCTCATTTTCGCTGCTACCCAGTACTTCGTCTCTCCTGCGGACTCCGATTCTAGTGAAGGAGTCAGCAGAAGTGCCACCATAGTTTGGGATCAGAGCATATACATGCCCAGGCACGAGGAGTGTGTTGACGATAGTAATGGACAGGACCTGCCTGAATTTGGGATCGGGTACGAACCTAGCATCTCCATCACCAGCAATGGGAACATGTTCATCACAGCGCACAAGGATCTGAGATGGGGTGGCGAGGACTCCCCCATCCCGATAATCTTAGACCCAGATGACCCCGGTCCATGGTGGGCCTGCACGGATGGCAGGGAGACGACCTGGGACTACTGGGCATCTTGGTTCTGGGCCTCTTACGACAACGGCACCACCTGGGGGCACGGGGAGAACTTCGGGCCGACGCCCGGAAACATGCTCTTCGCGAACTACCTAGCAGGGGGTTCAGAGTGCCTGGGGGACGAGGGTGACATCTCCGTTGATGCGATGGACACAGTCTACTACCTGGACACGACGCTCGAGGACAACTGGTGGCACACCCTGGTCGACCACGGCACGGAATACTCCACGGGAGTGTGCCAGAGGATGAACACCATGGCGGCGGATGACCGACCGTGGGTCGCAGCACAGGGTGATGGGATAATCCACTACCTAGGAAATTCTGGCGCGTCCCCTCCAGAATGCACCGGCGACTCCGGGAGGTACTGGTACTATCACTCCGAGGATGGCGGAAACACATTCTCGCAGTGCTACGCGGTTCCCGGGGGGTGGAGCACGATCTCAAGCCAGAGGCATGGCTCGTACGTCTACATCGCCCAGGAGAACGCTGACACACAATCGGGGACGGTGACTGTTAGGATCAGCGATGAGTATGGGAGGGGGACGGGATTCGGAGATGGGACTTGGGGCGCCCCTATCGACGTAGGCCCTAGGGAGGGGAATTGCCCCGAGGGTTACCCGGTGGTGAACAACAACGAGGGCGGGACGGTAGCGGTCGTCTGGGCAGACTGCCCGAACGGCAGTACCGGTCCATGGGAGATCAGGTTCGCCATCTCGTACGACTACGGTACGAACTGGTCCACCTGGAACGTCTCGCACATCAATGGGATCCAGATGTACCCCTTCGTCAGCATCAGCGATGAAGACCTGGTCTCACTGGCATTCTACGGCCTGGACTTCGATGACGGGGGGCTGGATGGGGACTACGTGGAAGGCGAGGAGTGGTTCCTGTACGCAGGGGCACTGCAAACACCAGTAGAGGGGGACAGTTGGGATTTCAAAATAGCAGACCCCGAGCCTTTGCATGTGGTGACCGCATACGAGGAACAGTCTGGGGACGTCCATGCGCTGCACGACTTCTTCGAGACCGTGCTAAGCCCGGATGGCACGTGGTTTGGTATCGCCTACCAGCAGAACCTGGGACAGCACCCGTTCGAGGAGAACGAGGAGCAGCGCTACATCAAGTTCGTCAGAGGCGACCTCTCAACCGCCTGATGAGACCACGACGAGCTCCAGCTTTGTGTCACTCTTGATGAGCGAAGTATGGGGGATGATTGTCTCTCCGTGTACGGCTAGGACGGTGGATGGAGGGACTCCCATCCTCTCAAGCAAATCGCTGACAGAAATGGGCTCGCTTGATTCGACTTCGATGCCCTCTCCAAGGTGCTCAACCTGGATGATCATGAATGGTTGGGGTCGGGTCAGCCTTATGTCTGATTCGCAGGTGGCCGATTCGCTGCCGAGATCGCATAGCCCGGTATTGCGGTGGATTCGAAATCCACTGTCCATTGGACGCGGGGGTTCAAATCCC
>Ga0207989_1000101_pt1 | contig 49834 bp, 42 predicted proteins | sample ETNtaG_7_FD_185777 | JGI IMG/M metagenome (GOLD analysis project Ga0207989, IMG submission 185777) | Marine microbial and viral communities from oxygen minimum zone, Eastern Pacific Ocean - ETNP201406SV65 (SPAdes) (version 2) | ecosystem: Environmental > Aquatic > Marine > Oceanic ... | reverse complement strand
AGAAAAAATCTACTCTGAAAGTCCCTCCCTCTGATTCTGCTGGTATTTCCCAAACAAATGTGACTTCGACGCCATTATTGTTAGGAGTTGAGATAGGGCTATCAGTGATCTGAGCACTTGCGACGTTCATACCCCCTGTGGATGAGGACCACATATGAGATTCGAATCCGGACTTTAGTATGACGGGGAAGTAGACTAATCGACCACTAACACTTGCATCTTTCATATCTATTTCAACAAGGGGGAACTTTAGTGATAGTTTTCCGATATTGCTATCGGAACCCCAAATAAACCGAATCCCAGCATCATCCCCTGGGCTTGAGAATGAGAGACTTCGGACCGAGAAGGTAATTTCAACCTCATCTCCATCCCTGACTTCACCTGCCTCGACGGGTATAGAAATAGTCACTGTTCCTTCGCTAGAAAGGAAGAGTCCAGCACCCGCGTCTCCCTCGTAGTAACTGTTACCAATTTTGACTCCTGCTGTGGCATTTATTTGCAGTCCAGCAGCGGATTCTACTTCGTATGGAATTGTGAATTCCCATGTGGCATCTGGATAGTCACCTAGTAATCCCCAAGTGGTTGACCAAGCTCCAATTTCCACCATTCCTTGAATAGATGGCGTCACTAGTTTTTCATAATCTTCATCTAATTCGGATTCAAATGGAGATAGCCTACCTTCGTCTGCATCTCCAAGTAGAAACAAATCAAAATCTTCGGTCTCACAACACGCCCCTTCATCTTCTGCTAGGGCTGGATTATAGGGTGAGATAGTCAGAATAATCAGGCTTACAAGAACGAACACCGCAGTTCTCTGACCATCAACCATGTTACTGCTGGCTCACTCAATGGCCTTGAATGCGACCCTTCAAGGATTCCTTCAGATGTCGTTTTCAGGACCGGCGCCGTAGGCGCCGCGCCTGTGAAGGGGAAATATCACCCGTGTAAGTAAAGAAGTTCAATCGCCCCATCCTTAGGAATGGATTCAATTCTCGCGAATCCGACCCTTTCCAGTTGAACTATTGCTCCTACAGTTAATTCAAAGTTCTCAATCATCCCTTCTTCAATAATGAAGTCTGACTCGACCGCTCGAGTGAGTGTTGCAGGTCTCGCCATAGAGGTGGGGAGCCAGTGGACGATGGCTCGTTTATCGCTTCTATCCAATGATTGAACTCGTGCTTCATTTTCAACAATTTCAATATCCGCGAAATCCTTGAGTCGAATCTCATTATTATCTAAATCATCAGTTTCAATTAGAATCGAACCGTCACCTAATCTCCATTCTCTGGAACCAGATATTGTTCCACTGGGATGCCGAGCGATTGAGGCATCATCTTCTCTACCTTCTGGGCAATTATTCCAGTTGAGATGAAGTGTACGTGCATTACGTACGAAAGATCTGCGTTCACATCTTTCATCAATTACCGAAGAGTTGAATGATTCTATGGTTTGCATTGATATTGAAATGTCCTTTTGTGTGAGTCCTAAATCAATCCAGAAAGCCCGCAATGCTGACGCATCAAACCCTCTTCTTCTCAGCGCTCTCAGAGTTGGCAAGCGGGCATCATCCCAATCTGAATAAATTCCTTCCTCAATTTCATTGCGCATTCCCGAGGTTGAGAATCCTCCGAATTCATGCACTTTCACACGTCCCCAATACAGTGTTTCGGGGTATTTCCAACCGAAGTGCTGGTAAAGCAAGGTTTGTTTTCGTGTAGAGTCCATCAAGTCCTTTCCTCTGACAATATGGGTCACTCCTTGTTCATGATCTTCGATTGCACTTTGGAAATCTAGTAATGGCCAAACTTTGTATTTCTGACCCACCATTGGATGAGGTGTATGCTGAATGCGTAATGCTGGCCAGTCACGTAGTGCTGGATTTGGTAGGTCAAGCCCTGTTTTCACCCGAACTACAGCCCCACCTTCTGATATTTCTCCTTCAATCATTGCATTCCAATCAGACAGGTTATTTTCTATACTACGCTCTCTACAAGGACAGGCTTCTTTTGAATCTCTCAACTGCTTAAAATCACTTGCTGAGCAACGACATACATAACCGAATCCGCCTGAAATCATTTGCTTAGCATGTTCTAAGTAGATCGGCATTCTATCACTAGCACGAATAACGATGTCAGCGGGCTTTCCTGCTAACCATTCATATTCATCCTCAATCCATTCGTAAGCAGCCGGAAGAGGTGGTTTAATCTTAGTATCTGTATCGTCAAATCGTAAAACTACTTTCCCATCATGCATTTCTGCAAATTGCGAATTTATTGAAACCCCTCTAGCATGCCCGATAGTCAGGGGGCCATTTGGATTCGGTGCGAAGCGTAGTACAACAGATCCATCTACTGCATTAGGTAATGGTTTGAGTCCGATGCGTTTCTGTTGTTTCTGTCGTTCTAAAGCTTCTGGGTTGGTAGCTGCTAGAGCGTCTCTTACGGCCTCAACTCCTTGACTTGCAGCTAGTGCATTAGCCGCATCTACTTCAGTCTCAACTAATGATTTCAATTCCTTCGCTTTCGGCCTGAGCTCTGCCCTCTCACCTAGAAGTCTACCAAGAACAGAACCCGCCTGTCCAGCTCCATCATACTCTACAGCATTCTGTAAGGCATATTTGCGAACTGTGGCGACAATATCTGCCCCCCAGTCGTCATTATCAGGCATGTTATCGGGCCTACGGCCCGAAGTTAGGCATTTGACGCTTCTCTTGTTTACCAGTCTTCAAGTGAGGATTGTACGATGCTGCCACCTGAACGACTTCGGATAGGAACTGGAGTTCCATGCAACTGAGTCCAAATGTCTGAAACAGTGGCCCAACTCCATCTGAGACAATCATGTGGCAGGTCAGAATCAAGGAGTTTTTTGACTGCATTGCGGGTTTTTTGATCAGAAGGATAACCCGACCCTATTTCTATTCCAGTTCGTACTGCGATCTCTGAGATTGCTAAATCTCGATTTACTTTGGCAATTACTGAGGCACCACCTGCGACTAAGTCTTTGGAATCCATTCCATGCTCAGCCTCAATAGTCCATTCTGACCATTTGGCACCTAGAGTTGTAACTAATCTATTTGCAAATCTACTCTCATTAACATCGCATGCATCGGCCCTGATTATTCCAGTTTCAGTTTCAAGATTAGTCGATGTTACGGCTTCCGAAAATAGTTTAATTTCTAGACTATTTAGGTCTGAATCTAGTTTGTTGAGGTCTATTCTACGAGGTGAGCAAATTATGCTTGCAACTTTCCACCCGCGTTCACCAATCATTCCTTGTATTGCAATTGCTATTCGATCCCGTGCTACAGTAGAGAGTTCTTTGGAATCTCGAACTCCCATTTCTTTCAATAATTCAACATCATTCTCAGGAACAGCAAGGGCTGTAACTACCAAAGGTCCGATGACAGGCCCCCTTCCCGCCTCGTCAATGCCAATGATCCAACCTTCACTCACATTCACGAGGGGAGGCTCAAGGGTCTTCATTATCTCGTAAACTATCTCGGATTTTTTCCAATTTGTCATCGAAATCATCCAAATCGAGAATCAAGTTATCCGGGTGAGTGATATTTTCTTCTTGCAATTTATCTGCAATTTCAATAACATCATTAATTGTATTCTCAACATAAGCTTCTTCCAATACTTCTTGAGCGTCCTCGATAATCGTTTGATCTGGAGCAGGGGCAACTACTCTCGAGTGGTCACCAGATTTCTCCATGAATTCCTGCCTGAATGATTCTAAGTCAGTAGTTGGGCTGACAATAGTTTCAGTAACTTTTTCTTCTTTTTCGTCAAATTTAGCGATCCAATCTTCTGCTTCTTCAACTATTACCGTTGGATTTTGTTGTTCATAATATTCTTTATCTTTCTCAATTCGATGACGAATTGCAAGTAATACTCCTACCGAGCCAATCAAACTGACAACAATAATCAGTATTGTCTGTAACCATCTTTGAAGGAATAATGTTAGGTCAGAGGGGTCATCATTATTTTGTTGATTCTGACCTGTCCCTGGGGCTCCTGCAATTGTCGCTGAATGTTCAACGGTGTATGTCAATGTGGGGTCTCTAACTGAACGGACCTCAACTGTTAGTAGTGCTTGAGTTTCAGTAGGAGCCTCATCTGGAACTTCCATCCAAACTTCAAAAATTACAGTTTCTCCTTTAGGAACATCTAGAATTTCAAATGCCCTTCCAGTTTCCTCAGCAGACACTCCAGAAGGCGCAATTACACCAAAATTAGTGAATACATTACTATCGACACTCACAACAATTCCATCAGGGCCATTTCCAATGTTGCGGATTTCCCAATAACCGGTTAAAACCCCATCACTTATTTCCGAGTCCGAGCGCAATACTTCCCAAGAGTGAACAGCATCAACTGTAACATCGAATGATACTTCAGCGGGAACCCATCCATCTACTTCCATTTGAATTGTCACCGTTCCAGTTAATTTAGAATCAAGTCCTTCAGCAACAGTAGTTACTACATCAATTCCATGAACTGTTTGCCCCGGCTCCAGATAGTGATTTTCATCCGCTATGTTTACGCTTAGCCATTCAGGCTGCTCAGTTATACTGAGGTTAAATTGGAACCCTGCATCTCCTGTGTTTCCAAGGAATAATTCTGTAAGACACGATTCACCGGGTTTTACATCAAAATTACAATTAATATTAGTTAGGCCAAGTTCTCCCCCTGAGCGTGGGACTATAATCACAGTTTGTAGAAAAACCGCTGGTTCTTGCAGACCAGCACCCCATATCTGATATTTTATATCGATAGATCCAGCCGATGAATATGGCGCCTCAACCTGCATTCTAACAAGTGCAGTTTCACCGGGATTCATCCCCTCAAGTCCGGCTTTATCATAGATGATGGCCGTCCAATCTAGGTAAGCGAACGAAGTGCCGGGTGTGCCAGATGGATTCCCTTCAGAATCTAAAGGCACCATGTCGATTTGAAGGGTATTTTGAACATTTCCAATATTTCTGACGAGTACTTCTAGATTGACAATTCCACCAGGATCTATAGAAGCACTACCCCCTCCGCTGACTAATTCTATTCCTCGCCATACCCCATATCGCATAGAGAAGTTGTACCAATCTTGAGAACCATCTGAATCGGATGTAAGATGGACGCTGAATGAATGTAGAGAATTAGCTAAAGGAAAACCAGCACTGACATTTGGCGCTTTTATTGAAAATTGGATCCACTGAATTATATCAGATGGCGCATCGTATGAATGGCCTACTTCTGGAGATGTTGGCTCATTCCAACTGAGAGTCCAATCATCCGGTCCAGTTATTGAAATCAATGCAGTTGTATCTATCTCTGCGTTATTAGTGAAATTAACACCAACTCCTATTGTGGACCCAGGTTCGATATTGAATATCGAACCTGATTGTACACCAAAAGTAACATCGTTTCCTTCAAATTGCCAAGGATAAATGTAATCGGGAGTTTCATTGAATACAGTAGCGGCAGCAGCTTGTTGTAATTCAAGCGCGCGTGAGGCTGAAATTCCACCAGTACTCGATAGACCCACAGGGTCATCTCCAGTAAGGCTTGCAAAGAATACACAAGCGGCAAGATAGGTTCCATCCATGGAGGGGTGAGAATCATCACTAGCGTACAGATTTGAGAAAGAATTTCCATCGCTGGTGGGCTCTATTCCCTCAGACTCAACTAGTTCGTATATGTGTTCAAAGGCTAAACCAACAGGTGCAATATATGCTGGGCGCTCCTCAGTAGAGATGTTTTCTGCAAACATTTCGTAACCATCTTTCAGATGATTCTGCATGGTCTGATAGTCTGGATATCTCCAAGCGTTGTTTTGGTCCCCATTTTTGTAACCCCAAGTCATGAAGAATACTGTATCGCCTCCTTTCATATCTACTCTTGAATCAATGTACTCAGCACCCGACAGGCTATCTTGCCAATATTGTGAAGACACTGGAAATCCTGGTACTTGACTCTGATCTTGTAGAATGACATAATCCCAAGAGTCCCTAAGGATGGAATTCCAATCAGAATTGTTTGTTTGAGCTTGTTCACCATGCCAATCTAGAGTCTTCCCTCCACTAGTCTTAGAAACAATATTCGGATTGTATCCTGCTTGATTTAGGGTATTCTCTACTCTAATTGAAAGTTGGTTATTTGAGGTGTATGAATTACCAAACATCAGAATGTCAAGTGAGGGAGTTTTAGCTGATACTGAATTCTTATCATTAGACTCTAGAACAGGACCTGGCGTGTTGATTGTCGCAAGCAAAAGAAAAACCATCACAATTGCTGATAGCCTCCCCTTCATGTACGACGCTCACCGTTCTTACCTTTGATTACTATCCCTCTGTGTTGAATTACCAAGCAAAGGTACTATGGTCTAGGGTGCTGTTCGATGATTATGGCAGGAGCATGGCCCTTCGGTAAGAAAAACGCCCCTCCCGAACCAGAATTGAAGCCTAAGAAGGAAAAAGTCGTAGAATACGAGCGTAAACCCGATACTGCTCAAAAGGAAATAATTGATGACAAGAGTCACCTCAAGGACAAGTCCTTCCTTGATGCTATGGCTCTCCTTGGTGATGGCGATTAATTCTGAGGAAGGACTTTGATAAATTATAGAACCGGGTCTGGTATTATACGACCTAGGGTTTCAAGATTGAATTCACCCGCATGGATTGGAACTTTCAATCCAAATTCTAGACTAACTGCAGGATCTATTTCTCCAATCTGCCCTACTTCTTCTTCGTTCACCATTACTTTTGCACCTCTTCCAGTAATCCATGGCCCTACCCCTGAATCAGTTGGTAACCACTCTACATCGGATAGGTCTGCGCCCAAATCTCTGAGAAGAGCTTGAGCGAATCCTTTGGCTGTTGCAAATCCGCCATCTACTTCAGCACATGCCCAAGCACAATTAGTATGATTGTGTGAATTCAATACGATAGTACCTAATTCATATACACGCTGTGGCAATTCATGGTGTCGATTGGCTGCAAGTAACTGCAATAGACTAGGGGTAATTCTCTGCCTAAGTATAGTATGGTCGTTAGTGATTGGATTGGCCAATCTGGTTATTTCTCCAGTTTGATGCCATCGGACTCTATCGAATTGATCTCTGTCACATGATAGTGTCAAACTCTGAGTTTCTTGCAACCCCAGTGACTGTAGGCTATCGCGAATCCTTCGATTAAGGTGTGATGAAGATAGTGGTATAGCATCTAAGTGGACTGTAGATAGAATAGTTGGCATATTTTCGTAACCATAGCCAATAGCTATGTCCTCAACGAGGTCTACAGGGTGCATGATGTCTGAGCGCCATCGCGGCATTTTGATTACATGTTCTTGTTCTCCAACAACCAAATCAGCCCATCTTTCAGCCGAATTCACCCCCTCCGTAATCACTTGAGTTGTAACTAGCTCCCCTCCCATCTTTGCGATGGCTGAAGAAATTTCTTTTTCTTCCAGCGTTAAGCCTAGAATCCGATGAATCAGTCTATCTGAAACTCTGTGTAGTTTAGCATCCCCTAAAGGAGCCATACGAGTTTTCCCATTCCATTCAGTAATCTGAACACACTCAACATCTCCTCCTCTTTCTGCAAGAGATAAGCAAATTAAGAGTAGACAGGTTTCAACAGCCCTCTCATCCCAGCCCGTCACATCAATGAAGAAATCTGTAGTTGATTCTGTTACCGTGGTATGTTCTCCATTAATTATCGGTGGAAATGAAAGAATATCATCATTTGAATCAACAATTACGGGAAATAATTCTAATCCTTCCATTAAATGTGCATAATCCATTCCCTTGGGGTGTTCTGTTAGTATTTGGTCGATACTCATTTTTTCATTCATTGCTAGTGGCACAAATTCGTGACTCTTGGGTACGGTAATGACCTTGAATGGGGGCACTAACTTAGAGAGGTCGTGAACACCTATTGAGGCGAATCTTCGTCTGCGTCCAAGGCTGAGGTGAAGTTTTTCTTGATGATCCATTAGAGACTGAATAAATTCATTCTTCTGCTCAGCAGAATCTCCAGTATTTACTCCACGAACGACAGCGCCTAGAATCACAGGACGTACAGTTTCCAAACTTTTGTCGACGGTCATGGTTATTCCACCGTCAGTAACATCCATACTCGGATTTTGGTTTTCTGAGTGAAGAAAGGCTCGAGCTGCACGAGCCATAGTCTCGTGACTTAGAAGATCAGGACGGTCTGGAAAGACCTCAATCTCAATTTGTTCATCATCTGCTCCCTCAACTACACAACCAATCTGTGAGAGCCTTGCAACCCAGTCTTCTGATTCATAATTTGAATTATGATTCTGTTGAATCAATTCAAGAATACTGTTTTTTAGGCTAATTGTTGGCAATGAATCACCTTAGTTCTTCATCCACATAGGAAGAGGTCTGTCATATCCAACAAGCCTCAATCCGGAAATAGCCGCTGTTTCGTAATCAAGAGCACGTAGATTGCTCCTACTCATTGCTTCTAAGTCTGAAATTCCTAATTCTCTCATCCATCCTCTCAAGGTACTGTCAAGCCAACCGAGAAATCGCTCGATGTCATCGTCAGGTGGTGGTGCTATAATTCCAACACAGCCCGCCGCCTTCGCTATGAGTAAATCCTCTGCTGCAGGTGTTTCATCCAACTCTATGAATATGCTTCGGCCTTGATTGAATAGATTCATCGCTTTGGCTGCTAATCCGATTCTAGGTAAAGTGGATGCTGCTCTGGTTCCACCGGGTCCTGCAGCGTCTACAATTGCACCATCTAAATCTAGTTCAATTATCAATCGGAATAGGTGTTCGACTCTTACCACACTATCTCTAAGGAAAACAAGTGAATCATCAGACATTCTGCTATATAATGAGACTAACAAAGCTTCAATTTCAGCATCATTGAGAGCAGGTAGGCTGCTTAGGTCTAGAACAAGTCCAGCACAATTATGTAATGTCTCAGCAGCATCAAGTAAATTGTCTTCCGTAATCCAAATCAAATCGTTTTTCCTTGGTTTATTCCTGACAATTCCTGGTTGATTGATACCGTATGGACCTATTGAATCTCCCATGTTTTCACACTCGATTATCCAAGGTAATGGTGCTAGAAGTCCGTTTTCTTCCATTCCTGCCGGAAGGATGAGTGAAAGAGTATCTAGGGTGGCAGTATTTGGCAAACGGTCATTGGCACCTGGGACTAATCCGATACTCTCAAAGCCCTCTGAAATCGAATATTCGGGTGCTTCTCCAGTATCTTTCGAGCCGCTAACGGATTCAATTACTAATGCATCTGAATCGAGTTGCAGTCCTAGTGGTTCAAGTATATCTGCAAATTCTTCGAGCTCATTATCCAGGATACTACGCATTGTTGCTCCTTCACCCGGAGGTGGGCAACTTCCAGCGACTATGATACGACCTCCAGTCATACCATAACCGGGTTCTGAACCCGCACTTCCAAGAACCAACAACACTCCTCCTTCCATACAAGATCCCGCTTTTTCTCCAGTATGTCCACGAATCACAATTTTTCCATCACGCATACATGACCCTGCGTGGTTTCCAGTTGAACCCTGAATGATAATTTCACCACCGTTCATTCTGTGTCCGGTTTTTCCACCCGCGTCTCTTTCTATGGTGATTCTACCTGATTTTTGAAATGCTCCAAGCATTGATGTGCAACTGCCTTGCAAAGTGAAGTTTCCTCCATCATTCATCGCACCCGCGCATTCGCCTAAATTACCTAGGAGTAGAACTCTTGAATTTGAAGGCAGATGAGTAATCACTCCGATTTCACCTTTCTTCGGTTTTTCATCACCTTGCTTACCCCATCCTATGCGTACAAGTAGGTCTCTCTCAAGTGCCTGTTCAAGCATTTTATCGAGGTCGCGATTGAGTTTAACACTCTTTGCAGTGACGTCGCGCATGGTAATCCCAACCCTTGACGGAATGGAGACGGTCTTCATTCTGACGGGCAATAGGACTCAAAAAATTAGATTCAAAGTGCACTCGAAACTCGCCATTTTGCCATTTTCCTTTGAGAGCATCATTCATAGAGTTCAGGCGAGGACGAAAGAACGCCCAGAGGGCGTGTGGTGTGACCATGGGGACAATCAAAGTTGCAATCAATGGATTTGGAACTATAGGCAAGAGGGTTGCCGACGCAGTTGATGCCCAGGATGACATGGAAGTCATTGGAGTGACTAAAACAGGCCCCTCGTTTGGTTGTGATCTTGCAGTCAAGAAGGGTTTCCCTCTATACTGTACTTTTGATGACGAAGGCCGTATTGCAGCCTTTGCCGAACAGGGTTATGAATGCAAAGGCGGGCTATCTACTCTTCTTGATCTTGCAGACATAGTCGTAGATTGTTCACCAGGTAAGATGGGGGCTGATAACCTCGCAAAGTACAAGGCAGCCGGAATCAAACACATGTTTCAGGGTGGAGAAAAGCACTCATTGACAGGAACTTCCTATACTTCATGCGCTAACCATAGTGAAAACCTCAACGCGGACGGTGCTCGTGTTGTATCATGCAATACTACTGGACTTTCTCGTACACTTGTTCCACTTTACGAACACTGCGGCTCACTGAAAGTTGAGTGTACAATGATTCGTAGAGCTGCAGACCCTGGAGACTCCAGTAAAGGCCCAATTAATGCAATCAAGCCAGTGCTGAAAGTACCAAGTCATCATGGTCCTGATTTGATGACTGTAAAACCTCAGATAGAAATCAATTCTCTAGCAGTTGCGGTGCCAACGACTATTATGCATGTTCATTCGATAATCGCTGACTTACCAGTAGGTCATGGGTTGACTACAGAATCAATCATTGAAATGTGGAAGAACCAACCTCGTGTAATCGTCATGAGTGGAAAAGAGAACCGAATAACGACAACAGCTGAGGTCATGGAGATGGCCCGCGACATTGGTCGTAAATGGGGAGATTTGCATGAGATTTTTGTCTGGGAGGATGGTGTTAAATTGATTGAAAACCGCCTTTATTACTTCCAAGCCATACATCAAGAGAGTGATGTTATTCCTGAGAATGTAGACTGTATTAGGGCTTTGATGGGAACCGAATCTGATTGGCGAAAATCAGTTGCGAAAACAGACGAAGCGATATCAGAATACTATGGACTGTGAATGTTATTTTGGCTAATAATCAGTAATTGACCTTAGGTCAATTAGCATTAATGGTCAAAAGGTTACGTGAGCCCCGTTGGTATATGGGTGACCGCCGACTAGTGTTTGTTACGTTGGTCATGCTCATATTCAGCGGATGGTCATCGGGTTTAGTTTCTGCCACTGATTCGAATAGTGAAAAAGCCGCTCAATCAACCGATTTCGGCGATGAAATAAGAGCACCTATTCAGATGTCCAATCCTGTTGAAAACACCTATGAGTTGCGGGTTTCTAGTGGTTTAATCCATTCCCCATACGGCTCTTTCGACCCACTAACTCAACCAATCCCTCTTGGCCCAGAGAATCTCTATGATTCGAAAGCGATGGAGCGAACTGGATTTGCAATAATTCAATCTAATTCTGCGGATCTAACTGGGGTTCTAAATTTAGTCGACGAGTTAGAAATTACTCTAGTCGATTATTTTCCCGATGATGCTGTTATTGTCAATATCCCATCAAATGCTGATTATACCACAATACTTTCATCATTAAATTCTGATGAATCAGTCCGTTGGGTTGGCCAATTGCCTATTGCTTGGCGAGTGAGTCCCGAAGTTGCTGCACTTTCAGGTCGGGCTTCAGTATCAGTTGATCTTGATCTAATACCTTCTCCAATACTTAGTGAAGAAGAACTCATGAGTTTGGCTTCCGACCTTGAATCAATATCTGGCGAGTTAGGACCTCGGGGAATTTGTGACCCACATATGTGTCAACCACGCTCCGTCAGCGCGATTTGGCTTCCAATTCTTGCAATGGATGGTCGAATATTGCATATTCATGAAGCATCACAAATCACCATACACAATTCTAATGCAGCAAATATCGCTGAAATTACTCAGGCACTCATTGATTCTGGGAATTCCTTGAATGGTACCGGTGAAGTGATTGCAATATCCGACACAGGTCTTGATACTGATCACGGCGACTTCGAAGGCAGGATTAGGGGTATTTACAATCAATTCGGACCAGACAATTCTCATGCAGATTCAAATTCAGGTCATGGAACTCATGTTGCTGCGACTTTGCTAGGTGACGGTTCGGGTGATTCCAATGCTTTAGGCATGGTTCCTGCAGCGTCATTCCATCTTTATCAGTTGGAATACGATTCTTCAGGACAAATCGCTCGTTGGGGCTCACTATACGAAATGTTTAGCCATTCGTGGCAAAATTCGGCTCGTATTCAAACGAACTCATGGGGTAATGTGAATCAAGTAGGGCAATATTCTGCCGACTCCAAATCAGCAGATACTTTCATTGTTGATAATCCGAAATTCCTTGTTCTATTTTCGTCAGGTGAAATTGGAGAAAATGGTGACAACACTGTGACACCACCCGGTACTGCAAAGAATGTTCTAACTATTGGAGCTTCTACAACCGGTTCTTTGGGCTCTGAGGCACCTGGTTCTGTGCCTGATTTTTCATCCTCTGGAACCACTTTAGACGGTCGGATAAAACCCGATCTTGTAGCACCGGGTGTGCTTTTGTGTTCTGCACGTGCTGAAGAGGCTGCGAGCGCTACTGGAGAGTCTTGTTCATTGGCAATGCATGATGATGGTGCGACTCCACTTTACATGGCAATGAATGGTTCTTCGATGGCTACTGCTGTTGCTGCAGGAGGAGCTGCTCAGGTACGTCAGTATCTAAGGCAAAATGCAGGAATTAACGAACCTGGTTCTGATTTGATTAAAGCATTGATGATTAATGGTGCCAAGGACATAGGTTCACTTGACATACCTAATTCACACGAAGGTTGGGGCCAAATTGATATCGCTAACACAATATCTCCAATGGAAGGGGCAACCTCTCTAGAATTGCTTTATGACGATTCTCGTCTATTAGAGCCGGGGCACTCTTTCGTCTACACTTTCTTAGTTGATTCAACAGCTGAATTTGATGTAACTCTCGTATGGGTAGATCGTGAAGCATCAACTATCTCAAATCAAACAGCTGCAAAGATAGTCAATGATTTAGATTTGATAGTTTCCGCACCCGATGGAACTGAATATCTGGGTAATCATTTCTCAAATGGTTATTCTACGACAGGTGGTGGAGCTGACCATCTCAACAATGTTGAACGTATCAAAATTGGCGGTGGGCAGAGTGGTTTGTGGACCATCCGAGTTGGACACGCTGGAGGTTCTTCTCAGGGGTTTGCCCTTGTTGCCACTGGTCTAATTACTGAGGAATCATATTCGGATTTGACAGTCTTCGATACTTCTCTTACTATTTCTGTAGAAAAGCCCCTGCAGGGTGACACAATATTGGTAGAAGGCTATTGGAAAAATCAAGCATCTCAGGGAACTGGTTCATACAGTGTAGAGGTGTGGGATATTACTGAAAACTCTCAGATTTATACTCAAAGTTTCGGCAATCTTGCCGGCGGGGCACTGACGTCAATTTCCTTCCCTCATTTCTTTGAAAATACTGGAGATCATATACTTGAAATCAGACTAGATTCATCCGATTCAGTTGTTGAATTGAATGACGAGAATTCCGGTCTTAACAACAACATCCTTCAAATTTCAGTCGAAGTAGGGCAGATTGGAGTTCGTATCACTCCTCTAATGGGTGATGGCTCATTCCCCGGAACTCCTGTTCAACTTGAACAAGCCTTGACTCAGACCCTTGACCCTCGTTTAGGAAGTCTGGCGACCTACCAATTTGTTTTGCAAAATGAAGGTACAGAGGCAATTCAAGTTGGTCTTTCTGTAACTCCAGTTCAGATAATTGATGACCAAGGTATACTTCAAGCACCATTGGATGAATGGTGGAAGTTGCTTAATGAAACGGGTCCTTGGGATTTGGCGGCAACAGGTGACTCAGGAGATTCAGTTACAGTAACTCTAACCTTAGAGGATGTAGATGCTGATTTGTCTAATCCAAGTGGTGCACGTTATGCTTTACCTGGAACTTTTGTGAATAATCTCAATCTATATGACAAGAATGAACCAACTATATCTCATAGCATTCAAATTTCAACTGTTGTTGAGAGGGTTGAGGGGATATACACAATTCTAGCAGGAACTGGTGAAGATCTCGGTGCAAAACCAGGTGAAATTGCTTCATTTACTCTATCGGTAAGAAATACTGGAAATGGGCCAACTCAGTATTCGATAATCTGTGATAATCCCTCTGGCTGGATTGTTAACATTGGTAATTATGACTCTAATTCAGTCATTCTTGATCCAATAAGTCGATTACAATTCGTACCTCTATCAATTAACGTTCGGATTCCATCTATGAATGGTGGTCAACCTGCCGCTGGAACTTCTGAAACTATTACTTGTATAACTAAATCAGTTGAAGACTCCAGTATCACAACGACTGAATCTGCAGTTGTGAATGTTTTCGAAAGTAAAGATTTCTCCATCGATTTGTTTGATGTTGACGGTGAGATTCTAGGTGCTTTAGCTACTGCTGAAAATAGGGCAGTCCTCAACGGAGATTTGATTGAAACACAATTATTAGTCACAAATGACGGAAACATTCCAATGGATTTTGAGATGAGCATAAGTACTTCTCTCAATACTTGGGTTGCTCAACTTACCAATGGCATTGAGCAAGGTGAATCTATCACTTTTTCAGTCGTTCCCGGAGACAGTAAAGTGATTACTGCTCAAATGATGGTTCCAATGAATGCTGAGATGGGAACAATGAATACTCTGACAATTCGAACCACGCTTTCTGGTGAAGAAATGGTCACTAATGGAACCCGTTTCATAGTTCAGGAATTGGCCGCTCTTGAGGCCTCCGAAGGTGGTGTGATTCAAGTATACCTTGGTCAGACTGGAACCTTCGATGTCAGCATTAAAAACACAGGAAACGTACCTCTGTATCTTGAGTGGACTATTGGTAGTTTACCAGAGGGGTGGATTGGAGGTTTTCAATCTCTAATACCTTCTGAACTAGATATGAATCGTGAAGCCTTAGTTACTGTAGGGTTGGAACTTCCTGGTAATCTTCCAATTGGAATAATGGATGAGGAGTTGTCAATAATTGTTGAAGCTACAACTCCTGGTTCTGAATTAGTAGTTCATACGTTCACTCTTGACATAGAAGTTCTTCCTTCTGTGTGGGTCGGCCTATCTTCAAACCCAATTTATCTCAATGATGTTCCGACTGGCTCAGAATCCGATTTCTTAATCACTGTGACAAATCTTGGAAATTCACCTTCTGGAATTTATTTTGAGGTTAGTGAATTAGAGGGTTGGTCGTTAAATATTGAACAAATGAGTATAGAACAAATCCCTGCAGGTGAGTCGGTTGAATTCACCTTGTCAGCAAAACCATCTTCAAGTTCCAGCCCTGGTTTGATGTCATTCACCCTGTTTGCGAATTCTACCGGGGATGACAGTACTGATTCATTGACTAATGGTGTACTAGAGTTAGAAGTATCTCGTGCTAGAGACGACACTTGCAGCGGAATAAGTTGCATACTCGTAGCCATCGGATTACCTAGTTGGGCTATTGCAGTAATTTTCATCTTCTTGCTTGCAGCACTAGGTGTTGTTTTAGTACGCATGCGTAGTGATTCAATTTCCTTACTTAGTCCGGAGGAAGAATTGATTCCTGCGGGTTCTGCACTTCACTCAGGTACGCAAATCGAGAGGAGAGAGGTGGCTCTTGAAACAGGCTCTGCTGGAGAGGTTTTGAGCTCAGCAATTTCAGAAGAAGAGGCATCTTCAGTAAGGGAATCGAGCCTTCCATCTCTTTCCTTACCTCCCGTTCCCCCTGGTGCTATGCCATTACCTCCAAGCGGTCTTCCAGATGGGTGGACGATGGAACAGTGGGTGGCCTATGGTCATCTATGGTATGAGCAAAATAAGTGATTTACTCCATAGTCTGACTTAAGACAAGACTTCGATTGGGAGTGGGTATGAGTGGCTCAATTGTACTGTTCGGCCCACCTGGTGCTGGAAAGGGTACACAGGCTGGAAGGATAGTCGATCTAACTGGTAAACCTCAGGTTTCTACTGGTGACATGCTTCGTACTGCTGTCAAGGCCGGAACGAAGATGGGGGCTGAGGCGAAGGTCTACATGGATGCAGGATTGCTAGTCCCTGACTCAGTGATAATCGGACTTATTGAAGAAAGATTGACCCAATCGGATGCAGTGAATGGAGTTCTTTTCGACGGGTTTCCTCGAACGATCCCCCAGGCCGAATCATTAGCCAACATTGCAGTTGTTGAATCTGTAATTTCAATAGAGGTTCCCGATGATGCGATTGTTGAGAGAATAGTTGGACGTAGAATGGATCCTGAAACAGGAGACATCTATCACATAACTTTCAATCCAGCACCTTCTGAGGTAGAAAGCAGACTAATTCAACGTAAGGATGACACAGAAGATACAGTACGTGCTCGTCTAGAGGCTTACCACACTCAAACTGCCCCTCTTGCCGCTTGGTACTCTGAGCGTGGCCTACTCATCAGCATTGATGGTAACCAACCAATTAATCAGGTTGGAGACGCTGTAGAGGATGCAGTCAGAACCACTATGAGCGTTTGAACGAGGTGAGCAGATGGCACGAAACGGCTCAAGAAGGGTTAGTGCTAATAGAAAGACAAAAGCCAAGGATTCGATGACTCATCTTTCAGGCGTATTAGATTCTTCATTGAATATAGACAATGAGTTGGCTGACATTGCAGCAAGAGATATATTGCGAGTATCCAAAAAACACGGGGTTCGCTCTGAAATTTCTACCAGGAAAAAAATCTGCAGGAGTTGTGAAGCAGCCCTGATTCCTGGCAAAACGGCTCAAGTCAGAATCGTCTCGGAAAAAACCATCATCACTTGTCTTAGATGTGGAAGAGTAAACAGAAATAGTCTTGTTAAACAATGAATGGAGATATTAATTTGAAAGCGCCTTCTCATATTGTTCGTCTTGCTAAAGATAGTACACTCCAAGTTTCAGTTAGAGTAGGCCGGAATGGTATTACTGATTCATTAATCACTGAAATAAGAGATCAACTTGCAACTCGTCAACTTGTCAAAATCAAAGCCAACCGAGGAATTACAGATGGTTCTGATGAGCGTTCTGAACTGTTTGAATTATTGGCGAGTCAGACGGATTCCAAGTTGGTTTTCCAACGTGGTAACGTGGCGGTATTCTGGGTTGGGAAATAACTATTCATGTTGCTAGAAATCAACATCTTTGATAGTGACATATTTAGAGGCCCCAAAGGTCGGCGGAGACAATGGTAACTGAAGCACAGGTAGTACTCGGGATTTTCATTCTCTCTTTTGCACTGATTCTCTCCGAGGTAGTCCATAGGACAATCGCCGCATGGTTCGGTTCCGTTCTGATGCTTTTGTACGGCCATTATACTGGTGTATTTCATCTTCATGAAGTCTACGATAGTGCTGGAGGGACTCCAATCAAAACATACTCTCTCGAACACACAATGATTGGTTGGATAGAGTTCGAAGTAATTGGGCTACTGCTTGGAATGATGATATTTGCTTCGATTCTTGAGTTATGTGGTTTCTTTGAGTATGTCGCAATCAAGGCATCCAAGATGAGCAAGGGAGACCCTTGGAGACTCATCGTTCTGCTAGGTACATTTACCACCCTAATTTCTCTTGTGATAGACAATGTGACAGCAATCATCATCATCGCTCCTGTGACACTTAGAATATGCAATAAGTTGGAAATCAATCCAGTGCCACCACTTCTGGCTGAAGCCATTCTCTCTGATACAGGTGGTGTAGCCTCTATGGTTGGCGATCCCCCTAATGTGATGATTGCTGCTGCCGCTGCTGACTACGATTTACTAGCATTTTCTTTCAACGGTTTTCTTTTCAAACTTGGAGTTCTCACATTCTTTGCTTGGGTTGCCACTCTTAGCTACTTCAGATGGTACTACAAGGATTGGGCTTCTCAGAAGCCACCCCATATTGATTTGTTAATGGAAGAAGATGAGTGGGCAGCTATTGATGACAAACAATTGATGTATTCAACATTGATTATCTTAGGACTTACAGTAGTCGCATTCTCTGCAAAATCATTTATGGATTTGCCAATCGAGATTGATGGAATTGCTCTATCGGGTGCTGGTTTTGCTCTAATCGTCGCCCGACCGAAAAATGAACAACTCCGAGAGGGATTCATCAATGATGTGATAGATAAAGTCGAATGGCAAGCTTTGCTTTTCTTTGCAGGATTATTCCTACTGGTTGGAGGGATAGGCGATGTCGGCTATCTCGAAGACGTAGCAAACTGGATTTTCAACAACTTTGGCGATGATGAGGTGAAGTTAGCAGTTGCAATCATCTGGGTGTCGGCAATCGCTAGCGCTTTGATTGACAATATACCTTTCACTGCAGCAATGATACCGGTGATTTTCAGCATCACTGAGGCCAGCAATGGTGCCTTGTCTCCAGAGCCTCTCCTATGGGCTCTAGCGATGGGTGCAGGGTTTGGAGGCAATGCAACCCCAATTGGATCTAGCGCGAACGTCATGACAGTTGCAATCAGCGAGAGAGGTCCATATCCAATCACTACTGCAGAGTGGGTGCGGGCAGGACTTCCTGTGATGTTGATTACCTGTGTTGTCGCATCAATATTCATGTTTATCTTCCATGGAGCTTTGTATTCCTGATTGGTGTATTCTCATATATACATAAATCTCTGTTCGCCGTCAGTTTTTCTGCGACATCATCAAGCCATAGAGGGATTCCGGATGAGTGTGCAAGTATGTCCTGTTTGCCACATGGTCTTGAGTGGACCAGGACCTTGCTCAATATGCGGTTCGGCCCCGAATCAGTTGGAAAATAAGGATTCGGCGGCATTAGAATCGGAGGCAATCTCTCTTCCATTTGGCCTTGAGAATCTTCCGGAATCACCTCCGGGGGTTGCTCTCCCCTTCGGAATTGAGGATGCTCCCAACCCCTCTGTAGATTCCTCAAATTCTTCGGAAGATGTAGAAGGTGCAACAGAAATCTCCGATTCAGCCCCAAAAGAGCAGATTCCAGTCAATGAAAACGGACGAAATAAAGCAATTGAATTGCCCTATGGAATTGACCACATGCACGATACCTTGATTGATTGATGTTTTTCGGCTCTCTATACGCCATTCTAGACCCACTTCGAACGACCCGCATCGTTCATATACGGAAGGTAGGTCGCACGCCTGCTTTTGGTGCACCCTTGTATGGGCACATACAGGGGGAAGTGGTCGAGACCGGTCCGCCCTGCGGGGAGACGGAGTGGTCTGAGAGACCAGATAGAATCGATATGCCTGGACACCAGAGGAAAAGACTGAACTTAGTTCAGTCCTCACAAAAAAGTGGGTATGTAGAAATCAAAAATGCTACAACCCGACTGGGGGATGGCTCGGCTAGAGAGCCGAAGAAGGTCGTGACAAGCTGCGATAAGTCGCGGGGAGAGGCATGAATCTCATGGATCCGCGAATTGCCGAATAGGACCTCCTGGCGCAATGCGCCATTCCTACAAAGGAAAGGGAACCCCCCGAACTGAAGCATCTCAGTAGGGGGAGGAAAAGAAATCAAACGAGATTCCGTAAGTAGTGGCGAATGAACACGGAATTGGACAAACCGAATCTCCTTGGGAAACCTTGGAGAGATGTGGGGTATGGACTGTCTCAGCCTAAATCATGGAAATGGAAATCGCCTGGAACGGCGTGCCACAGAGGGTGAAAGCCCCGTACATGCAAATGATATGGTTATGTGACTGATTCCTGAGTAGCGTGCGTTGGATATCGCGCGTGAATATGGGGGGCAGAAACCTCCAATCCTAAATACTACTCTAGACCGATAGTTGACAAGTAGAGTGATCGAAAGCTGAAAAGTATCCTTGACGGGATGTGAAAAGAACCTGAAACCAGTCGGGAACAGGCTGAATATGCGTGAAAGCGAAGATATGAGCAGCGTGTATTCGTGCGTTTCGAAAAATGCCCCTGGGAGTTCTGATCATTGGCGAGGTTAAGCAGTTGAACTGCGAAGCCGAAGGGAAACCGACAAGTCCGCAGCCGCTTAGGCGGTCAGGGACGGGATGTGCTCGTCCGAAGTCAATGGTGGGAGACCTGAAGCCCGTCGATCTATTCCTGGCCAGATTGAAGCCCGGTGAAAGCTGGGTGGAGGATCGAACCGTTGCTGATCTGCAAATCGCTCGGAGGAGCTGGGTATAGGGGTGAAAGTCCAATCGAGATGGGCAATAGCAGGTTCCGCGCGAGACTACTCGTAGGTAGATCTCCGTTGAGGTAGATGACGATGTAGAGCACTGATTGGGTATTTAGGGGGAGCAATCCCTCGGTACGCTGTCAAACTCCGAAGTTGTTATCGCCGTAGAAACGGGGAGTGAGCCACGGTGGGTAAGCTACCGTGACGAAAGGTGAATAAACCAGCTCAGTGTTAAGGTCCCAAAGTACCAGTTAAGTGTTAATCAGAAACGGCGTCCGTGGTCGAAGACAACCAGAAGGTGGGCTTAGAAGCAGCCATCCTTGAAAGAGTTCGTAACAGATCACTGGTCAAGCTTGCGGGCCCGGAAAATGGACGGGGCTCAAACTGGTCACCGATACACTGATCCTTCGAAAGAAGATGAGGTAGCGCGGCGATGTGCTCGGGTAGAAGCGAGGTCGTAAGGTCTCGTGGACCGTGTACATATGAGAATCTAGGGAAGAGTAGCAGCATAGTATGGTGAGAATCCATACCACCGAAAGGGTAAGGGTTCCTCGGCAATGTTTTTCAGCCGAGGGTTAGCCGGTCCTAAGGTCAATCTTAACCGACTTGATCGAAAGGGAATTGCGTTAATATTCGTAAGCCTCTCTGTAATAATGGTGACGGCCAAGGCTAGTTCGTGCACTTCTGTCATGGAGTGTCGAAGCGTTCTATAATCGCGTGGAGAACCGTTACGGTGAGAAACGCGAGAAGGCGTGAGCGAAAGACGAATAAGGCCTGGGTCCCGTGAAAAGCCACAGAGATGACCGTACCGAGAACTGACACAGGTACCCAAGGTGAGTAGCCTAAGGTGTGACGGGTAAAGTACCGCGAAGGAACTCGGCAAAATAGCCCCGTAACTTCGGGAGAAGGGGTGCCAGCTCTGAAGAGAGCTGGTCGCAGTGACAAGAGGACTCCGACTGTTTAATAAAAACATAGGCGACTGCTAGATCGAAAGGTTGTGTATAGTCGCTGAATCCTGCTCAGTGCCGGTATCTGAAATCGGGTTTCAACCTGACGAAGGACCGGTAAACAGCGGGGGTAACTATGACCCTCTTAAGGTAGCGTAATACCTTGTCGCTTAATTGGCGACTTGCATGAATGGCCCAACGAGAGTCCTACTGTCTCCGCGGTACGTCCGGCGAAATTGACATTACTGGCGCACAGTCCAGTACCCTCAACCTGCAAGCGAAGACCCCGTAGAGCTTTACTGCAGCCTGGCGTTGTACAATCGCACTTCACGTGCTGAGTAGACGGGAGACGTTGATCCACGAGACGCTAGTCTCGTGAGTAGTCAAACATAGAGACACCGTCCTTGGAGTGTAATTGTACTCACTCTTTATGAGAACACCGCTTGGTGGGCAGTTTGGGTGGGGCGCCACGCGCTCGAAAACATAACAAGCGTGCCCAAAGGTCAGCTTAGGTGGTTCAGTCTCCACCGTCAACTGTAAGGGGAAAAGCTGGCTTGACTTGAATCGGACCAATAACGATTGAAGATGCGAAAGCACGGCCTAACGAACCAATCTACCTCATTTCTGGGGGTGATTGATAACAGAAAAGTTACCTCGGGGATAATTGAGTTGTCACCAGCAAGAGCACACATCGACCTGGTGGCTTGCTACTTCGATGTCGTCTCTTCCCAACCTCCTGGTGCAGCAGCTGGGAAGGGTGGGGTTGTTCGCCCATTAAAGGGGATCGTGAGATGGGTTTAGACCGTCGTGAGACAGGTTTGTTGCTTTGCGGTTGAGGCGTGTAAGATGCCTGATCGGAAGGGTCCTTTAGTACGAGAGGAACGAGGACTCGGAGCCACTAGTTTACCAGTTGTCCGACAGGGCAATGCTGGGTAGCCACGCTCCACGTGGATAAGAGCTGAAAGCATCTAAGCTCGAAGTCACCCGAAAGACGAGGCATCTCAGGGGACTCGTAGAAGACGAGTTTGATAGACAGCGGGTGTAAGCACCGAGGTTCGCCGAGGTGTTCAGCCCAGCTGCACTAACCCCCCGAGCATTCATCTTTCTACTTGCCCACACTATGTTTTTGTGGGCCTCTGTCCAATAGGCAGATTCGATTCTATCACCAATTACATTCGAAAAAGAGTTGTGCACGGCCACAGCGGAGGGGTAATACCCGGTCCCATATCGAACCCGGAAGTCAAGTCCTCCTGCGTCGTATTCTGTACTGTGGTGCGAGAGCCCACGGGAACTTACGTCGCTGTGCCACTCTTTTTCACCCTCCCCGCATCAACATTCATCCGCTATAGGCGTAGCCATACTTATTGAGAGACACAGGTGAGCCAATGGGAATCGGAACTGGAGACATACTCGGACATACACAAGTCGGAGTTTATCTCAGCGTCGTAGGAGACGTTCTTTTCCATCCCTCTTCGTTAGATCAACCGGCTATTGATGATTTAGCAACTAGGTTCGACATGGAAATGTACCCTACCTTAATTGGTGGATCAGCTCTTCTTGGGTCATTGATTCGAGGAAATAAGAAAGGCCTTGCAGTTGCTGATATTGCTACTGAGGGTGACCTTGATGAATTGACCAGTTTCGGTGACATCGTAGTTATGGAAAGTGGAGTTAATGCAGCGGGCAATCTCGTTGTATGCAATGATCACGGCGCAGTTGTTAGTTCGGTTATCCCAGGTCCTGGAGCTGAAATGATTGGAGAGGTACTGGGTGTTAATGCGATACGCTCAAAAGTTGCAGGTCAAGATACAGTAGGGTCTCTATTAGTTGCAAATAATAAGGGCGTATTAGCACATCCTGATGTTCATGCCGAGGAAGCAAAGAAAATTGAAGAGGCCATGCAAGTTCCTGTTATGGTAGGTACTGTATGCTTCGGTTCCCCTTATGTTGGTGCAGGATGTGTAGCCAGTGATTCCTATGCATTTGTCGGAAGTGGTTCTACTGGACCAGAACTCAATCGCATCGAAGATGCATTAGGACTTATTTGATAATCCATATTTTATGGATTCAATGAAATTTCTCAAAGAATATTATATTGCTGTTGGAGCGACATGGTCGTCTTCCTTATTATCCTTAGAACGCACTCTATTCCAAACCGTAGTCATCAATTCATCATGATGCTCTTTGCAATAATGGAATCGCCGATAAGCTTCGCGAAATGAATAGGCTTTTTTTCCAGTAGCCACTAGAAATCCATCGGGAGAAAGGCGGCTGACCATCTCTCCTTTGACGCTACAATCTGGATAGTCGCATGTCGGCATTGTAGTACCTCAAGAGTCACTTGGTTTTGGCCCTTCGGGTGTAATTACCAATAAAGGAGCATTCGCTTCAACACTATCTCCCGGTTTGTAGTTGACTTCAGAAACAGTTCCTGAAATTGGAGCATGAATTTCATTCTGCATTTTCATTGCTTCTAAAATCATCAATACGTCTCCTTCCTTGACTTTATTTCCTATATCTGTATTTATTGATACGATTTTTCCAGGTATTGTTGATGAAATAGTTCCAGAGAGCTTTCCTTTACTCGTCCTTTTTCGTTTCTTTCCTGTGGTTTCTTCAACACTTTTTCCTTCAACACTAATTGTGAATTCCTTTCCACCCACTTTGACTTGCCAAACACCATCGATCTTCTCAAGTTCGACTTCGAACTCATCACCATCGACTGTGACCTTTCTTGTCTTGGCCATAGTTTCACCTCGGAGTACTCCTTCGTGTGCGCGCGCGGAAAAGATTCCTACGCCCGATTAACATGCGTCGATGATCACGTGACCAAGAACCACCCCTGTCTCTTGTCTTCGATGGTTTCAGATAATCACCTTCCTCTTCCTCCAGTAAAACAGCAAGGATTGCGGCAGCCCGAATCTTATCTTTCCTGCTAGCCATGAATATTCCTCACAATGGGATGTTGCCGTGTTTGCGTGCGGGTCGTATTTCTTCCTTTTCTAGAAGCGCACCCAGAGCCCTAGACAAGCGTTCTCTTGTATCTCTAGGCTGAATAACATCATCTAAATATCCTAGAGATGCGGCTCTGTATGGATTTGCAAATGTATCTTCATAATCGTCGATGAGCCTTTTCCTTTCGCCTTCTGGATCTCCTGCACTGTTGATCCTTCTCTTGTGAATTATTTGTACGGCCCCTTCTGCTCCCATTACTGCCAACTGTGCTGTAGGCCAAGCAACATTGTAATCCCCGCGAATGTGTTTACTAGACATCACATCATAAGCACCACCGTAGGCCTTTCGTGTAATGACTGTGAGTTTTGGAACAGTTGCTTCAGCGTATGCGTAGAGTAATTTTGCACCATGTCGGATAATTCCACCCCATTCTTGGCTTGCTCCAGGTAGGAAACCAGGTACATCAACAAAGGTCAGCAGTGGGATATTGAATGCATCACAAAATCGTACGAATCTCGCAGCCTTAACCGAAGCATCAATGTCGAGGCAACCTGCTAGAACTTGAGGTTGATTCGCTACAATTCCTATTGTATGTCCTCCGAGACGTCCAAATCCTACAACTATATTTTGTGCGTAATCAGCTTGTACTTCAAGGAAGGCTCGCTCGTCTAGAACTTCTTCAATAGCGTCAATAATATCATAGGGTGTAGAAGGATCTTCTGGAACTAATTCATCCAAAGATTCGCAAACTCTATCCGTAGGGTCTGATGTTGGTTTTATCGGTGGTTTCTCTAGATTGTTTAGCGGTATAAAACCGACCAATTCTCTCACTAAATCTAGTGCTTCATCATCATTGCCCGCTGTGAAGTGAGTAACCCCAGAACGTGTTGCGTGTGTGGATGCGCCCCCGAGGTCTTCGAATGAGACCTCTTCATTCGTCACGGTTTTGATTACTTCAGGTCCTGTGATGAACATGTGAGATGTGCTGTCGACCATGACTACAAAATCTGTAATTGCTGGTGAATAGACAGCCCCACCTGCACAAGGGCCCATGATTACTGAAATCTGTGGCACAACACCACTTGCGCGAACGTTGCGGAAGAAAATTTCAGCATACGAACCTAGGCTTGCCACACCTTCCTGAATTCTAGCCCCGCCACTGTCGTTGAGCCCAATAATTGGGGAACCTGTTTTCAGAGCCATGTCTAGGATTTTACAAATTTTCAGTCCGTGCATCTCACCTAATGAACCCCCATAAACTGTGAAATCTTGGGCGAAGCAATACACTGTTCTCCCTTCAATGGTTCCATGGCCACAAATAACTCCATCACCAGGGATTACATTGCGATCCATGTCGAAGTCCCGACATCTGTGTTCAACTAATGCATCTACTTCTACAAAGCTGCCATCATCAAGTAATTGTTCGACTCGCTCGCGCGCAGTCATCTTTCCACGGCTGTGCTGTGCGGCAATTCTTTTCTGGCCACCACCAGCCTCAGATTGCGCTTTGCGGCGCCGCAAGTCATCAATACGCTCCTCCACACCAGACATATGTTACCCCTCAACGATACTAGCCCGCCCATGAGCATTCCTGAAAAGCAAGCAGATTCAATATCCATTCAATCGGTTGCTTGAAGGCTAACTAATGAGTCCAAGATACAGGCTGAACCATGCGAATCGTTGTTGCCAAACCCGGTTTAGACGGTCATGACAGAGGAGCAAAGGTGATTGCTAGAGCTCTCAGAGATGGTGGTCACGAAGTCATATACACGGGTTTACGGCGAACTCCTCAAGAAATTGTCAGAATAGTTACGGATGAAGATGCAGCAGCAGTGGGTCTCTCTACTCTTTCTGGTGCACATAACGTATTGATACCAAAAGTGTGTGACGGATTGCGTGAGGCAGGACTCAATGATGTTGTGGTTTTTGCAGGTGGAATCATTCCTGAACACGACCGTTCTGCACTACAAGAACAAGGTGTTAGAGCTATTTTCGGACCCGGTTCGACAACAAAGAACATTCTAGAGTTCTTAGATATGATTTCTTCTCGCAAGGAATCATCCGATCCCGTTGGAGTTGGTGAGGAAATAGGTTGGTATTGGAGTGAATGATACCAACTCACTTTTTGAATCTGCTAAATTAGGTGATCGCAGAGCATTGGCTAGATTGCTGAGTTTACTAGAAGAGGGGCATGCATCTCCTGTTGAGACTGGTATTGGTGATTCTATAGGTGTGACTGGCCCTCCAGGTGTTGGAAAGTCTACACTAATTGGCAAGTTAATTGATGAATGGCTTTCTAGAGGTGAGACGGTAGCGGTATTGGCTATCGACCCATCTTCACCTCAAACAGGCGGTGCCTTGCTTGGCGACCGAATGCGTATGATGAATGCTGATTCTTCAGACAGCGTCTATGTTCGTTCTCTAGCAACACGTAATCACCCGGGTGGTCTAATGGACTGCTTGACTCCCATGGTCGACGTTCTTTGTGCGTGTGGATGGCAACATGTTGTCCTAGAAACAGTAGGGGCGGGTCAATCAGAAATTCGAGTAGTCGCATTTGCAGATCGAATTATTTTGGTTGATGGTCCTGACAGAGGCGATGTCGTACAAGCTGAAAAGGCAGGTATCATGGAATTGGCAGATATGATAGTTATCAATAAATCAGATTTACCCAATGCCCAAAGAGCCGCTGAAGCCGTTAAATCAGCTCTTTCTGCTGGTTCTGATACTAATACTCCTGATGTATTACTGGTCTCTGCACACAATTCCACTGGAATCTCAGAACTAGTTGATTCTATGTCTAAATTGGAATCCTCACAAGACCGAGAGCGATTAAGAATACGTGAAAGACTGATTTCTGCTTGGGACTCTATGCTTCTAACTTCAGAATTATTAGATGAATCAATACATGCAATTGAGACCGGAAGAATGACACTCCGCCAAGCGGTCGAACACATTAGAGATAATTCGGATTGAATGTAATAAAGGTGGTAAAATGAGTGATGAGATACCAGTTGATATTGATCATGTTAAACATTCAGTAGGCGGGGCTGGAGGTCATTGGTTTCGTCGATTCACTCATGTATCGATGTGTGCAATTCCCTTGGCATACCATCTATATGGAAATGAGATATCAAATTTAGTTAATTTAGAGCCCAAAGAATTTGTTATCGCAGTTGCTATTGCATTCATCGTGATTGAGGCTATAAGAATCAAATTCGGCATCATTATTGTGGGTCAGCGTGAGTATGAGGCGAAGCAAGTTAGCGCGTTAGCCTGGGGTGCTGTTGCTGTATGCTTGACACTAATCATAGCACCGCAAGAGGGAGAAGGGCTTGAGGCTGGAAAATTCACAATACCAATAATCTGTGGCTTGACATTTATTGACCCTCTAATGGGTGAAGTTAAGAGGGCGAAAATGGGTATGAAGAATGCTATAGTGATAGGCATGGTTGGTTCATATGTTGTATGGTTAGGTTGTTACGCTATATTCTCAACTCCATTATTTTATGCAGTAATTTTGGCGCCATTTACGGTCCTGGGTGAAATTCCAAGAGTGAAGTGGATTGATGACAATGCGACTATGATTTTCTTTCCACTCATTATACTTCTTGTCCTGCATGGTATATTGTAAACACAGTCACATTTACAACCCGAATTCATCTCGCAGTAGTGATAGACATGGCAGAGTCAGAGCAATCTAGCAGCATAGTCGAATCTCCAATTTCGCAGAATACGTACATCTTTGTTTGGACTTTAGCATCGGTTATCTCTTTTGTAATATTCATTGTATATTGGTGAATATCAAAAATAATTTTCATTAATTATTTTCTAATAGTTATTCGGGGCTATCTTCATGGCCGTCTAACGAGTGGCGATAATGTGTGTGGCATCACAGGACTGCTAGGCAATGGTGGTGATGATGAGGTTCAAGCAATGCTTGCCATGCTTCGACATCGTGGACCAGATGGGCCGTCGACGTATTCTGATAATCTGAATTCAGGTAAGGGTTCAATTGCTTTTGGTCATGCTAGACTTTCTATCATTGACTTAGATGGGTCTAGGCAACCCTTAGGCTCTGACCACGGATGTGTATTGGTTCAGAATGGTGAAATTTACAATTATCTCAAATTAAAACAGAATAATCGAGAATATCCTTTTCGAACTTCAGGTGATGGTGAAACAATACTTTCGTTACATAGAGAATATGCATGGGGTAAGAGTTCAGGAAATAATCCTGCATTGAAACATGTAGATTGGGTTCGAAAACTCGATGGAATGTGGGCTTTCGCGCTATGGGATCCAATGGCAGAGGAACTTGTTTTGTGCAGGGATGCATTTGGTGTCAAACCACTCATGAGGACGATTCTTGATGATGGGACTCTATTGTTTGGTTCTGAGGTTAAATCATTCAATGGGCATATGGATTTCATTGCGCGGCCCGATATCAATGCTTTATCGATAAGACTAGCTTACGAGTATCCTCTCGATCAAACTACATTATTTTCAGGAGTCACATCTGTAGGAATTGGAACAATTGAAACTTGGAGCCTAGATAAAGATGGACAAGCAGTAATGACTGGTTTTGCTGAATATGAAAAAACAAAAGTTGAACCCGGAAAAAAATGGAATCCCGAATCTCAAGCAAGTCTTCTATTAGACAGTATGTCTTCCAGTATTGAAGATCGATTAATGAGCGATGTACCAGTTGGAATTGTACTCTCAGGAGGTCTCGATTCTAGTTTGATTGCAGGACTCGCTCATGATGCGGCAGACTCCACTGGGAAACCTACACCTGATTGTTGGACTGTCGCTGATAGTGAAGAAAATGTAGATTACAAGGCCGCCCAATTGGTTGCTCAGCACCATGATTTGAATCACCACACTTCAATCATGGATAGTGATGTATTTTGGAAGGATCTTCCTAAATTCGCCTGGCACGGCGAGGATCTAGATGTTACTGTACTATTTTGGCAGTCGGTGTTTGAGCTAATGAGGGGTAAAGTAACAGTCGCCCTTTGTGGTCAGGGGGCGGATGAATTACATGCAGGATATCCTAGATATCGTAATCTCTCTAAACATGCATCTTTGATTCGTAAGCGTATGGATCTCGCTGATGGAATAGAAATCCCAGATTCGGAGAGAGGGGCTGGCAAGGCATGGTCGTCGGAATCAATCTCTCCTGAAATAAATATGAATAATCTAACTAATGCACTAGAATTTGAACAGACCCGTGGCCAACTTAACAATTTCCAGCTAAGACTTGGCGACCGTCATTCTATGGCTGATGGATTGGAAGCGCGTGTTCCGTTTCTTTCTTCTAAACACTGCATTATGGCAAACCGTTTACCACTAAACTGGCGAATCTCAGCAGATGATGAAAAAATGGCCTTGCGGGCGGCAGCAAATCTCACAAATATGCCTAAAGAGATAGTCAGAAGACCAAAACTTCCTGCCGGAACTGCAACAAGCCCAACACTAGTTTCTCAATTGATTGAGGAATTACGTCCAAGGGCTGTTGAATGGGCTAGTGAATACGGAAAAATAAGCAAACAATTGCACGAACAGCCCGATATGGCTATTGGTGTACGTCTATTCCACGCAATGCATTTGACAGATTCCTCTAGAATGCGCTCTGGAGATCTTCTGTCTGTGTTAGAGGATGTTAGTGATTGGCCGAAATCCTACTAGATTCTCCATTATGGGTTGTCATTTTTGATAATTGTTTGAATCTTCATCGGGTGAACCAGGGTCTAGAACTTCCATACCTACAATCTCATAATTCGAAGGCCAAACAGCAATAATTACAGCTCCAACAATAAATGCTAGACCTAGATAGAATTGTTGTAGTACCATTATCAATTCTAAGCCAATTGCAAAGAGAATTAATCCTCCAAGATTAGACACCCAGACTAGAGTCTTGTATGTCGATAATCCTACACCTTTGCTATTCTCGGTTCGCTTAGGTCCGAATTCTGCTCCAAATCTAATAGGTTCTTTTTCCGTCATATTATCACCTATCTATCATAATGATTGCATCAGTAGGGCAGGCGAGAACACATAGCTTGCAACCAGTACATGGTTCTCGAAGCACTCTCGCTTTTCTGTTTACCTCAACCTTCATTATTGAGCTAGCAAGAGGCTTATCAAACAATTCTATAGCATCATCATCACATACTATAGTACATTGATCACATCCTATGCACAAGTCTTCCTTTACCCATGCTACTGCATCATCCCCTCCCTTCAGACTTGCTTCTTCTTCAGCGCGTAAGGAATTCATTGCCAAACGTATACGACGTTGTTCCTTGATGCGTCTCGCAGCAAGGTCCGGAATGTCAGTCATCTGATGTGATGCCGTAGGTTATGGCTTCTCAAGGCTACGGTCTGATATTTCGTCACCTTGATGTTAGAGATGCCGTTCGTAACAACGTGAATGACAGTCCGAGCCCTGAGGTTGCGTGGCACAATGATTCTATGGCTTGGCTCAGTTTACTCGTAGGTCCAAGTATTTGGTTAGTCATGGTGTTATTTCTTTCAATACAAGTCGCATGGATATCATTCGCCTGTGCTGGGTTAATTGGTTTATTTCTTTGGCTGGTGGCTCTCGGTTATGAGAATCCTCAGATGGCCAAAGCAAACATTTGGGGTGTTGTGATAACAGCGTTTCTTTCTCTATACTCTGCCTATATCACATTCTTGTGAATTTCAGGATTGCTTAGAATTCACTTGTCGTGCTAGGAAGGAGACTACATCCAGAATCTCAAAGTCATGGCGTGGGTCACCCTCGAACTTGAGGCACTCAAAGTGGCTGACACACTTCGGGCATGTAGTTAGCATAATATCAGCCCCAGTTGCATTTACTTCGTCAAATCTTTGCATTCTCACCGCTCGACTGTTTTCATTGCATGACATCATACTTGATACTCCACAGCAGAGAGCATCTTCACCAGTGTGTTCCATTTCAACTAGGTCAACACCGTCAATTGCTCGAACGAGATCTCGTGGTTCCTCATAGAGATTCATTTGTCTCCCTAATCTACAAGGGTCATGATAAGTGACTGTTACATCTTCAGAGGTTTGAAGATTCATATCAAATCCATTTTCAATTAAGAATTCGGTAGTATGCATGATTTTCATATCTTCAAGTTCGTAATCCATGGCAAAGGTTCGGAAGCATTCAGCGCAAGAAGTAACTAGTGTATCGATTCCACTATCTCCTAATTTTTTCTGATTGTAGGATTTTAATTTTTCAAAGACTTCAGTCATTCCTTGCCATTTCTGGTCATGACCGCAGCACTTGAGGAAATCCCGACCAAGGTACGTGACTTCCTTTTCCATTTCTCCAAAGAGTGTGAAAGCGGCTTCGGTAGTCTCACCTAGATTCATTGAACCTTTGTTTACATGACTGAAAATCATTTCTTGGTCGATATAATCTACACAACCAGGGTAGTATCCTACACTCGAGTCAAGGGAGTATTCCTCAACTGAGATAAAAGACTCATCAGCATCATCCTCTGCTTCAGCAAGAAGTAGAGCTTGTAATACTGTGTGAGGGATTTCAGCAGCAGGAGGCCCTCCTACAATCAAATTACGTCGAATATCCACATATGAGTCGTAGTCTACTAGTTGTGGACAAGCATTGGTACAGGCACTACAGGTCAAGCAAGAATATAGAGGCACACCATCGTCTTCATTATTCCAAGTATTGTAGATGATATTGAGTTTATCTCCAGAATTGAATAGGCGAACCGGGCAAGCGTCATCACAAAGATCACATCCGTAACACTTGTTCATTTCCCATTCATATCCACGTGCCATACTGCGCATTAATGTGTAAACAATAGCGCCAATTCCAAGACATGGGATGAACATCGAGTAAGTCAATTTAGCATCAAGACTTTTTGGATTCTTGTGGTATGTGGGGTTTTCAAGCATCATTGCACTATAATCAGAATCACTAGGTAGGTTGTCTCTGTGTAATATAGTCCCACTATCTCCTAAGAGTAAAGGCTGGAATGCAACTGCAGAGAAATCAGTAATCATAGTGATACTTTCGTTGACATCCTGTGAGTGCACAGTGTATTCTAGATGATAGGAGTGACCTGTTGGTAGTTTTAGTGTGGCGCTTTCGCATTCCCCATCAGCTTTCCAAATCTCATTCCCTGCTTCATTTGAAAGAGTGAGAGTTTGTTGATGGGAGCCCGCATTTCTTACTGTAGTTCGGAAGTTACAACCAATATCTACGAATACAGTCGAGGTTCCTAAATCTTCTATGAACATTGTATCCGACCAAGTATCTGTAATGCCTGAAGAATCTGAATTTCCAGTATAACTAAAATCTGCTCCAGCCCCATTTCTACCATTTTCTTTATCGAGATGTCCATTTACTCCATCAAAGTCAATAATGATATTTTGAGTTGGTTGGAATAGATTCCATTGTAACCAATGAATGGCAGGAATTACACACCACTTGGCTAGATCAGTGCCCTCATCTAATTCGTGCCAAACACCTAATTCGGAACTTTCTGAGAAGGTTAAACATTCATCTTCCCAATCGGACCAGACATTTCCTTCTTCATAGTGGACTAAGGTGTCTGCTGGTTGCCCACGCATATTCTCTAAATCTTCAATCTCATCCATTGCTCCAAGGCCACCATAATCCCAAAAACCACCTTCGTAGATTGGCCAAGTTACTGTTGAGACTAGAACGGCTACAACAAGAGTCCCTATTGCGACCCGCTTTCCCATCGAGGGGGTGACTCTAGCACCTATTGAATTCACCAAGAACCATCTTACTGAGAAATACAATACTGCAAATATGAATATCCCAGTTAACATCCATGGTATGGCGTTGAATACCTCTGCGGTCCAGGGTGCCTGTCTCCCACAAAACAATGCGTGGTGGGAATTAGCCCAACAATAGTCGGAACGATCTTTGGCGTATAATTCTAGGAAGATATTGATTGAGAATACTGAGATGAACCAAACATGAGCGAGATAAACAGCACCTGCTGTTGCAAACCACGGATCTTCTACAGGGCGCTTTTCTCGACCTCCTAAGAATGGAGGAAGTGCTAGAATACCAACTGGTATTCCAGTCAGAGCCGCTCCCCACCATGCGGCATTCCAAGAAATCACAGGGGAACCGAGGAATTCACCAATAGGTCCAGCAGGTATTACAAATTGAGGTAGATATTCCCCCCAACGTAAGTAACCATATGAGAATAGTACATACCAGTCCGGGAATACAAATCCAGCCTGTGCGAATGGGTCTGCAGCACTATGTAGTGGCGGTGGTATTAACCAACAGTAGAAACAGAGAACCATCATCATGGCTGCTAGGATAATAGTATCTCGTAGTACTTCAGTAGGCCAAAAAGGATGGCCCACGTGGACGCGCCGTCTCTCATTTTCTGATTCAATGAGATTTGATTTCTCACGCATATATGTATCTGCGATTCGCCCAAATCTGTCTATCATACCCACTTCATGACCCCCGTATCAATGCGGCTCCGCAATTCCTTGAACCCAGACTATGAATAAGTGAACCAGAATAAGTCCAGTAACCACCACTGGAAGAATGAATACGTGTAGGAAATACATCCTCGTAACCGTTTGACCAGATAGGGAAGTGCCTGCAAACATTGCAGTAGCCGCCCAACCTCCGATTAGTGGTGTTGAATTTGCCATATTGATTCCAATGGTAGCCGCCCCGAAAGCAAGACTATCCCATGGCAGAAGATAACCGGAGTATCCGAAGAATATAGTGAAGAACATTAGAGCCACCCCTATTAGCCAATTTAGTTCTCGCGGGTTTCTGTATGCTCCTGTGAAGTAAACCCGGCACATATGGAGGAATACTGCAGCTACCATGAAGTGAGTTGCCCAATGATGGATTGATCTAATAATATATCCAAATGGTAATTGTGTCATGATGAATTCCATTGATGAGTATGCTGGAGTTGGATCTCCTTCTCCACCAGGGACATAGTAAAGGCCGAGTATGGTTCCTGTGATTACTAGAATTATGAATGCAAGGAAGGAAATTCCTCCAAGACAATATAGTGGGTACCAGTACCAAATGATACGTAATTTGTACTTTTCAGCATGAGTTAGAGGCATCTGGCGATGCATACCATAGTATGATTCTCTACTCATACTCCAGTAATCTTGAATTCTAAATCGAGTATCTAACCATGAGAATGCCCAAAGGAATGATTTCTCAGCTAGTCCCATGCTACCCGCACTTGTCTCAACTGCCCTCAGTATGTCTTTGCGGGGCATTTCTTCACGTTCTTTTCTTAGCGTAAATGCGACAAGGACAACAACAAGTGCGATGAATAACCAAAGGAACCAGAATTGTAGCATTTTTTTTCACCTCAGTCACAGTATGTATACCAGTCTTTGAAATCAGGCAGGGCTTCAATTGAGTCCCCAGTTAGAACCCACGGGATGAGTGGTAATCCGACGGGAGTTGGTCCGCCGGTTCTTTTAATTCCGATGTAATCGAACTCAGCACCAGTAGAACGATTTCGATTTCGATTCTTTTCAATTGCCGTGGGGTCGAATCTGCTGGAATGACAAATGCAGAATAATTTGCTACCACCTGCATCTACTGCTCCCGGCGTCCATTGTTGTTCTGTGAAACTATTCTGGACAAGTTGCCAACCAGGGATACAACATAGATGCGGGCAACGAGAGAATATGACAATTAAATTATCATGAATTGATAATGTACTGTATTCTGGCTCATCAATTTCATATCCACTACCTACATATTTACCGCTTTCTGTATAACCATCCATGAATTGGAATCTAGGTTGATTAGACACTAGAGGTGCATTTGCATTTTCAGAGTGTGGGACGTACATCACGTTGACTGGAAGTCCTGACCACACACCTTGAGCCCCGACCATCCCAGTGGAACTAGCTGCGGAAGCATTTGCAAAAGCAGAATATGACATTGGTTCCAAGTGCCTATCTCCATACCAAGCAGAATCTTCTGCACCAGTTGGAACCCAAAAACGAACTGCAGTATCTCCTCCCGATGAATCGGAAGTTCCCATTAGGAGTGAAGCAAAACCAATACTACCTAGGCTAGCCATTGTGATGACGCCCGCAGCGGTGTTGAATGAATAGCGCATGAATTCTCTACGGTCAAGAACAGGATTATTCTCGTGTACATTTTCTTCGGCACCAGGTAGTGGTCGGAGTCGGAATCGTCTTGCCATCTATCACACCTCGTACTGTTGCCATCCTTCTGGATCATTAGGAGTAATGTATTTGTTTCTTCTATGTTTTACAATTACTATATCTGGCATTACAAATCTCATATACACGATTCCCATCATAATTACGGTAAGTAATGTCATAGCAAGATGGAATGAGAGCCGTTGTTGATCCCAATGGTTATACAATCCATAAGAAAGTGTTCCTGCCCAATAGAGTGTCCATAATACCCCCCAGAGTGCGAAGACCACAACCAACCATGAATCTCCTGAGGGAGATATACTAGCACGAACAATGCTTCCGGGTTCAGGCTCATTGAATACACCATGGTCTACTGCGGCATTGTAAGTATCCTCGCTAAGACTCACTCCATCAAGTGCAGTACGAGCATCATCAACGCTAACCTTGCCGGATTCGACTTCTCGTAAGAGTTTCAAAACCATGTCATCCTTCATAGTTGGTCACCTCTGCGTGAATATTTAATGCGAAGTTTGAGTAGATTACTTCGTCCTACATGATGCCTTGAAAAACCATATCTAAGTAGAAGTCCACAGAATATGATTACAAGAATCACTGCACCAAATCCTAGAAGGCCCAGCCAGTGGGCGCGGAGTGCCGCCCCCATTTCATGTAAATCGACATGTGTTTCAGAAGGCGCAGGTGGGGTGATTTCTCCATTGCCACTAAAGACAGTTCTCGTTGCACCATCATCACCACCTTCATCTACGGATGTAATTAATCGGTTCCAACGATCTAAATCGGATGGCACACCATCTCCATTGACTGCGTTTCCTGCTAGCCAAAATGTGGTTATTCCAGCACCACTCTCGGGGGCAGTCCAAACTACATGCCAAGTCCGTTCTGCATTTTCTGCGCCTGAACCACTGTGTGTCAGAGTTGCAGGATCATCATCCCAATGGTGTGTTTCAGACTCAAATCCTTCAGCTCCACCAAGAGTTCCTTGGCTGACTCTCAAGGAAAATCCGCCTGTGTTGGATGAGGTGTCAACATCGGGCCCCCCAATCATCTGAATTGTTAGAGAGTAATCTGTGCCACCTACGTAGTGGTACGGCATACCATCAAGTATCAGAGTGACTGAATTATCAGGATTTTCGGAATGGCAAGTACAACCCGCTAGAGATACATCACCTTCTCCATCTTCATCTCCACCTATCCCTGTAGAATATGCTTGTGAGGAACCTGCCAAGAGTAAGGCGAAGCAGGCCAGTACCAGCAGCCTTTGAGAGGTCAGTTGATGTATCTTCATCTTATGGCCTCTATTGACGAGCATTCCAGCGGACTTAGGGCTATCAAGGTTTCAGTTTGACCCCTACGGGGTCCTCAATCAAGAGGGAGCATCATACTCTACCATCAACCTGCGAAACCTCATACGAATCAACGCTTTGGATTAATTGATGGCGGGTCCAGTTTGGAAGAATATCTACCGGCTCACTGATGAGCAGATATCGAAATTGGATGAGGCTGAAGATGCAATGGAAATGATGGATATAACCAAAGCTGAATCTATTCTTCTTTCAATGTTAAGTGAATCACCACAATGTGTCCCGGTGTTGAATAATCTAGCCCACTTGAATGGGCGCTATCTTTCTGATTTCGAGAAGGCTGTAGAATACTATGGGCAGGTTCTCGATGTAGAACCAGACAATGCTTGGGCAAGAGATGAAAGAAGAAAATATCAGCGTTATTTGACATATGATTGACCCGCACTTTCAAGGTACTACCTCTAACATGGCGGTATCATGCATGAGGGCGCGATACTCATCTGTGGCGTCGGGGGGCTTGGGTGTATCTGGGCGGATGCAGCCCACAGGAACTGTGTTGATCTTGCAGATTTGCTCTTGATTGATGCCGATGAAGAGTCCTTCCGAGGCTCGCCTCAAGCCCATTGCTTACATTTGGATGCAGTTGGCGATGGTAATGGTGCTGCAGCACTTCCAGCTCTAGCAGCACATCGTCTTGCCGAGGGACTGTCCTCGATGTCTGCACTTCTCGACAAGGCTGAATTGGTTGTTGTAATGGCCGGTTTGGGTGGTGGTACTGGTTCGGGAGCTGCCAGTGAATTGGCTAGAATTGCACGTTCACGAAACTGCCTTGTAATTTCTATCGCTGGTCTTCCTTTTGCTGAACAACCTCTACGTTCAGCAATCGCACAGGCAGCACTCCCTGCATTGGAAAATAATTCGAATGTATGCATTCGTGTCAGTATGGAGAGATTAGCATGGTATGCAAGGGCTAGAGATACAGATTGGAGGGAAGGTTCAGGATGGATTCAAGATTTAATTGAAGGACTAGTCACAACTCTTGCTAAGGTTGGCAAACTGAATTTAGACCTCATGGACCTTCGGACAGTGGTTAATCACCCTGGGGAGGCTACTCTAATTGTTGGCACAGGCCCGGTTACAAATCCTAAAGAAATTGTTGAAATCGCACGTCTTTCACCTCTGTCTAATACTGATGTTTCAGGGGCTAGAGGGTGTCTTATTCAAGTTGAAGGAGGGCCGGATATGACACTCTCACATCTGAATGAATTGACTGAATTATTTGTATCAAATTTACACTCTGATTGCCAGGTAATATTAGGTGCACGATCCAGTGATGAGATGGTAGGTAGGCTGCGCTTAGTTGCAGTTGTAAGTGGTCTTTGACTAAGCACCTAATACTATTACGCGTAGGGAATGTAATGAACCATCCAATCGTTAAGGAGAACCCCCTCCGGATATCCATGGCGAAAGTGGGGAAGGCTGCTCGAGGCAAGCATCGCTGGATAGGTATCGTCATTAATCAGCCTAGCAATCGTAATCACAGTAATGAAATAATCACCGAAGTACTTGGCGACATTGATTATAGGTTATTTGATTGCGTTTCTATCGGAGATCAAACAAAAGCAATCATCAAAGTGAAATTAGAGGATTATGATTCAACTCGTAACGCCCTTGGTGATACTACTCTACTCAAATCTAAAGTGAGTTCGGGCAAGATTCGCCTTGTTAGAAAAACTCTTGATTTACCCAAACCGGTTAGAAAGAAGTGACAATAGACTGTAGTTCTTCAGTTTGAGAGACTCCAAGTTCACTCCAGAATTCCAACCCACCATTGTGTTCTATTCCAGTAATCCTGATTTCTTCATCTAAGGTTTTTGAAATAACTCCTCTAGAGAGGCTCTCAGATATAGCCTTCCAAGACAGAGTTTCCATTTCTTCTCTACTCAATTGAATAATCCTTTCATGTGTTGCAAATAATGAAGCGAGAGATCCATCTATTCTCAGAAATATATCCTCCACACTAAGGCTTCCATCAATTTCTTCCCAACCTGAAACTTTTCGGCCCCCAACTTCCCTTGATTTTCTATTGACGCCTATTCCAATCCTTATCCTATCATCGGTTGTTGAAGATTCAAGAAGAATCCCTCCTGATTTTATTCCTTTAATCATCAAATCATTAGGCCATTTACATTGCATCCCTAAGGATTGAGAGACAACACTTCCGATTGTGGTTTGTAATAATCCAGGATGTATATTTTGTAATATGTCTGAATCGATAGCCCAAGTCCCAATAAAATCGCCTTCTTCACTTGTCCACTTTGAACTTCTTCTCCCTCTGCCTTTGTTTTGTTGTTTAGCTAAGATTCGCTGCCAACCCTGAGGTGGGAGTAGTTTCGCATCTTCCATAGTAGAATCTGTGTTATTCAATATAGTAGGGGGGCATCCTCCTCCTGGTTTCCAAAATGCTCGAACTTCAAGTGTATCCCCCCCCGTTCTTTTAGCAGATATTTTTCTACTAGCCCAACCGAATTTTGTCCAATCTTCTGGGTGGCTCGGACTTGCAGGGTCACTTCTGAATAGTAAAACCACTAACACATTTGGATTGTTCAAGTCATCATCAAGGATTTCCCTCAGAACTCTTGACCAACCACCTTCTCCTCTATAGTCGGTAAGACTAGCCTCTTCCATAGGCCCGAGAGTTGGCTCCCCGTCTTTGGGAGGGTTGAGGTATGGTAAGTTCCATACAACCAGATCCGAATCATTAGGGACCTTCCATCCTATTTCTCCAGGCCCCCCCTCTTCAATTTGAATATCCTCTCTAAATCCGTTCGATTCGATATTACCTCGTGCAGCGGCCACAGCAAATGGATTAATGTCAAATCCTGTGACCTTCCACCCCCTCTGAGCAAGGGCCATGCTAATTGCTCCAGCACCAACTCCAATTTCTACAGCCCTCCCTGTCTTTCCCCTAAGGGTGTCAAGGGCTGTAATTAGTAGTCGAGTGTCTTCACGAGGAGGGTATACTGTAGCTGGCACTGATAGATGAATTGGTGGAAATTTTCCATTTTCCACTTCTAGATTTCTGAATCTACCCCTACTTGAAAGGTCGATTTCTCTTTCAATTTGTTCATTACTCATCTGAATTCATTCCTTTTTAGAAAACCTTTATCCATACGTGCCTATACTTCCACTACGTTCCCTCGGTCCCCTGAGGGAGCGAACGGTCCAGCCTTGCCTATGCTACGCATAGACCGTCACTTTCTTAAACACCCCGTCGGTCGGCGGATAGCCCAGCAATTGCTATGGGCCTGTAGCTTAGTCAGGTAGAGCGCCGGGCTTTTAACCCGGTGGCCGTGGGTTCGAATCCCATCAGGCCCGCCTGATAAGGCCTCAGGCCCACGGTTTTTGTTAGGCAGGGGGCGTTGTATTGGCAGTAAAGAGTTCAACAAAAAAGAGACTAATCGAACTGGGCATCAGTGAGGAACACGCTCACAAACTTGCCGACGACGCAAATATGGATGCAATCAAGAGATTGACTGTCGATGAGGTTGCTGAGAAGGTTGGCCTTTCAACAGCAGATTCAACTCTCGAGAACATCATGGGAATTATCAGAGAGCACAATACATCTCGACGCCGAAGTCGTTCCGGTAGAATTACCATCAGTCGCAAGGCTCAGGCTGAATTAGAGGACATCCCTCAAGGTGATGATCGATTCAATGTTTTAAACCACCTTTTGGTTCCTCATCATGAACTCATTGATGCTGATAAAGAAGCCGAAATTCTTGCTCCTTGGGGTTTAGAAACTTCAGATGCACATGGTGTTAAGAGAGTTGCAAAGGAATTACTCCCTAAGATTCTAATCACAGACCCTGCAGTTCAGGCAATTAAGGAGAAAGAAGAAGCTGAAATTGATGACCTGCCTGCTGGTTGGTTAACAAACAGGGTCGTCAAGGTGGTACGTTACAGTCGTGCTGCTGGTTCTAGTACAGCATTCCGACTAATCGTGGAGAGTGCATGAGGGGGAATTATGATGAAAGAGATTGTAGAGAGTTATTTCCAACAAAGAAGCCTAGTGAACCACCAGTTGGCATCATATAACGATTGTATTCCATCCGACGCTGGCCGTCTAAGTAGGATGGAAAAGATTGTCCGAAACATACGTATCGGTACCGATGAAATAATCGAAGACGATGATGGAGGCATAATCAAACTCGACGTTCTAGACAAAGAGATAGTCATCCGCATGAAAAATATTCATCTCGGCCGTCCAACTATTCGCGAAGCGAACGGTGCAGAGCACCCGGCAACTCCTTTGGAATGCCGTCTAAGAAAACTAACTTACTATTCACCCGTACATCTTGATTTCCAGATTATCTGGACCAATGACCCTAATGAACCAAACCCCAAAATCGAAGATAGAGTTCACATCGGAAATCTTCCAATTATGGTTCGTTCAGGTCAATGTAATTTACATCCTGATCATATTTCACATCTATGTGGGGATGCAGACCGCAAACTATCCCCTCACACATCTACTGAAGACGCTGATCGTCTAACGGAATTGCTTCGCCGTGCAGGAGAAGACCCCCTCGACTTTGGTGGTTATTTCATCATTAATGGTACAGAACGTGCGCTAATTTCTATGGAAGACTTAGCTCCTAATCGCGTAACCGTAGAGAAAAACAAGAAGTACGCTCACGAGACTGAAGTCGCTAAGATTTTCTCTCAGAAGGATGGAGTACGCAAACCCCTCAATATTGAGAAGCGCCGTGATGGAATGCTCATGGTTAAGATTCCTAGTGCTGGGACTACTCCAATACCTGTTGTACTATTAATGCGAGCCCTAGGTATGGAAAATGATAAGGAAATTTTCACTGCTATTGCAGGTCCTGCTGAGGCAATGAAGTACACTGTAGCAAATCTAAACGAGGTCAAGGACAATGAAGAGTATAATGTAGAAACTTCTGAAGAGGCTTTGGCTTGGCTTGAGAAAAAGTTCGCAGCCGGACAGCAAAAAGAGTACAGAGAGGCAAGAATTCAGAACCTCCTCGATAAGGAATTACTACCTCATCTTGGATCTGGTCCAGAGTACCGGGAGAAGAAGGCAGTCTTCGTAGGTAGAATTGTAAGACAAGTTCTCGAAATGGCAATTACTAACCGTGATCCAAACGATAAGGATCATTACGCAAATAAGCGTGTACGATTGGCTGGAGATCTTATTGAGGATTTATTCCGCGTCAGCCTTCAACAATTGGCCCGCGACCTCAAGTATCAGTTGGAAAGACATCACAACAGAAAGCGTGAGTTGAGAATTAACGCTTGCCTTCGTCCTGATGTTCTAACTCAGAAGATTATGCATGCTTTGGCCACCGGAAATTGGGTCGGTGGACGCAGCGGAGTCAGTCAATTACTTGACAGAACAACATACCTTGCAGCACTTTCACATATGCGTCGTGTAACCAGCCCCCTAGTTCGAAGTCAACCTCATTTCGAAGCACGTGATCTTCACCCAACTCAATGGGGTCGCCTTTGTCCAAATGAGACGCCTGAAGGGCAGAATTGTGGTCTGGTAAAGAACGCTGCTCAGATGATTGATGTATCGGAAGAAGTTCCTGAAACAGATGTCAAGCAATTACTGCGTGAAGCGGGAGTCGATTCGTCTCCTTCAGGATGGGCTGATGGTTCTAGAGTGCATGTTAATGGGGACATTTTCGGTCTTCACAAGAATGCTGCTAAATTAGTTAATCAATTCAAGCGCCGCCGCCGACAGGGTCGAATTAGACCTGAGGTGAGTATCCGTCACGATTCTGCCAACCGTGATATTTTCATCAATACTGATCGTGGTCGAATTCTTCGCCCAGTACTTGTGATTGAAGACGGTGACCTTACACTTTCCAAGGAACATCTTGAATCAATCCGTTCTGGCGAATGGACGTTCAATGATTTAGTTGAAAATGGAGTTGTTGAATGGATTGATGCAGAGGAAGAGGAAGACCTTCTGATTGCTCCACGTCCCTTTGACCTCCCTCATGTATCTCCTAAGTATGGCCGCCCAATCAATCCCGCAGATGTTGAATGGGTCAATCTAGGTGAGCGTTCAGGTGAAAAGCAAATCAAGGAAGCAAAACTTAGAGTTGAAGTTAAGCTACCGAATGGCGAATCCGTCACTGAGAAATTTACTGCGCCGCTAAAATACTACCAAGAAGATTTAGATGGTCTTCGCCGAAAGCAGAAGCGAAACAATACAGTTCTTGTATACACTCATGTCGAAATTGACCCTCAACTCATCCTCGGCGTTTGTGCATCACTTGTCCCGTACCCTGAGCACAACTCCACTCCGCGTGTAACAGGTGGAACCGCGATGGTCAAACAAAGTCTAGGTCTACCTAGTGCTAATTACAGACTCCGTCCAGACACACGAATGCACGTTATGCATTATCCTCAGCAATCAATTGTAGGTACGCGAGCAATGAAGTCAACTAATTTCGCACGTAGACCTGGAGGGCAGAATTTCGTTGTAGCAATTCTCAGTCATCATGGATACAATATGCAAGATGCTGTAGTTATGAATCGAGCATCTGTAGAAAGATCATTAGCACGTTCTTCTTTTGTTCGAACTTACAATGCAGAGAACAAACAGTTCCCTGGTGGACAAAAAGAACAAATTGAGATACCAGGAACTGGTCTTGATGAAATCAAGGGTTTGAAGTCGTGGGAGAGTTATGTGCACCTTGAGAGAGATGGACTACCAACTCCTGAAACTTTCCTCTCGAGTGTAGGTGGGGAATCCAGTGTTCTCGTTGGAAAGACTAGTCCTCCTCGATTCTTAGAGGAATCTCATGGTCATTTCTTGCAGGCACAGGAACGCCGAGAATCATCTATGATGGTAAGGAACGGAGAATATGGGTGGGTTGACAATGTGTATGTCACGGAATCTCTTGATTCTGGCCTACTATGTCGAATAACTGTACGAACTGAGAAGATTCCTGAATTGGGCGATAAATTCGCTAGCCGTCACGGACAGAAAGGTATCATTGGACGACTAGTTGACGAGAAAGACATGCCCTTCACAGTCAATGGAGTAGTCCCTGATCTTCTCATTAACCCTCACGCTATTCCATCTCGAATGACCGTGGCTCACGTTCTCGAGATGATTGGTGGGAAAGTAGGTTCCATGGAAGGTCGTCAGATTGACGGTACTGCATTTAGTGGTGAAAAGGAGGATTCTCTACGCTCAGGATTACTGAGAAATGGATTCGCCCACACAGGTCGCGAATCAATGGTTAGCGGCGAGACTGGTGAAGCATATCAGGCTGACATATTTACTGGTGTTATCTTCTATCAACGACTACATCACCTAGTCAGTAGTAAGTTGCATGCTCGTAGCCGAGGCCGTGTACAGATTCTTACACGTCAACCAACAGAAGGACGTGCTCGTCAAGGTGGTTTGAGATTCGGTGAGATGGAGCGTGATTGTCTAATCGCCCATGGTGCTTCGATGGTAATTAAGGATAGATTACTTGACGAGTCTGATGGTTGGGCATTGATGGTCTGTAACAACAGTGGTTGTGGTCACATTGCCTACTATGATTGGAAGAGGCGCACTCCTGTGTGCCCAGTGTGTGGTGATCGTGCTGATGTACACACCGTACAGACTTCTTATGCCTTCAAGTTACTTTTGGATGAGATGAAGAGTCTCGGAGTAGCTATGAGACTTGAACTGGGTGATCAAAGATGAGTGCACGTGGAGTAGCCAAAATCCCAAAGAGGATTGATTCGATAAAATTCAGCCTCATGGATCCGAATGAAATTCGTAAGATGTCTTCAGTTGAAGTAAAGACTGCTGATACTTACAAGGACGACGGTCATGCATACAAGCAGGGATTAATGGACCCAAAGATGGGTGTTATTGACCCCGGTATTCGCTGTGAAACTTGTGGTAATAAGCACGATGAGTGCCCTAGTCACTTTGGTCACATTGCTCTTGAACTTCCAGTTATGCACATAGGTTTCACTATGCTAATCAAGACTGCATTGAAATCAACTTGCAATGATTGCAGCAATATCTTACTTCACAGTGCTCCTGAAACACACCCTCTAGATCCTGAGAAGTCAGAACAGGATTACTATCATGATCGTGTTACTGATGTTATGCGTAAGCATGGTGTAGGTTCTACCGAATTCAAGAAGATTATCAAGGAAATTGAGAAGGAATGTTCTAGCGCTAAGCGAGCTATATGCATGCACTGTGGTTCTGAACAAGGTAAAATCATGCTTGATAAGCCAACAACTTTCAAGGAAAAGAAGGCTGACAAGGGAGAACACAAGTTGAACGCCCGTGATATTCGAGAGTGGCTCGAGAAGATACCAGATGAAAATCTACTTTTCCTTGGTATGGATAGTACTTCAAGTCGCCCTGAATGGACTATTATGAAGGTTCTACCCGTGCCTCCAATTACTGTTCGTCCATCTATTACTTTAGACAGCGGCGACAGATCTGAAGATGACCTTACTCACAAGATGGTGGATGTACTAAGAATTAACCAGCGTCTTAGAGAGAATCGAGATGCAGGAGCACCTCAATTGATTGTTGAGGATCTTTGGGAGTTGTTACAATACCACGTCACAACATATTTTGATAATCAGACTAGTGGTATTCCTCCAGCGCGTCACCGTTCAGGTAGACCACTCAAAACACTAGCACAACGCCTCAAAGGAAAAGAGGGACGTTTCAGAAGTAATCTATCTGGTAAGCGTGTGAATTTCTGTGCACGAACTGTAATCAGTCCTGATCCAAATCTAGGAATCAATGAAGTGGGTGTCCCAGTACATACAGCCAAGGAACTAACTGTACCTATTCGCGCAACCAGTAGAAACCGTGAACAGTTAAGGAGAATGATTCTTCGAGGCCCCGATAATCACCCTGGTGTTAACTACATTATTCGTGGCGATAATTTCCGTGTTAGGATTACTGATCGTACCAAGTTCATTTGGTCTGGATTCCGATGTCTAAACCCAGATTGCCATTCTGGAAGTGAGGATGAGCCTTATTCTGGATATAGACCAGACTTGAATGAAGTTCTTCCTGCACCTAATTTTCTCCCTGGTCTTGAACTAAAGAGGCAGAAGCGCAGAAACATAATGGGTCAATTAGAGGAAGTTAATTCGGTTGATCTTGAGAAGACAATTTCCAATCTAAGAGGCGAAGATGAGGACGGCCGACCTTTACCTGAGGACGACCCACGTTCGGTAATCCATAATCGATGGGTTTGGGAGCAGAACAATCCCGATGATTATCTTCCAGAACATCTAGAGGCTAACTGCCCACATTGTGGCAGCCCATCTATAGAAGATGAGCACGGTGAGGTGTATCGCACTGAAGTTGAAGATCGTCTTTCAACATATGACAGAGATGGTAATCCTCGACCGGGTGTAATCGTCGAGCGCCACTTAATCGATGGAGATGTGGCGATTTTCAATCGACAACCCTCGTTGCATAGAATGTCTATGTTAGTTCACGAGGTTCGTGTCATGGAGGGTAAAACTTTCCGATTTAATCTTGCAGATTGTACACCATATAACGCAGATTTTGATGGTGACGAGATGAATCTACACGTTATTCAATCCGAGGAAGCGCGCGCCGAAGCTAAAATTTTGATGCGCGTTCAAGAACATATCATCACACCTAGATATGGTGGTGCTGTTATTGGAGGAATACACGATCATATTTCAGGAGCATACTTGCTTACTCATGGTCATCGAGTTTTACCAAAGGATTTAGTTTTGGAAATCTTAGGTGCGGTTGGTTGGGATGGAGAACTTCCTGAAGAATCGGAAAAAGATGGCGTGGTAGGTTACCTTGGTAGTGATGTCTTGGGCCTAATCGTACCCGGTGGTTTCAAACTTGAATATACTAGTAGATCTGGTGACGAAGTCAAGGTTACTTCGGATGGTGTCGTTACAGGTACCATAGACAAGCGCGGAATAGGCGCTGAAGATGGCCGTTTACTCGATGCAGTAGTTCAGACTCATGGAACCAACATGGGTGCTGAGTTCATCAATCGTATGACCAAAATGACCATTGCAACATGTACTTCAATGGGCTTCACCACTGGAATTGATGACGAAGACCTTCCTCCGAAAGCCAAGGAAGATATTGTTAAAATCAACGAAGTTGCTGCCGAGAGCGTTACTGCTGAATTGAATACATTCGGAAAAGATGGACGCCGATATGAAACTAGACCTGGACGAACTCCAATTGAAACTCTTGAGGAAAATATCCTTCAGATTCTTGATTCCGCTAAAGCAGAGTCCGGTAATATTGCTAAGTCCTATCTCGGCGATGAAAACGCCGCGGTAATTATGGCTACTTCTGGTGCACGTGGTTCTATGGATAACTTAGCAATGATGGCTGGTTCCATCGGTCAACCTAAGGTTCGCGGTAAGCGCCTAGAGCGTGGTTATCAAGAGCGTGTACTTTCTCACTTTGCAAGAGGCGATAAGGGTGCAGAAGCGAAAGGTTTTGTTTCCTCTTCATTCAAGAGAGGACTTGAGCCTACTGAATTCTTCATGCTATCAGTCTCTGGACGTGAGTCGCTGGTTGATACAGCGGTTCGTACATCTAAGTCGGGTTACATGCAACGACGTCTGATTAATGCTATGGATGATCTAAAGGTGGCAGATGATGGTATTGGTTCTGTTAGAAATACTGCAGATCGTATTATTCAATTCCAATATGGTGAGGATGGAATAGACCCAGCAAGAAGTCGCAAGGGTATGCCATTTGACCTCAATAAGGTTCTCGATGAAGCACTAGGAGGTGCTGAATAATGGTAGTCAAGAGTGCAACAAAGAAGAAGTTGATGGATCTTGGTATCCAGGAAGAATTTGCGCACAGATTAGCTGATGATCGTAAATGGGACGATGTAAAGGTTCTTGCTGCAGCAGAAATCGCTCAGTTATGTGCTACAGATTCAGGTTCTGCTCAGAGTGTATGGGAAGTAATACAAGGTTCTACTAAATCAGCTCAGAAGGATAAAGCTCCTGAAAAGAAAACTATTCGCCTTACTGGTTCACGCCAACGTCTCGCTCGACGTCGTAAAGCCAGCGCTTTACCACTCCAAGATTACGATTATGAAGATAAAATGATTCAAATTCTTAGTGACCTAGATGTTGAAAATCCTATGTTCATCCAACTCACTGAAGTCGCTGCCAAACAAGGCGTAAAGATTACTCCAAAAACCATTAATGATCTTGTTCAAGGAATATTAGCCCGTGGTACTAAGAAATTGACTCCAGCACAAGCCAAGAAAGTAATTGCCTCTGCTGATTTGAACATGAGTTATTCTCGTGTGGACCCTCACGAAGCAGTTGGTATTACAACAGCTCAGTCTATTGGCGAGCCCGGTACTCAGATGACCATGCGTACTTTCCACTATGCTGGTGTAGCGACAGTCAACGTCACTCAAGGTCTACCGCGTGTCATTGAGATAGTTGATGCCCGTAAGGTGCCGAAAACTCCTACAATGAAGGTGTTTCTTGAAGAAACAAATTCCAAAGGTAAGCCTTTGCGAACTGATGAAAAGAAGGTACAGGCGATTGCAGCGGCCCTTGAGACAACAACAACTCGTGATATTGCATCTATCGATGTTGATGTAGCACAGCGTCATCTTAATCTTGAATTGAATCGTGCCAATCTCAAACTCAAGAAAATGACTGGGGCCGAGGTCCGAGACAAGCTTTCGCGAGCATTGCGACTCTATATTCAAGCAGATGACGAAGATCGCCCTAAGGTTTTGAAAATTATTCCTGGAGTAACCAAGCAGGACGACTTAGCTGAATTAGCAAATGACCCACCCACATATACCGCCCTCTTACAACTTGAGGACAAGGTCAAGAAATTACGATTGAAGGGGCTACCTGATATCGTTCGAGCTAATATTCAAGGCCCTCATAAGCAAACTGGCGAATACTACATTGCAACTATCGGATCTAATCTTGCTAAGGTTAGTGAATTTGCAGGTGTTGATAGAGGTAAGACATATACAAATAATATCAATGAAATATATCAATGTCTTGGAATTGAAGCTGCGCGTCAGGCTATCATTAATGAGATGGTAGCCACACTCGAAGGAGCTGGCTTAGAGGTCGATGTCCGTCACCTAATTACAGTATCTGATGTGATGACCAGCGAAGGAGAAGTAAGAGCAATCGGTCGACATGGAGTTAGCGGAACAAAGCATAGTATTCTTGCCCGTTCTGCCTTCGAGGTTACTGTAAATCACTTGTTAAGAGCAGGTGTGATTGGTGAGCGAGATGAACTACGCGGAGTTACAGAGAATATCATTGTTGGACAGCCTGTCTCTCTTGGTACTGGCGCAGTTACATTGTACTACATACCTGAAGAAAATGAAGCCTGAAGGGGGATTATAGATGGATTTAGCTAGACAATTAAAACAAGGAATTACAACTGGAAATGTACTTTTCGGACAACGTCAGACTACAAGTGCATGTACCAAGGGCGACGCACGACTAGTGGTAGTCGCTGCTAATTGCCCTAATGAGTTTATTTCGGACTTGACATCACGCCACCCAGATGTGCCAGTACACCAGGTAAGTATGGTGAATCGACAACTCGGAGCAGCCTGCGCAAAACCATTCCCTGTGAGTGCCTTATGTGTTGTTGATCCAGGTCAATCTGATTTGTTAACACTCAGTCCGAATATGTGAATCGGTGCAACAAACAAGGTACTTAGATAGCACTCTAAGTCCTTGAATCTGCGTTCTCTTCAAAGTGGATACGTCTTTCAGGTGCCATGGAAGGTACTGTGCGAGGTATGTTGGAACTTCGTGGTGTGCGACTTTCACCAGCAGAAGGAATGCCCAATATCATAGGTTTTAGATGTCTTGGATTAGCTGAAAAGATACCTGAATTTGAATCTGAAACTGGATCTTTAGTGCACATTTGGCATGTCCCCCAAGAAATCCTTCCAGTTAGCATATCGGAAGCAGAAAGGTGGTTAGTTGATGCACCTCCTGGCCGCCACTGGATTCTAAGTGAAAGAGAATTTACTAGTGATGCACATAACATTTTATCGAAAAC
>Ga0207989_1000098_pt1 | contig 50287 bp, 52 predicted proteins | sample ETNtaG_7_FD_185777 | JGI IMG/M metagenome (GOLD analysis project Ga0207989, IMG submission 185777) | Marine microbial and viral communities from oxygen minimum zone, Eastern Pacific Ocean - ETNP201406SV65 (SPAdes) (version 2) | ecosystem: Environmental > Aquatic > Marine > Oceanic ... | reverse complement strand
CGAAGTTCCTCATATAGAAAGCAGGCCCAAATGCTGCTATTGAATATGTGACAAATGAAATAAAAGGAAATCCTATTACAGTGAATAAAAGAGATTTTGTTTTAAACAATAAACCAAATGTCACCGGGTCTCTGAGTTTGAGTCCCTGAATCCAGCAACTCAAAAGATAAGCACCCAACCCGAATGCAACCCATTGAATGAGGTCATCTGTGAACTTGTATAAGACGAAACAAGTTGAACTGATTATTGATGCCAGTAAAAGGTTTACCAGACAAGCTCTAAGTCTATTGTTGGCTGATAGGACTATGAATGGAGAAATTCCAATAAATTCTTCTTTAAAAGCGGTCCATGGGTCAGTGGTTATGACTGATTCAATGCCTTCGCTTCCACCTCTTTTTGGTTCTTTAATTTGCCAAGTGAGGAATGCAAGTAACACGCCAGGTAAGCCAACAAGTACAAATGCTGCCTGCCATCCTTTTAATGCTAGTGGAGCTAAATCAGGATCCGGGTATGCCTCTGTCCAAAATTCAACAATCCAGCCGCCGAGAAAAAGACCAATGCCTGCACCAAGGTATACGCCGCTTGAATAGATTGAGAGAATTGTTGATCTGACCTTCGGTGAGAAATAGTCAGAGAGAATCGAGTAGGAAGAGGGACTTGCGGTTGACTCGCCTATACCGACTCCAATTCGATAAGCCGATAGTGCTGTTAAGGATCTTGCTGTACCTGACAATGCAGTCATCAAGCTCCATACAGCGAGTCCAATACTCAGAAGATTTTTACGAGACCAAGTGTCCGCGAGCTTTCCAAGTGGAATACCAAAGATTGAATAGAAGACTGCGAAAGCGGTTCCAAAGAGAAAACCTAAATCACTGTCGGTGATATTAAGGTCTGCTTTTATCTCTTCGGCAAGAACGGAGAGTATTTGACGATCAACAAAATTGAATATATATACAATGACCAGTAGCACTAAGGCTACTTTTGCAGATCTTCCGCCAACTTTTGGATAATGGTTATCGCTCATATTCTTCAAATGAAATATAATCAAAATATTGTACTGAAATTTTCCGATAATGACTGAAAAGAAACATAAAGATGCTGGGCGATTGAGTTTGCCTGATAAATACTTAGATTTGGATCAAACACTCGATTCAGCTTTTCAGATTCTGAGCGATGCAACAAAGAATAGACGAAGCCTTTTTCACACCCCAACCTTGTCCACATTTGACGAGGGGAGGGTATCGATTCGAACAATGGTTTTAAGAGAATTTGACCCAGACAGAAGATTGATTAGGTTTCATACAGATTTTAGGTCGATTAAGATTCAACAGCTTAAAAAAGATTCTCATGGAGCGGTTCATGCTTATGATCCAAGTTTAAAAATACAGATAAGACTTGATGGCAAAATCAACCTTCATCACAAAGATGAAATCACCAAAAGTTCTTGGGAATTATCAAAAGAAATGTCTAAAGAATGTTATTTTGTTGGAGGGTCTCCAGGCACAAGAATAGATGACCCGACTAAGTACGATCCACCCACATTCAATTTTGAATCATGCAATGGTTTTGAGAATTTTTGCGTCATTGTGTTTCAGTTTGAATCCATGGAGTTTCTATATTTAAAAAAGAGCGGTCACAGAAGAGCAATCCACAATTGGACAGCAGCCAAGCATCAGGCATCTTGGTTGATTCCATAACTCACCAAAGGTGAAATTGACTTATGACAATATTGCGGTAACTATTACTTATGGATAAAAATTATGCACTCATCACGGGCGGGTCATCCGGCATTGGCTTTGAAATCGCGAAGGATCTCGCAGAACGTGGATACAGCATCATTCTCGTATCCAGGAATGAACAGAATCTTCAAGATTCTTGTAAAGCAATTGCAGACGAATTCAGCGTGTCTGCGGATTACATCTCCAGTGATTTAGCCAATAAAGAGGCTGTGAAGCACATCTACCAGACATCAAAGGAGAGGGGATATACTGTTGAGATTCTTGTGAATAATGCAGGCTATGGCATTGCCACCCCATTTCATGAGACTTCTTTAGAGGATGAAGAAAAGTTTATAAGAGTATTGGCAACATCTGTGATCAGTCTAACCAAGTTATTTGTCAGAGATATGGTCGATAGAGAGTCCGGTAAGATCATGATTGTTTCCTCGGTTGCCGCATTTGCCCCACCTTCTGCAATTCAAGTTCTCTATGGGCCCATAAAGACATTCATGAATCGCTTCAGTGATGCGTTAAATTCGAGCTATAACCGCCTTGGAATAACATCCACTGCCGTTTGTCCTGGATTCACTGTGACTAATTTTCACACTGCTAGCAATGTTCAAAAGATGATGGATGATGTTCCTTCATTCATGAAATTCAGTGCTGAGAGAATAGCAAAAGAGGGCGTTGAAGCCATGCTTAAGGGCAAGGCTTTGTGCGTTCCAACAAAGACCTATAAGTTGTTGGTTTTTCTTCTCAAGGCCACTCCTTATTGGTTTATTAGGCTATTGGAAAATACATTGGCACCCGGGAGATACAAAACAAAATAAAATGAATGCCTATATCAGAAATACGCTCTTTATCACGTCAGCCTTAATGATTTCTGCTTGTTCTTCAACTGGACATCAAAATCAAAGCATCATCGATGGTTATACCGAGCAGCTTTTAGATGTGGAGGCGAATCATTACAGAATTTCTTATGAAGGCTCTCAATGGGTCAATAAATCCGAAGCTGAAGCTCAAAAGGTTATTGATTATTCTCTTTTAAGGTCGGCCGAGCTCTCACTTGAGAAAGGCTTCCCGTTTTTTGTCATACTTCAAAATGATTCAGAAACCAGAGAGATCATTAAAGATGACCCCATATGTAATCTAAAAGAATCAGATGCCATAGATGAAAGAAAATGCATGAGATATAAATCCATTGGTGATCTAACATCCGCCTTTATTGAGGAGCCTCCAGAGGTTTGGTCAGGAAATAATCTCATCAAGGATGGAGATTTCAAAGACAAAGCTCTCTTTTCCTCAATAAGCGTGTATAAGGTCATCACAAGAAAATATAATATGAATAGAGGTTTTAATCGCTTTCAACAAGAGGGAAACAGGGTTACCAGTATAGATAATTGGCATGGAGTGATGAACGATCTAGAGCGCCCTAATCCAAATTCAGGTTCAGCACCATAGATAAAAATGATTTCTTTTGGGGATATATCTGGCTGAGCGAGGAATTATTCCTGATTCATTGCTCAGATTTTTTTATTAAAAGGTCTATTTGAAGAGAGGTTTGTCGATTGTCCAAAAATACATTTTTGAATGCATTAGAGCTTTTGACGGCTTTTTCGGGCGATAGAGCTAAGAAGTTTGAGCAATTTTTCCAGTTCTCGAATGACAATAAAATAGTTGATGTTCAAATCTATGCTGTTGGAACTGAGGATACTAGCGTTCAGTATTCATCCAAATGGGGAGTTTGGAAGCAGACCAATAATATTTTAAGAATCAAGACAAAAGATGGATATGAGGGAGTATCTGGCGTCACATCTAATAATGAGGGCAAGTTCACTGATAAACATCTATTGGAATTGGAAAGTATAGCCTCTGTATTGCTTGATCTTGAGTCATTGGATCCTCTTGAAGTTCAAAAGATAATTAAAACACACAGACCGAATTTGAGCGATGAATCCCTATCTAGTATCGATATTGCTCTGTGGGATTTGGCAGCCCGAAAAGCATCTATCCCGCTCTATAAGCTGCTCGGTGGAGAAAGAGACTCAATACAAGCTTATGCGAGCCTCCCATTTTATGATTCACTTCCTGCTTACATCAAAGCTGTCAATGATTATTCAAAATTAGGTTTATTAACTTTCAAGTTCCATGCGTGGGGTTTGATCGAAGAAGATTCTAAGCTCATAAATTTAATACAAAAAGAATTTGCTGAGACACGTTATAAATTCATGCTCGATCTTGAAGGAGAGTATGACTTTGATGAAGCACTAAAGTTGGGACAAATAATGGATGAAAATTTATTTATTTGGCTTGAAGCACCAATTGATGAAAGCTTACTAGAGCAATATAGAGATCTCAGAAGCAGGATCAAAATACCAATCACAGCAGACGGGTTCAATATGTATAGCTCTGATTTTATCAAACAAGGGATAGAAATTGGTTCTTGGGATGCGGGTAGATTTGATGCCACTACTATCGGTGGTATCTCTAAAGCATTGGAGCTCTTGATCATTTCCAATGATGCCAATCTTCCAATCGAAATCCAGAGCTGGGGTCACTCATTGGCTCAGGCAACCAACCTTCATTTAATATTTGCCAATGAACGAACCAGATACTTTGAAATTCCAATGCCGAAGGAGGCATATGAGTTTGGCATGAAGAATGGTATTTTATTCAAAGATGGAGAGGTATATGCAACCATGGATCATGGACTCGGTATCAACGTAGATTGGGATAAACTCTCTACAGCAGATTATTACATTAAAACTAGAGGTTAATCAGTTGGGCAGAATTCTAAGAAGGGATTTTATTAACGGATCACTAGCCATTGCTGGAGCTTCGTTACTCCCACTTAAGTATTCTAGTCAAGCGGTTATGGCCGCACTCAAACCAGAGTATTATCCTCCAGCACTTACAGGACTTCGCGGCAGCCACCCCGGATCAAATGAACACGCACATAGCCGGGCATTAACAAACCAAATAGACTGGGGGTCTACCACTGATCTAAAGGAGCAGTATGACCTAGTCGTAGTGGGTGGTGGGATCAGTGGACTCTCAGCTGCCTATTTCTATCAACAACAGCACGGAAGAGACAAGACAGTGCTGATACTGGATAACCATGACGATTTTGGAGGACATGCCAAACGCAATGAGCATAGGATCGATGGCGTTACAAGAATATCCTATGGCGGTTCTCAGTCTTTGGTAGAGCCGAACCATGCTCACGAAATCGTAAGCAATCTGTTGGAGGACATAGGCGTTAACCTAGACCGCTTCAAAACTGCCTATGACACTGACTTCTTCAAAAGACATAACCTAGGTGCTGTTACGTATTTCGACAAACGAATATTTGGCGAAGACAAAGTGGTGCAGCATCCGTATTGCAACTATCCGAATTATATCGAAGGGCTTCAGGGTACAAAGCTTTCCAATAATGAAGCAGCACTACAAGCGCCCTTGAGCGATAGTGGCAAAGAACAGTTGCTTCGAGTACTCAATGGCGGGCTGCATACCCTAAAGATCCCGAAAGAGGAGTTGCAGAACTACACTAGGACACATTCCTATTTCGATTATCTGAAAGATACGCTGGGAGTCAGTGACCCCGGTGTACTGAGAATGGCTCGACATTCCGGTCTGGATTGGGGAAGCACTGGAACAGAATTGATGAGCATAGCAGCAGCCAGAAACTGTGGAGCTCTGGGGTTTGAACCTGTAGCTGTCTATGACAAAGACAATCCTTACATTCATCATTTTCCCGATGGCAATGCCGGCGTTGCGCGTGCGTTGGTAAAATGGTTAATCCCTGGTGTAGCCAGAGGAAACAGTGCTGAAGAGCTGGTCCTGGCTAAATTCAACTATGCCGGGCTTGACAAATCCAGTAATACGGCTCGTATCAGGCTAAACAGCACCGTAGTCAGAGTAGAGCATAGTGATGAGCCCAGGAATTCCAGTGACGTGTCCATCAACTATATCAACGACAATAAGTCGTACCAAGTCCACGCTAAGGGCGTCGTGATGGCCTGTTACAACATGATCATTCCACATATTGTTTCGGGTCTGCCGGACGAGCAGTCAGCGGCATTGAAACTTCAAGATAAGAGTCCGTTGCAATACACAACTGTCGGCCTGAGAAACTGGAGAGCAATGAAAGCACTGGGAATTGGTGTAGCAATGTCACCTGGAAATATGCATCAGGCAGTGCTGATGGATTTTCCGGTGAGTATGGGCGGTTATGAATACACTAAAACTCCCGACGACCCATGCGTCATTCAGATGATCAGCTGTCCATATGGTAAATTTGGTGAACCAAGACGGGAGCAATTTCGTGAAGCGAGATACAGGATGTTGGGGTTGCAGTTCAAGGATTATGAGCAGGAGATCAGAAGACACCTGAGTGGTATGTTTCCCAGGGAGTTGTTCAACTTCGACCGGGATGTTGCGAGTATTTCCGTCAATCGATGGGCCCACGGTTACTCGAACGGTGGTCCGGGGGATTCGACACAAATCGGCCGTCAACCATTTGGTCGGATCACTATTGCCAATTGCGATTCCGCTGCCAGTGCGGATGCAAAAACCGCAATGATGATGGGCCATCGCGCAGTGAATGAATTGGGGTAAGCTGAAAGAGTGCTTTGTTCAAAGTGTTGCAGTCAAGATAACGTACAACGATGTCTCCAAATATTGACATTATCTTTCTCTAAAAAATTGGTAAGCAAACTTATCCATGCGCATTATACTTAAGGTGCATTAGACAAAATAGGGGAGTTAGCCGTTTGAGCAAAATTGCAAGAAGGGATTTTATTAACGGATCATTAGCCATTGCTGGAGCTTCGTTACTCCCACTTAAGTATTCTAATCAGGCTGTATCGGCTGCACTTGAAGAATCTTATTATCCACCAGCCTTCACCGGACTTCGCGGCAGCCACCCTGGCTCAAATGAACACGCTCACAGTCAAGCGCTCACACAAAAGACAGACTGGGGATCAACTACTGATCTGAAAGAAGAGTATGACCTAGTCGTAGTCGGCGGAGGGATCAGTGGATTATCGGCAGCTTATTTCTATCAACAGCTGCATGGAAAAGATAAAAAGATTCTTATTCTTGACAATCATGATGATTTTGGAGGCCACGCTAAGCGCAACGAACATAATATTAACGGTGATATTAGATTGGGCGAAGGGGGCTCAGAGTCGTTTGAATACCCGCATGAATTCAGTGAAGTAGTCCTCGATCTTTTAGGGGATTTAGGTGTTGATATGGACCGTTTTAAAACTGCCTATGACAGTGATTTCTTCAAGAGACATAATTTAGGTGCTGTTACATATTTTAATAAGAAAAAATTCGGTGAAGACAAAGTTGTTAGACATCCTTTCTGTGATTATCCAGGTTTTATTGAAGGATTGATGCGACCAAAGTTATCCATTGAGGATGCCTCAGAGCAAGCACCATTAAGTGAAAAGGGTAAGAAACAATTACTTACAGTGCTTAACAGTAATCCAAATACACTCAATCTTCCTAAGAGCGAATGGCAACAATATATTCGCTCTAACTCTTACTTTGATTATCTGAAAATGACCTTAGGTGTAGATGATCCAGATGTCCTTAGAATGGCTAGAAATTCTGTTGTTGATTATGGAGGGACCCCTGAACTCATGAGCATTGCTGGAGCTTTGGAAAGCGGAGCACTGGGTCTAGATTACTTTACATGGAAAGATGCTCTTGAAGAGGTTGGACCGGATGGAGGATATATCGAAAATAAGGATACATATAACGTAGAGAAACCCTTCATTCATCATTTTCCAGATGGCAATGCCACAATCGCCCGCATGCTAGTAAAAAAGATGTTACCCAATATAGGTTCTGGAGAAAATGTAGAAGAAATTATTTTGTCTGAGTTTGATTATAGTCAATTGGATATGTCAGATAATGGCACAAGAATTAGGCTCAACAGCACCGTTGTGAATGTTGAGCATGGTGGTGATCCTTATAGTTCGAGCGATGTTTTTATTAGGTATATTAATAATAATAAGTCATATCAGGTTACAGGCAAGAATGTAGTGATGGCTTGTTACAATATGATGATCCCTTATATTGTTCCAAATCTTCCCAAAAAACAGGAAATGGCATTACGAAAATTAACTAAGATTCCATTACAGTTCACAACTGTGGGTTTAAGAAACTGGAGAGCAATGAAAGAGATGGGCATAGGTATGGCTATGTCGCCTGGAAATGTTCATCAGGCAGTAGGTATGGACTTTCCAATCAGTATGGGAGGCTATGAATACACCAAGACTCCAGATGATCCATGCATCCTTCATATGAGATCTTGCTTACTGGGAGAAACAGTTGGAGCTCCTCAAATTGATCAATATCGTGAGGCTAGATACAAAATGTTAGGCATGAAATTTAGTGACTATGAAGTTGAGATAAGAGAGCATTTGAGCGGAATGCTGCCCAAAAATATGTTTGATTTTGATAGAGATGTTGCGAGTATCTCCGTTAATCGTTGGGCCCATGGTTATTCATATGGCAACCCAGGAAAAATTGGAAGACAACCATTTGGGAGGATAACCATCGCCAACAGTGACTCCGTTAATAGTTCACTTTTGCATAGAGCAATTGAGCAGGCATGGAGAGCTGTAAAAGAATTAGGGTAGGCCGTTCATTCATCGAGCAAGTACTTCGATGCATGCTTTCTTAAAGCATCAGACATTTTAACTGACTGACGAGTTTTTAAATCAAAAAGCACACAAATAACTTGTAGCGTGGCAGCAATTTCATTGTTGCCAAGATTTTTCATTTCATAAGAGATCGTGATTGATTTATTGCCAATCTTTGTAAGCTTTCCATCAATCTCTAGTAAGTCACCTGCAGAGACTTCTGATTTATAGTCAATGATATGCTGGACATCTGCCCAGGCAACTTTATTTTCATCATCACTTGAACCAGTCCATCCAAAGACTGTGTAGAACATATGATAAGCCGCATCATCAAACATCGCGACATAATGGCGAGTGGTCATGTGACCTAGAACGTCACACATCCATGGGTGGGCGACACTTTTTTGAACTAGAACCATAACTTTCTCCTATGAAGTCTTTTTTAAACCAAGTGTTTCTCTGGCTTCAGAAGGTGTTTGGATTGAACACCCCATCAATTGAACAATGTTACAAGCCCTTTCGACCAATTGAGCATTCGAAGCAAAAACCCCTTTCTCTAGATAAAGATTGTCTTCTAGGCCGACACGAATATTTCCACCCAAAAGTACAGCTTGGGCTACCATTGGCATTTCTGTTGCACCTGTACCAAATCCTGCCCAGTTGCAGCCATCAGGTAGGGCTTCAACCATGGCTTTAAATGATGCTGTGTTTGCTTCAGATGCCCATCGGATACCCAAACAGATTTGGAACAACGGCGGATCATCCAGTACCCCTTTATCGATGAGATGCTTGGCAAAAGATAAGTGCCCAAGTTCAAAGACTTCAAGTTCTGGCTTCACTCCAATTTCCTGAAGTCTTTTAGCACCTTGTTCCAACATGTTTGGTGTTGATATATAGACATAATCACCTTCTGCATAATTAAATGATCCACAATCCAGAGAACAAATTTCCGGAAGAAGCTCTTCAACATGTATCATGCGTTCCATCATGCCAACACAGTCTGTGTTGTCTCCTAAGCTCATTGGTTCTTCATCGGGACCCAAAAAAAGATCCCCACCCATACCAGTGGTGAGGTTGATGATGATATCCACATCGCTTTCACGAATTCGGTTCACCACTTCACGATACAAATCAACACGTCGGCTTGGTTTACCACTTTCTGGCTCCCTCACATGAATGTGAGCAATGGAAGCTCCAGCCTTTCCTGCTTCAATAGCAGCATTTGCAATTTCTTTAGGAGTTACCGGAATAGCAGGATGCCTTCCAACAGAATCGCCCGAACCTGTAACAGCACAAGTCACAATAACGTTACGGTTCATTGATGGACTTCTTGAAATTTCATTTGATTGAACACAATACTCTATTTGGTACCTTATTATGATTATATCAAGTTATCCGGATCATGCATCATGCCCCCAATTTAATTCACTGTTCCAGACTTTCTAGGACCAGGAAAAAATCTATTTGTTTGTTTTTGGTATGTTTTATAATCAGGTCTTTTTTTAAGAGAATAGTATTCTGATGGCACAGCTCCAGTTATATAAACTAATGCTGTATACATTGCTATAGAAGCATATAAAAGGCTTAATCCTAACAATAGCCACAATTCAGACCCTTGTAATGCTAACCAAGATGGAATTGCAGCTATGATTAACCCATTCCATACCATCCATTCAGAAAAATAATTAGGATGTCTAGAGTATTTCCATAAACCAACATTACAAACTTGAAGGTGATTTCCTGCACGTTTCATTTTTCTGAGAAAGTAAATTTTCTGATAATCAGCAATAGATTCCATCACAAATGCTAGAAACCAAATCATAAAACCTACTATTTCTAATATTGCAAATTCTTGATTATTATTTGATCCAATAATAAAGATTGGTAACGCTAAAATTGATGCATTCGCTAAACCTTGAGAAATAGCATCTACCTGTAAAGCCAGAGAGGTATTTGTTTTACCTCTTTTTTTCCATATAATTCGTTGATATTGGTACCTAGGCAATTCTTTTTTCAAGAAGCCTAATCGCCACATATTAAGCGCAGCCAAACCCATACGAAGCCCAACTAATATTATTGCTCCACTAACAATAAAAGAACGTAACCAATAACCTTCACTGTAAAATAAGTTAATAACACCAAGCCAAACTAAGCCCCAAGGCCAGCCAATATCTACATAGCTCATTCGTCCAGTTCGCCAAATTGGTATGCAGACAACAAGTGTGAAAATAACGAATTGTCCCAAGCTATTTAAAAGGGCTAGGTTAAAAAATGTTTTAGAAGAAAAAATTAGAGCTATTCCCAGCAAGAAAGGATAAAGGGGACGAAAATAATTCATATCTGTAATTATAGTTAAAGAGAATCAGTTAATTTTAGTTATTTCTAACTTTTTCAACTACAAGAGTTTTTTCTTAATTTCTCTGAATTGATTGAAAACCTTTGAGGTAAGGATAGAATAGGGTTCTTAAAGTTTTAGGAGAGGTGGCAGAGCGGTCGAATGCGGCGGTCTTGAAAACCGTTGACGGGTTAAACCGTCCGGGGGTTCGAATCCCTCCCTCTCCGCCAGAACTCTTGTTTTATATTTTATAAGCAATAATAATGATTGCTTATGCTTAAAGTGTCTAAAGGAAAACCCGTTATAAGGTCTATAAAATGGCTACATAAATGGGCTGGATTAACAGCTTTCTTATGGTTATCTTTTATGGGAATTTCTGGATTTATTACAAATCATCCGGAATGGCGATGGCCTTGGCATATTACAGTTAGTAAGGCTTTTGGTGATAATAGCTTTCTAGAATCAAGGGCAGAGGGTTACTTGATCCAGCAAATGCAAATAAACCCTAAAAATACTAATGAGATCATTGGTGGGAGCCCTATAGGTTTTTGGAGAACTGCAGATAAAGGCAATACATGGACAAAGGTTGATTTCGAAACAATTGATGATCAGCCTATAATATGGACTGTTCTTCCTTCACATCATGATAAGTGGGAAGTGCTATGGCTTGGAACAGACGATGGCATATGGATGGTTAATGGGGGATCAGGTTCAGCGATACCGATAGGTCTCCAGGGACATCAAGTAACTTCACTAGATCTGGGCATTGAAGAAAATGAACTTGTTGGTGTTCTTTCAAAATCAAAAATATTTCGTTTTGATACAGATAATCCAGCCACTGTTGATTGGCTTGAAATAAGTAATCTAAATATTTCTACCTTACCTGAGAAGCTTCTTGCCATGAGGTTTATTGCAGATTTACACCTTGGGTTTGGTATGTCAGATAACTTCATGTCTAAATTTGTAAATGATTTTGGAGGATTGGCCATTTTTTTCCTTGCTTTTACAGGATTTTATTATTGGTTATTACAAAAATTATGGCGTTTATATCCAGAACGTAGAAAAAAAATTGGCAATAAAGGAATGAGATTTCGTGTGAAATGGACCTACAATTTTCATGCACCAATTTTTGGAGTTATTGCTTCTCTTGCTATTTTACCAACCGCAGTAAGTGCTTTGTTTCTTAATCATATGATTGGATCTATTACCCTTCTCGATGATGTTCAATTATCAAGGAAAGCATTGCCAGATATCTATTCTGTAAAAAAACTTGATGGTTTAATAGAGTATTTAGTCACTGATCCTATTGACCCTAAACATATTATGCTAATGATTAGATTAGGAATTATAGAAACTTTTGATGAAGGTCAAACATGGATTTACAGCGAAGAACAACCCATTAAAGCTAATCAGGAAATGATAAGACCATCTTTAATCCATCGAGAAGATATTACAGTTATTGGTTCACCAAATAGAGTGAATCATCATCGCATTGATGGCTCAACTAAATGGAATGCCATTGAAAAATACAAGCAAAAACCATGGAGTATTGCACCCGTAAAAGATGGCTGGATTATTAAAAGTTTTTTAGGGTTTTACCACCGTGATTATGATGGTAACGAAAAAAAAATGGATATTAAAAACCCTAAGGTCGGAGGACTACCATTGTTTAGATTTCTGTCAGATGTGCACCAAGGTGACTTAATGGGAGAACATTGGTGGAAGTGGATCAACGACTATATGGCCATTGCAACCATATTGTTATGTTTTTCAGGAGTTATATCATGGTGGACAAGGAAGTGGTTTTAGGCTTAATTTTTAAATATTTATTATCGAAGTTATTTAGATTTTCTAAAAAAAATATTATTTCTGTAGATTTATCTACTACTGTCTTTTGCTAGCCTTTCTTTTTCTCCCCTCGGAGTGAATATTGCGATTATGATACCAATAGAAATTGCTGCTGAGATCAGAATAAGTTCAGTTATAATCATAATCTATGATTAGAAACATATATTTGATACCTTTATTTATTTTCTTGATTGGCTGTTCTAACGAACAAAATAAAGCAATTGATGAAAGTGATGTAAAAGAATTCCTTGCTGAATACGAAAAGATAGCTACTGAAGACGGTCCCGTAATTTCTTCAGCATTCTGGATAGCCTCTAATTTCATTAACCATGATTCGCAGGTTATTGCTTCTGATTATTCAAAAAGATACACACTAGAAGCTCTTGAGGATGCAAGAAGAGCAGCAACTTATGATGATTTAGATTTGGATCCATTAGACCGAAGAGCTCTCAATTTAATCAAAAATGGTTTTGTGATGCCACCTCCGCTTGACGATGAGCTTGCAGGTGAGCTTTCAAAAATTATGATTGAACTTGAAGCTATGTATGGCACAGGGGAGCATTGCTTTAATGAGATAGATTGTTATGACTTAGAAGCATTTGAGAACATTATCGACGACTCTAGAGATCCAGAAGAGTTATTGAAAGCATGGAGTGGTTGGAGAGAGATCGGTAAACCAATGAAAGACAAATATCTCAGAATGGTCGAGATTGGAAATCAAGGATCAAAAGACCTGGGCTTTGCTGGCCTTTCTGATCTTTGGTTTAGTAAATATGATATGTCTAACGAAGCGTTCTCAACGCTTGTTGATCAAGTTTATGATGATATGCGTCCACTTTATGAAGGTTTGCAATGTCATGTAAGGGCAGAACTAAATGAATATTATGGCGATGATATCGTTTCACTTGATAAACCTATACCAGCTCACCTATTGGGTAATATGTGGTCTCAATCATGGAGTAATATTTCAGATATTGTTTTTGAGGATAACCAATCTAATTCAATTGATTTGACTAAGATTATTCATGACAAAGATCTGACTGAGGTTGAAATGGTAGAAATTGCTGAACAATTTTTTCTCTCTCTTGGGTTTGATCCACTGCCAAATACATTCTGGGAACGTTCTCTTTTTACTAAGCCAAAAGATAGGGATGTTGTTTGTCATGCCAGTGCTTGGGATATCGATAGTCAGAAACAAGATCTTAGAATAAAAATGTGTATTGAGAAGAATGAGGAAGACTTTATTACTATCCATCATGAGCTTGGACATATTTTTTATTATCAGGCATATGCAGATCTACCTGAAATATTCCAAAGCGGAGCCAATGATGGCTTTCATGAAGCAGTGGGCGATTTATTGTCTCTCTCCATTACACCCAGTTATTTAGAAGATATTGGCTTTATTAATTCACAAGAAGCTGAAGAGGAAAAAAAAGATGCTATCGGATTACTTATGAAGCAGGCACTTGAAGGTGTTGTAGCAGTTCCATGGACACTGATGCTTGATAAATGGAGGATGGCTGTATTTGATGGTAATTTAAATGATGATGAACTTAATGATTACTGGTGGGAGTTGAGAGAAAAATATCAAGGTGTTGCATCTCCAGTTGAGCGACCAGCCGATGCGTTTGATCCTGGTGCGAAATATCATATACCAGGTAATACTCCATATACTCGCTATTATTTAGCCAGGGTTCTTCAATATCAATTTCATGAGTCTTTATGTGAGACCATTGGGTTTGATGGTGATCTCCATGAATGTTCAATCTATGGAAATGAAGAGGCGGGCCAACTTCTTAGAAATATGCTTGCTATTGGACAAAGTCAACCTTGGCCCGATGCACTCGAGACGATCACGGGTCAGAGAACACTCAGTGGAAAATCTTTGCTGAATTACTATGCCCCTCTTAAAGATTGGTTAGATGAACAAAACAAAGGAAGGGTATGCGGATGGTAAAATATCTGAAAAAACAATTGGGCTTTTTAGTCATTGTTTGCATGGTATCTTCATTCAATATCTTTTCGGAAGTCATTATCATCCCGCCCTCCGAGAACTCTCAAGATCGACTACAAGAGGCTCTTATCCTTGCAAATCCTGGAGATACCATCCAGCTCACCTCTGGCGTTTATAATCTTGAAGACAGCATCTCTTTGGATGTTGATAATATTATAATTAATGGGGATGGACATGAATATACAATCCTCAATTTTTCTAATCAGAAGTCGGGCGCACAAGGGCTCATGGTTACTTCAGATAACGTCACATTAAGAGACTTTGCTGTTCTCGATGCAAAAGGCGATGCGATCAAGGTAAAAGGCAGTGATGGTATTTCTTTCATCAATATCAGAACCGAATGGTCGGGCGGCCCTAAGTCAACCAATGGAGCTTATGGACTTTACCCGGTTGAGTCAAAGAATGTCCTTATAGATGGCTGTATTGCGATTGGGGCATCCGATGCCGGGATCTATGTCGGCCAATCAGAGAATATTATCGTCAGAAACTCAATTGCAAAATTTAATGTTGCTGGGATTGAGATTGAAAATTCATACTATGCTGATGTCTATAGCAATACAGCTGAAGACAATACAGGCGGAATTTTGGTCTTTGACTTACCGGGACTGCCTCAACAAGGTGGTCACGATGTAAGAGTGTTTGGCAATCTGATACAGAGTAATAACACGGATAATTTTGCACCCGAAGGAAATATCGTCGGCGAAGTACCCAGAGGTACAGGGATCATTATCATGGCCAATTCGAATATTGAGATTTTTGATAATCAAATTCAGAATCATGAGACTCTAGGCATAGCTGTGGTCAGTTACATCAATGATGATGACTCAGGAGACTATAGTGACTCAGGGTATTATCCTCACCCTAGATCTGTTCAAATACATGACAATTCAATAAGTGGATCTGGTGACAACCCTGATTTGGATAAAGAGATTGCATCGGTTCTCTTTGAAATTTCAGACGGAGAGATGCCGGATATATTTTGGGATGGTGTATTGCCCTTTAGGCAAATGATCTTAGGCCAACCAGAAGAAGATGAATTAGTCCTTAAAGACAATGGCGACATAAAGATTGCTGTGATGAACCCAATCAGATACATGCTCTCATTACCCAATCAGCTGAATCGTGATCACTCTGATTATGAAGGTAAGATTCAACCATTATCGCCAGTTGTCATCGATTAGAGAGCAATGAAGTCTACCTCGCTGCGTTTTATCTTCCTTCTATTTATTTCTAGCAATGCATTGGCAGTGAATGATGATTCAATTCTTTCAGACGATCCCCCTAACAGATTATCAGAGTTCAATTTCTTTTCAGATCCAATGAATCATTTGCCCAATAAAAATGTGGTGCCATATGACCTCATCACACCGTTGTTCACTGATTACGCAGACAAGCATCGTTTTGTATATGTTCCAAATGGAATGACTGCAGAATTTAACGGCGACGAAGTTTTTGAATTTCCCATAGGCGCAGCATTGATTAAAACCTTCTCTTATCAAAAAGACGATGGAGACGAGCTTCTCTTGGAGACCCGTCTATTGCTACATAAAGCTGATGGCTGGGATGCACTGACCTATGTCTGGAATACCGATCAAGACGATGCAGACCTTGCTTTGGGTGGCAAGACCATTGATGTAACAAATGTTATCACTCCTTCGAACTCAAGCTATATTCGTTACCGAGCGCCAAACAAAAACCAATGCAAGGAGTGTCATCTGAAGAATGACGAAGTAGAGCCAATAGGACCAAAACCTAGAAACATTAATAAGCAGCTTATTTATCTTGATGGGATAAGAAGAAATCAGATAAACCATTGGGCTGCCATAGGGATTTTACAAAAAAGCGATTATACAAATGATTTAATGATCGATGCGTTTGATGAGAATTATGATCTCAGTCTCAGGGCAAGATCGTATTTAGATATCAATTGTGGTCATTGTCATTCTCCCGAAGGTTCGGCAAGCTCGTCAGGCCTCTATTTGTCGATTGATGATAAGAATTATGGCGTTTATAAAAAGCCGGTCGCTGCTGGAAGAGGCAGTGGGGGACTTAGCTATTCAATTGTTCCAGGACACCCTGAAGAATCGATACTTTTGTATCGCATGCTTTCGAATGAGCCAGATGTCATGATGCCAGAATCAGGAAGAACGCTTATGCATGCCGAAGCAATCAGCCTTATGAGAGAATGGATCAGTGAGATGAAATGACCCATAGTAAGAAAAAAATTAAAACCAGAAAACAGTCGCCCAGTCATGCCATTTCAAAAATCCATGAAACCAAGAAAACATACAAACGAACAGATCAAAAAAAAGAAATCAAAGAGATAATTAAGCAAGGCACATGAGATTTTTTTTACCAATATTTATCATTGCATCAATATGCATTTTTTCGATTGATGCGTCAGAGACTGAGGGGACACGATTGGTATTATTGGGAACAGGAACACCCAATGCTGAACCCAATAGGTCCGGTCCATCATTGGCCATTATTGTTCAGGAAAAATCATATATTGTTGATTTCGGACCTGGAATTGTCAGACAAGCCAATAAATTATATTCCATCGATAATGAAGGTTTCGCACCTCTTAAACCCAGTAATCTGGAAGTAGCCTTTCTGACTCATCTCCATTCGGATCACACAACTGGATATCCAGATTTAATCTTTACGCCTTGGGTTCTTGAACGTGAGACTCCACTAAAAGTATTTGGCCCTAGAGGCATTAAATCCATGACAGATAACATTTTATCGGCATATGGTTCTGATATTCGATATCGGATAGACGGGTCAGAACCAGCAAATGAAACTGGATGGAACGTAGACGTTGATGAGATTGATGAAGGCATGATATACAAAGACGATTTAGTCGAGGTCATTGCATTTAAGGTTAACCATGGTTCTTGGGACGATGCATTCGGTTATAAATTCATTACTGCCGATAAAACCATCGTTATTTCAGGTGATACCGCACCTAGTGAGAAATTAGTTGAGATTGCAAAAGGCTGCGACATTTTGGTTCACGAAGTTTATTCACAATCCGGATTTGATCGGAGATCAGATGTTTGGAAGAGCTATCACTCAAAGCATCATACCTCAACGATTGAGCTTGCTGAGATTGCAAATATTACAAAACCAAAATTACTTCTATTGACCCATATCCTTTTCTGGGGTTCAACCGAGTTAGACATCATAGACGAGATTGAATCGACGTATTCAGGAAAGGTTACAGTCGGTGAGGATTTGTCGGTTTACTAAAATGAGTCAAATATTAAAAACATCACTGATCATTGGTTTTGGGGGTTTTCTGGGCACGTTATTTAGGTATGCGGTTACATCCTTAATTGATAAGTCATCCACGGTATCGTTCCCGCTTGGGACAGTCATTGTAAACTTAATTGGATGCTTTATGATCGGATTGGTGTCAGGCTATTTCTCCCAAAAAGTTGGCGATCAGACACAACTTTTCTTTTTTCTCACCATAGGATGTTTGGGGGGGTTCACAACATTCTCTGCAGTTGCTTTGGAATCACAAGTTTTTATTCAAAACGGAGAATTCATCAAGATGCTTGCCTATGTTGGTCTCCAAACCTTATTGGGCATTCTTCTTTGTCTGATTGGTTACAACCTTCTTAAACACTGAAATGAATGATGAAAAGAAAACTGCCCTAATCACTGGTGCATCCGCAGGAATTGGCAAATCATTTGCCGAAGTCTTTTACAAAAATGGCTTCAATCTGGTTCTTACTGCAAGGAGAACAGAGAGATTAGAGGCTTTAAAAGAAGCGCTTCTTGAATTGTCTCCGGATCAAAAAATAGATGTTATCTCTGCAGACCTCAGTGATGTTGATGCACCCAAACAAATTTTTAATTTCTGTCGCGAACGCAATATTCATATTGATGCACTCGTAAATAATGCGGGGTATGGCAATCCAGAATCATTTGAAGAGATTTCGTGGAGCACTCATGCTGCCTTTCTACAGGTCATGGTTGCTGCGGTTACCGAGTTGATACATTTATTTTTGCCTGCGATGACTGAAAACCAATATGGGAGGATCATCAATGTCGCATCCTTGGCACCGTATATACCTCCAGCGGACAGAGGAGGTCTTTACAGTCCTGTAAAAATTTATCAAATCAAACTTTCCCAAGGAATTCATTTTGAATACATGGATCAAGGCATCTTTTGTACAGCAGTCTGCCCAGGCCTAACTCGGAGCGAGTTTCATATTGCTGCAAATATGCCAGACGTTGCAAATACGCCCAATTTTTTATGGATGACTTCTGAAACAGTCGCCGAACAAGGCTACAAAGCAGTAATGAGTGGGAAGAGTTTGATAATTAATGGTTGGTTGAACAGGTTTTTTGCATTAATCTCAAAAAGTATTCCTATGAGAGTAACCAAGAGAATTGGTAAATACTTGACTGATAAAAGACTTAATTGAGACTAAACATGAAAACTAAAAAAATAGCATTGATTGTTCCGATATTAATCACTTTCCATGCATTCTCCATCTTGGCTCAAGAGATCGACGACGAGCCCGATCCTTTCGATATGCCGATCACTGATTCCCCGATTCAATCTGATGAGATACCCATGGATCTCGAAGAGGATTACCGCGAAGACACTCTGGGAGATGAGAGAATGAATCAGAACGCAAAGGAAACAAGAATCTATATCCAAGGGAAGGCCACGGTCGTTGATGGCGACACCATTACTATCAATAACACCAAGATTCGATTCAGTGGTATCGATGCTCCAGAGTCCTACTTCTATGGGTTGACTCAGTACTGCGAAAAACCCAATGGAAAGATATGGGCATGCGGGAAAAAGGCAACGGCAGCACTTAAAAAGTTGATTGGCAAACATGAAGTTCAATGCACAGATGAAGGATTGGACAAATATGGCAGAACACTGAGCATCTGTTATGCGAACGATATTGATCTACAATCGGAAATGGTTCGAACAGGAATGGCACTGGCCTATATTCGATATTCATCTCGTTATGAGAATGAGATGATAGAGGCTATGACCAATAGAGCTGGTATATGGAGCGGTGATTTTTTAGATCCTGAAGAGTGGAGAAGACAAAACAGAAAACGAGACTAGTGCCCACAAAAAATTATCTAATCAGGCAGATGATCATTTAAGAAATTAAGCATATTTAAACCCATCACTGAACGAATATCGTCCTCAGAAAGTCCCGTCAATAATAGTTCATGAGTCAACGCAGAGAGTTCTGAGGTATCAAAGGCAGGCATGACCGCACCGTCAAAGTCAGAGCCAAGAGAGACATGCTTTGATCCAACAAGATCCACCCCATATTTTATTGCTTCAGCAACATCTTTGGGTGAATTTCCACAAACTGCACCATGCCAATACCCAATTGCTATGAGCCCACCTTTTGAGGCAATTTCTTTCATCAGCGCATCACTGATATTCCTTGAGGACTGGCAATGACCATAAAGGCCTGTATGGCTGACCACTAGGGGTTGGTTTACAATACTTAATACGTCCTTAACAACCTTTTCTGATGAGTGTGAGACATCAATCATGATCCCAAGTCTCATCATTTCGTTCACCGCTTGAGCTCCAAAGTTTGATAATCCTGCTCCGCTTAAACCATGAAGCGATCCTCCGAGTTTATTGTCAAAGAAATGATGAAGACTCATCATTCTAAAACCCTCACTGTATAACCGCTCTATATTTCTAATTTCTCCTTCCAGGGCATGCGATCCCTCTGTACCGATTAATCCACCAACCAGTTTAGGATTGCTTTTTTTTCTATTCAGATAATCTGCCAAATCTGTTTTGGAGAGGATTAATATAAAATTATCTGCATCATCATTTGCAATGCTCCGAACCTTATTTGCTTGATGGATGACTCGTTCTGTCAGGTTGTTCCAAGTTTTTAATGGCCATCTTTGGATAATCGCTAATGCAGTGATGCTGTCATTCGATTCATCGCTATTAGCCTCATAATTCAAGCCACTTGGCGACTTAGAGACTGTGGTGAACATTTGTAAAGAGACATTGCCGCTTTGCAATCTAGGAATATCTACATGACCATATTGATGGCGATCACTTAGGTTTCTATCCCATAAAGTACTGTCTGCATGCCAGTCACCTATGAAGAGATTAGCATGTAAATTTTTTGCATCTTCGGAAATAACATAAGGAGCATGATCGGAGACTCGATTTATTCTCTCATCAACCATTTTCGGGCCTGCGCCAAAAAATAATAATGCCGCAAGGGCAATCAGACCTAAAAATACTTTCATTCTGCTACTTTATAAAAACTGCTTTAATTTAGCCACTCATTACTCTAGGCCAGCGATCATGAATACTGTGCTCGAGTTCAGGCTCAATCGTTACCACATACAGTCTTTGTTCTTGCTTCTCGACTGCAATTAGACCCTGCATCCATTGCCCTTTGACCAAATCAAACCAGTGACTTTTTCCTTCATGATCTTTTTCCATAAAGCTTTGCACAGGTATCTTCACAGGTTTTGGGAACCATCTATCCCATATTCCGGCATGTATAGAATCTAGCCTTGCCCATCCTCCAAGTGGAAGTTTTCCTGTTTGACCTTTACGCCTTCCCCAGAGCATCAGTTTTGTATCGCTTTCTTTCGTGATGACGGGAAGCCTTGCCTTTGGGTTTGGAAAATACACTCTCATGTGTTCACCATTATGCGTATATGAAGCACCACCGCACATGTCTTATATCGTTTGCCTATGACCAGTTGGTTTCCAAGCCGGTGCAATCACATCAGGCATCCTCGATCTATTCATTAGATTACTGGGCGCAATCGTAAGATTGCCATATTTTTCATTGATTAAATCTATGGTTTGATTCTTGATTGCAGTATTCGTATTTCCACTTTGCTCCAAGAAATCAATTTGTTGATTTGATTTCTGCGGATTGAGAGCGGTGACTTGTATCTGATGAATGCCTTCCCCATGCCATTTATGTTTCATCATTTCTTCTCCGAGTTGCATGATTCTTATTCCATCATCAATAGAGTAGGCCAATCTTAATTTTGAACCGATCCAGCCATGTTTAGATTTTAATCCAATAAAGAATGCTGAAGATTTAAAGTCATGTTTTCTAAGTCGGGCACCCACTTTCTCGCTCATGTGTTGTAAATACATGAGGATGATCTTCTTATCTCGAGTATCCGGAGGCATAACTTTTCCATGACCTATTGATTTTGGTGGAGCGATAATGGTTTGTATTTGTTCCGGATCTCTTCCTTGAGCCATCAACCAGATTCTTCGGCCCGGGTGTCCAAAATGTTTACCGGGAACACTGATTGGGATGTCTTTCATGTCACCACATTTGTATACTCCATGCGAATTAAGGAATCTTTTAATGCCTTTTCCAATACCGCACAATTGATCCACTGGAACATCCTTTAATCTAAACTCAGCATCGAGAGGAGGGATGATCGTGATGCCGTAAGGTTTATCTTGCTTAGCCGCATATTTTGCAGTTGTTTTATCTCCACTTAAACCGACTGAACAAGATATGCCTGATACATCGCACACTAGATCTTGGATTTTTTTTGCTATTTGTTCGGGTGAATGAATGATTTTTCTGCAATGGGTTAGATCCAAGAATGCCTCATCAACAGAGAAGACCTCTATGTCAGGAGTGATGACTTTGAGCGCAGACATGATACGGGTAGAAATTTGCGCATATCTCTTGGGCCTAGATGGTCTTTGAATAATATCTGGGCATAATTTTCTGGCCTCTTTTAGTCTCATACCAGTCTTGATGCCCCAGGAACGGGCTTCATACGAGCATGTGATGATGCATGTCCCTTGCAGACCATTTGTAACACCAACGGGTCTCCCATACAACTCTGGAAAATCCATTTGCTCAATGGATGCAAAAAAAGAGTTCATATCAACCAGAGCAATAATTCTTGGCCAAGAGTCTTTACTGATAGCTTCTAAGCTGACCAACAACAACTCCTTGTATCTGTATGCGCTCAGCTTCATACGCAATTGCTTCCATCGATTTATTTTCTGGGATTAAAAGTATCATTCCCTTGGGGAGTTTTTTGAAGCGTTTCAACGTTGCTTCAATGCCATCGATAAGAGCAACAACAATGTCACCGTTGTTTGCGGTATTTTGATGTTTAATGATGACCGTGTCTCCATCAAGTATGCCAGCATCCATCATTGACTCACCGGTTACTTGCAAGGCAAATCTATCGGGATTCATAATGAAGTCTGCAAGATTGATTTCATGTCTATCCTCAATTGCTTCAATGGGCTGCCCAGCTGCGATACGTCCCAATAGTGGAATGATTGGAGCAATGGATTGATTTTCATAGGCTTCAAGATTGAGGCATATGCCTCTTTTTCGATTGGATACTATGCTGAGTAATTTCTTGGATTCCAGAGACTTTAGGTATCTGTGTATAACACCTCTGGATTTAATGCCAATTCCGTCTGCAATTTCTGTAAGAGTGGGTGAGCATCCCTTCTCGATACAGTATTTCTGAATAAATTTTAAGGTTTTGGTTTCGCTTGGAGTCAGCATCTCTTTTCTCATCAATTTTTATTAATGAAATAATAGAGAACAAAAGGAGAACATTCAATAAAATATTGTTAATTTTTTGAAAATTTTTATTGGCCCTTGTTTATCGATGGTTGCCTACCTAAATGATATAAAGTTTAATAGTGTCTTATGCAACATCAAATATACTCTGCAATAAAATATGTCACCCATTGATTTAATCATCAGAGCTTTAGGGATCCTTTTTGGGCTCGGCATATTCGTTCTTTCAATCATTTTAGGTGGTTTTGTATTGATGACTATTGTTGGATTTCTAATATTGGCGATCATCGGTTTTTATTTGCGAGGTTTCTTTATGAAAAAGGAGAAGAATAAGAATCCAGATGAGACAATAATTGATGCAGAATATACGATTCTAGATGACAGAGAACACGATGATTGATCGAATTGATGAGTATAAGTCCCGAAGAAAGAAACGAAAGTTGAGACGCATCGTATTCGCTTTATTATTTACAGGCTTCGCAGTATTACTTTCTTGGTTCTTTGGATCTCAGGTGACAACAACTGTGATTATTGCCACGCACGCAGAACTTGAGACCGACTTGAGCTCAAACTCAGGCCTTAGCAATGAGGGCATGGAAAGGGCGAATTATTTGGCATCAACTTTATCATCAGTGGATGTAATCGATGGTGTTGATGCTATATATGCCACATCTTATCGGGCGACACAGGAAACAGCTGAGCCAATATCCCGCCTCTTAGACCTGCCTATAAATATTGTTGATCAAGACATTGCTGAGACTTTTATTGAATCGATCACGGATGATCATTCGGGCCAAATAGTTCTCATTGTTTCTCATCCTGAGAATTTATCCAGACTGGTTGTTGAGTTACAAGGAAGTAAAAATATTAATACAGACTCTTTAAGCAGAAATGATCAGCTCTTTATCATAACTGTTCCATGGTTCGGTAAAGTCAAAACTCTGCAGCTGACTTACGGGACTTAAAAATATATTAAAGATTCCAATATTTGATTAGAATGATCGCCATGGATAGAAAGAACTCATATAATTTGCAAGATTTAATGGACTGTGCCAAAGAAAAGCTTTTTGGGCCAGGCAATGCAAGGCTTCCATTACCACCGATGTTGATGATTGACCGGATTACTCATATCAGCGATTCCGGTGGTGATTATGACAAAGGGGAAATCATTGCAGAATTGGATATTAAGAAGGATGCATGGTTCTTTGACTGCCATTTTTTTAAAGACCCAGTCATGCCAGGATCACTAGGCGTTGATGCTATGTGGCAGCTCATAGGCTTCTTTCTAGGCTGGTCTGGCGGAGAAGGAAAAGGCAGGGCATTGGGTGGCGGTAAGATTAAATTTTCAGGTCAGGTGACACAAAAAACAAAGCTTATTACCTATCATCTTCATATCAAGAGAGTGATTCGTTCTAAACTCATGTTGGGTATAGCAGATGCGACTCTTAAAGCCGATGACAAGGTAATCTACACAGGACAAGACCTCCGGGTCGGTCTATTCACTGATTTATCAGAGATATAATTATGAGAAGAGTCGTTGTCACCGGAATCGGAATTGTCAGTTCAATCGGGAATAATAAAAATGAAGTATTGGATTCCTTAAAAGCAGGAGCTTCAGGAATCAATTATCGAGAAGACTTTGAAGAGGCTGGCTTGAAGAGCAAGGTTGCAGGGTCGATAAAACTGGATCTGTCAGAGCTTATTGATAGAAAGTTAAAACGGTTTATGAGTGACGGGATTGGTTTTAATTACCTTGCCATGCAAGAGGCTGTAGAAGACAGCGGATTAAACGAAGAGCAAGTCAGTGATTTTAGAACGGGGTTGATTATGGGCAACGGTGGCGGGTCCCCAGAAACCGTTGTTTTTGGCGCAGATTCATTGAGAGAGAAGGGCAAGGTCAGCCCGTTTCTCGTGACACGCTCTATGGCTAGTGGCAATTCTGGCGTCTTAGGAACTGCATTTAAGATCAAGGGCATTAATTATTCAATTAGTTCAGCTTGTGCCACAAGTGCTCACTGTATCGGTAATGCAGCCGAATTGATTCAGTTTGATAAGCAAGACGTTGTTTTTGCTGGTGGTGGCGATGAGGTTCATTGGGTGCTTGCTTCATTCTTTGATGGAATGAAAGCGCTCTCTGCATCACATAATGACAATCCCCACCTTGCATCAAGACCTTTTGATTCAGACAGAGACGGTTTTGTTATTTCTGGAGGCGGAGGAGTCATAGTTCTCGAAGAATACGAGCATGCTCTTGCTAGAGGCGCAACTATTTATGGAGAGCTTACAGGATATGGCGCAACTTCCGATGGTTTCGATATGGTGCAACCATCGGGCGAAGGTGCAATAAGATGTATGAAGCAAGCCATGAAGAATAACAACCGGATTGATTATCTAAATGCACACGGTACAAGTACACCTGTTGGTGATATGAAAGAACTTGAAGCTGTTCGAGAAGTATTCGGGCAAGACACTCCTAGGATTACCTCTACAAAATCCCTAACTGGTCATTCTTTAGGGGTTGCAGGCGTTCATGAGGCGATATATACGATTCTTATGATGTGTCATGATTTTATATCTCCATCCATAAACATAGAAAATCTTGATGAGAAGGCAGAAGGCTTAAATATAGTCACCTCCCTGATTGAAGATGCAGGACTTGAAACTGTCATGTCAAATAGTTTTGGGTTTGGAGGTACAAATGCCTCACTGGTCTTCAAGAAGTAGTTAATCTTTGCTACGCCAGATATGAAGCGCTAAATAGGACTGAAAAGGGTCAACCAAATCAACTAATTCTTGAGGTGTAATTTCTGAATCTTCACAAATTTCGTCGATCCCCTTCTTGAGCATGAGATCACCGTTAGACCATATATTAGTTTTTCCAAGATAAAATATTGCAATCATCTCAGCCGACCAATCACCAAATCCCCAAAGGCTTTTGATTGACTTTTTATAATCATCATAAGGTAAGACTTCTAGTTTCTGTAATGAGATTGAACCATCATTGACGGCATCCTTTGCACCTAATATTGATTTTATTTTATTTTGAGAAAGGCCGTCGTTTCTTAATGATGATTTATTCTTTTCATCAAAATAATCAATCAGTTTGAGACCTTCCTCTTCAGATGAAATTTTGACTTTCCCCCATATGCTTTTTGCTGCCTTATATGAGAGTTGCTGCTCAACGACTGTTTTAGCTAAACATTCAAATATGTGAATCGTTTTATCTGCATTGATACTTATCATTCCATTATTTGAAACAATTTGACTCAGTATCGGGCAGTAATCGTCTCCTATTCTTAATAAGTGATTGTGCGCTTTCTTCCTCATATCTTATATGCTCACTATTGAGAACAAGTTTCTGTTTTAGATCAATATCAGTTCGAAAGTATATATCATCATATATTTGAATTAAGTCAATAATCATGTGCTTGTTATAATTACCTCTGTAATAATTGATTCAGGCCCCGATAGCTCAGCAGGATAGAGCGTCGGATTCCTAATCCGAAGGTCAGAGGTTCGAATCCTCTTCGGGGCACCATTAGAGGTATTATCTTGTTTACAGTTGAAGGTATAAATGATTTAAAAACACTTTCCGATGTTATCGGTGGTGAACTCTTTTCTAATAATGAGTCCTTCACAGGAATCACTGTTGATTCAAGAGAAGAAGTGAATGGAACAGTTTACCTGGCACTAAAAGGCGAGAATTTTGATGGCGATATTTTCAGTGAGGATGCAATAGATAATGGCTCAATCGCAGTAATCACGGAGAATCCAGAGACGCTTGGTAGATTTATCTTAGTCAAAGATACATATGACGCACTTCTTAAAATTGCAAGCCATCATCACAAGCAAATCAACCCAATAACAATTGCCATTACTGGAAGTAATGGAAAAACAACTGTTAAAGAAATGATGGGAAAGATCTTAGATAGTGACAAAACAATCATTACAAAAAGAAATGAAAATAATCAATTTGGTATTCCTTACACAATTCTTAGATGTTCATCATCCACTGAAAATCTTGTTCTAGAATGTGGCGCTAGACATGATGGAGACTTTAAGAAAATCGCTGAATATTTTGCATTTGACCAACTTATTATTACTAATATTAATAATAGCCATGTAGGAATATTTGGAAGCATTGAGAATATTATCCAAACAAAATTAGAGCTGATCAAAGCCGTTAAAAAATCAGGGAGTGTAATAGAGGCAGCATTTAAAAATCTCAGTAAGAGTCATAAGCTGGCGACCGAATCAAACGAGATAAAGCTATATGATTCGAATGATTTAAATCTCAATACAGTATGGTTTTATAATTGCGAAAAAGATTCTGATCAGAATAATAAATACCTGATCTCATTGAATTCAGAGGACACAGATAGACAAATTAAGTTTGAAGCATCAATTGAGCACAACTGTATAAATGCAGTCTTAACGTCATTGGCTTTGTCGCAATTTGAATATGATATTAATGATTCTATGAAGAACTTGTCTGAATTTGAAAATCCATTAAAGAATAGGTTTCACATCCATGAAATAAGTAATTATCTAGTGATTGATGACACTTATAATGCAAATCCAGCATCTATGCAATCAGCAATGAAAACGATAAATGATTGGAAAGATGAGAGGGGCAGGATAGTTATACTTGGCGATATGTATGATCTTGGGGATCATGCAAGCCAAGAGCATAAGAAAGTGATTAATTATGCATTAAGGATGAATAAGTTAAGAAAATTAATCTTGGTTGGTGATACGTTCACAAATGAGATAAAAGAATTTAGCGACAAGGAAAGAGAGAAGATTATACTCATTCAGAATAGAGTAGATGATTTTCCTCTACCAGAGCTCACTAGAGATAGTTCCATTAAATCCAGGGGGGTTATTCACAGATATTTCAAGTCTGACGGAGGCATTATCTTGATAAAAGGCTCTAGAGCAATGAAGATGGAGCGATTTGTAGAATCTACAATTAAATATCTTCAATAATATCAACGACTTATAATCTCTCATGGTCAATAATAGAGTAGGGGATTAGATATTTCATAAAATTCAACGTTATTTTCTATAACTGTCTGATTGTTAAGGAGTTATAACCAATAACCACCAATTTAAATGCATCCAAATTTTTAGTTTTATTGATAATCGTCATGTGTTTGTCTCAGAAATTCATACATTTTTATCGCTTTTTTAATGAATATAGTCAAATTTCTAAAATCGCAGACTAAAATCTTCAATGCTAAAATAAACCACAAAATATGCAACAAAAATGGGTATTATATAACTAATAGTAATATAGTGAAAAGATATATAAAACAATGACATATATAAATAATATAATAAATCACATTAAAAATGCATATTTTTTAAGAGGTTCATAAAGTGATTTTATTGGAATGTATAATTTTATAATTGTGATTGATTTAATAGGCATTTATACTCATTTTTTGTTCAAATTACTTTAAAAGGTCAATTGGGTTAAAAATTATGTCTGAAGAGTACAAAAATAAGGGATATGCATCTGAAACTATCGAATTTGGTAAAAATCCAGCTATCTTAGTGGTTGATCTTCAATTAGCATTCACTGACCCATCTTTTCCCAATGGTAATATGCCAATGGTTGATAAAGCCACAAATAGAACAGCTGAGCTTCTTGAAGTTGCTAGAAATAATAATATCCCCGTTGCTTCTTGTTATACGGCTTATGATAGCCTTGAAGATATGCCACTTTGGAAAGTGAAAGCAGTAAGGGATGAATTTTATCATGGCCATCCTTGCACAGAAATGGATTCAAGGGTGCATAAGCCTGAGTATGATTTCAACTTTTGTAAAAATGCACCCTCCATGTTTTTTCTTACACCATTAACAACCTTCTTACATAAGAAAGGCGTTGATACTGTTATTGTTACAGGGTGTGTTACCAGCGGCTGCATCAGGGCAACTGTAATTGATGCTTTCTCCCATGGTTATAGAGTATTTGTTCCAGAAGATTGTGTTGGCGATGTAGAAGAAAGACCTCATAATGATAACCTTCGTGACATCTCAAGAAGATATGGAGAAGTTGTCTCAGCTGAAGAATGTATTGGCTACATCAATAATCTGTAACTGCTTAAAGAATATTTCAAATTAATGTTTAACTTTTGGATAGTTAAATCTACTGTGAAATTTTTGACTCAAGCCAGGCATTAAACTCTGTAGGTTTCTCAAGCATTATAAAGTGCCCAACTTGATCGATTAATTCAATTTCAAGATTCTTATATGCTTCAAAATTTACGTCCAATTTTGTCTCCATGAAACTTTTTCCATTCAAGGCAATGATTGGCACACTCAGTTCATCAAGGCTCTTAACGTAGTTCATTGTCAGTAATGCATCAAGAGTTCCTTGTGAGACTTTTTTAGGGATTTCTATAGCATCGTTTCTGATCCATTTCTCTAGATCGTGATTCGATTCTTCAATAAAAAAATCATCAACAATGTCTTGTGTCATTGAATCATAGAAGAGCCTAAACATAGTGTTTACAGCAATTCTACCGAATGTACTTATACCTTCTTGACTCAAATCCTGAAATGTATCCACGCCAATTATAAGACGAGTTTTCGAACCCAATTTATTTGCAGCTTTTACAACCACTGGCCCACCCATCGAGTGACCTATTAGGATCACCTCATCAAGTTCAAGGTGCTCAATAACAGATCGGACGTCATCTCCAAAAGCATCCATGGTGTATTCTTTTCTATTGAGACCTGACTTTCCATGACCCGCAAGATCAACAGCTATGACTGTATGGTCTTTAGAAAAATATTCCAACTGTGGCCACCAATATTCACTGCTGCAGCTATAGCCGTGAACAAATACCAAAGCTTTCTTTTTTGAGCCCTTTATATAGTAATTGATCTTTACTTCATCATCACTAATAACGCTCTCTTCTCTGAATCCAATTTCAGTGATAGAGCTATTCAGTTTGGCAATAGGGTCATCTAAGAATCTTTCTGCATATATCGTGCCTGTGAAGAATAGTGCTGAAATTATTATGAGTTTTTTTTCAAAATGGTTTTTCATCTTAATCAATACGATACCAAAGTTTTCTTCTATCATTTTAGTTAAGATACTCGAGTTGTTATACTTTTTATTAGATGCATTTCACGAGGTAAAAAATGGCAGGTCACAGTAAGTGGGCTAATATTCAGCATAGAAAAGGCAGACAGGATAAGAAGAGAGGAAAACTCTTCACAAAACTCATTAGAGAGATAACAGTTGCCGCAAGAATAGGTGGTGCTGATGTTTCATCAAACCCAAGACTTAGGGCGGCAATTGATAGTGCAAAATCTCAAAGCATGCCGAAGGACAACATCGAAAGAGCTATTGCCAAGGGTGTAGGAGATGAAGAGGGCAATGCATTAGAAGAAGTTTTATATGAAGGATACGGACCTGGTGGCGTTGCAATACTCATTGAGTGCATGACTGACAATAGAAATAGAACGGTTGCTGAAGTGAGACATGCTCTGACGAAGTATGGAGGTAACCTTGGTACAGAAGGCTCAGTTGCCTATCTATTCGAGCAAATAGGATATATATCAATCAACAATTCTAATGATCCAGACAGCTTAATGGAACTTGCCATAGAGTCTGGAGCAGAGGATATTGAAGTAAACGATGATGGATCTATAGAGATAGAAACCAATCCACAGAATCTCATTGATGTAAAGGAATCCATTGTTGATGCAGGCATAGATGTGAATATCAACGAGCTGGTAATGAAGGCATCAACCGAGGTATCAGTTGAAAGGAAGCATGCTGAAAGCATGATGAAATTATTAGATACTCTTGATGATTTAGATGATGTTCAAAAGGTTCACTCAAATATAGAATTTTCAGATGAAATTCTTTCATCTATCAGTGATTGAGTGACAATATCTCTATGAGAATAATCGGTATAGATCCAGGTTCGATCAAAACAGGATATGGAGTTATTGACTCCAATGGATCAAAAACATCCTACGTGGCTTCCGGGGTTATTGACGCAAAGAAAGATGACTTCAACAAAAGGCTCAAGGTCATTTTTGAATCACTTGCAGAAATTCTTAGAGAATATAATCCTGACCAAATGGCAATTGAAAGTGTCTTCGTGCATAAGAATGCAAGCAGCGCATTAAAATTGGGTCATGCAAGGGCTGCCGCGATTTGCGCCAGTTTTGAATCAGATATTAATATCTTCGAGTATTCTCCAAGAGAGGTTAAACTATCCACAGTAGGAACGGGAAAGGCAGAAAAAGAACAAGTCATGGAAATGGTTAAATTGATACTATCGATTAAGCAAATGACATTAAAGTTGGATGAGTCAGATGCTCTCGCAGTGGCAATGTGTCATGCACACTCACAGACCGTAAAAGCCAAGATTGAAGCGGCGACCAAATGATTGGATCTCTAATAGGTCTGATTAAAGAAAAGACCCCATCCGCAATCCTCCTTGAAGTCAACGGAATCGGTTATGAGATTTCTGTGCCTCTATCGACCAGCTTTCAATTACCCAAGGTTGGAGAATCAGCCTACTTATTGACTCACCTAGTGGTTCGTGAGGATCAGCATTCCCTTTATGGTTTTGCCACCGAGGAAGAAAGAAAACTTTTTAGGGCACTGATTAAAATCAGCGGAGTTGGAGCAAAATTAGCCATCACAATTCTGTCAGGGACCAATGTATCTGGATTTATTCAATCGGTTGTAAACGAGGATATTGATGCACTCGTTCATCTGCCCGGCATAGGCAAAAAAACAGCAGAAAGGCTCATAGTTGAAATGAAAGATAAGATCTCCGAGATCTCAGATGATGAAAGCAATCTTTCTCAAGCCAATGAAAATAGTGCCGTTGGAGAAGCAATTAATGCACTTGTTAATCTGGGTTATAAAACGAAAGACGCAAAAAGCATTCTTGACAAGATTGAGAGTGAAGACCTCTCTGTGGAGGAGCTCATCCGTCAGGCATTAAAATCCCTCAATAAGTAATTTCTATGGCAGATGAAGAAAAAATCATAACAGCCGAAGTACAAGAAGGTGAGCAGTCTGTAGAGCAAGTGCTCAGACCTCAGATTTTAGACGAATATATAGGTCAAGAATCCGTCAAGGATCAAATGAACATATTCATTGAAGCAGCAAAGAAAAGAAATGAGGCCATGGACCATGTCTTGATCTTCGGCCCTCCAGGACTTGGTAAGACCACACTTGCACATGTCATTGCCAATGAGCTAGGTGTGAGCTTAAAACATACATCGGGACCCGCCATAGAGAAAACTGGGGACTTGGCAGCAATCTTGACCAATCTTGAAGAGAGAGACGTTCTGTTTGTAGACGAGATACATCGTCTAAGTTCTGTAGTAGAAGAAATCTTATATCCAGCTCTCGAAGATTATCAACTCGATCTTGTGATTGGGGAAGGGCCATCTGCGAGGTCTATAAAACTGGATTTATCTAGATTCACAATGATTGGAGCCACTACCAGAGCTGGTTTACTGACATCTCCATTGAGGGATCGATTTGGGATTTCTCAAAGATTGGATTTTTACAATGTTGATGAGATCACCCAAATTGTTAATCGATCAGCAGGAATATTGGGTGTTGAAATCGACCGGAAAGGTGCTGAGCAGATTGCATCGCGATCGAGAGGCACACCAAGAATAGCCAATCGCCTTCTCAGAAGGGCAAGAGACTACTGCGAAGTAAAAAGCGATGGACGAATAAATTCTCAATTAGTGAATGATGCAATGAATCTGATGGAAGTAGACATCAATGGTTTTGATTATCTGGATAGAAAATTTCTGACAGCCATCATTGAGAAATTTGGTGGTGGTCCCGTTGGAATTGATGCCATTGCATCAGCTATTGGAGAAGAAAGAGGCACGGTTGAAGACCTTATAGAGCCATTTCTCATTCAAGGTGGTTTTTTGGTCAGAACACCCAGAGGACGAATGGCATCTGGAAAAACTTATGAACACTTTGGAATTAAACCGCCTAAAGAAATCATTCAACAGGAAGATTTACTCTAGGAATATGAAGCCTTATTTTTGCTAGTATAAATAGTATGACAGAGCCAATCATAATCAGCCCAGATACAAAGTATATTTCGATTGAGGGTCCAGTCGGTTCAGGAAAAACCAGTTTGGCAAAAAAAATGGCGGATCATCTTGATGGAAAGCTGATTTTGGAACAGCCAGAAACCAATCCCTTTCTCGAGAGTTTTTACAAGGATCCAAGATCAAATGCATTGCCAACTGAGCTTTCATTCTTGTTTCAGAGGTCTAAGTTGCTTGAAAATATTAACCAAGAGGACTTATTTTCAAGCATCAGTATTACTGATTTTATTTTTGATAAAGACAATATATTTACCGAAATCAATCTGACTCATGAAGAGATAGATTTATTCAAAAAAGTAAAAGATTCATTAAAGGTTACTCATCCTTCCCCAGATTTGGTTGTTTACCTTCAAGCACCTGTGGAGGTCCTGTTATCAAGAATTAGAATGCGTTCTCCATCGATTGACCTTCTCATAGACGCTTCCTATCTTGAAAAGATTGCAGATTCATATGCAAAGTTTTTCTATTATTATGAAGAGTCTCCTATTTTAGTGGTGAATGCCGAGAATATAGATCCCATTAATAATAATGATCACTTTGAAATGTTGTTTTCAGAATTAAAAAATGTGAAGCACGGAAAACATTTTTTCAATAACACAGTAGCTGCATTCTCTTAATCTGACAACTGTTGCTCCAATGCCCAATCAATGTGTTCATCAACCATAGAGCTGGCATCTCCTTTTCGTGATTTAAGAAGATCAACCGTTGACGTTTCTTTTTTTGAGTTTCCCAATGCAACCGCTATATTCCTTAACCAACCATGATATCCGGTTCTCCGAATTGCTGAACCTTTGGTTTTTTCATCCCATTCTTCTTTGGTCCATTTAAACAGTGATTTTAATGATGCATCTTCAAAAGCTTCTCTTGGTTTAAAATCATCAATCACTGGTTTTTTTGCAAATTTATTCCATGGGCAAAAGATTTGACAATCGTCGCATCCAAAAATTCTGTTTCCGATCGATTTTCTCATTTCTTCTGGTATCGACTCTTTGCTTTCTATGGTTAGGTAAGAGACGCATTTTCTTGCATCAAGCTCATACGGTGCAACGATTGCAGATGTTGGGCAAACATCGATACATTCTTTGCAACTTCCACAGTGATTTGTGGCAGGGTGATCTATCTCAAGTTCAATATCTGTAATGATCTCTGCAATAAAAAACCATGAACCATGATTCTTATTAATGAGATTTGTGTTCTTGCCTATCCACCCCAATCCTGCATTTCTTGCCAATGCTCTTTCCAATACAGGCGCTGAATCAACAAAATAATTCTTTTCTATGATGTTCGAGTGCTCACTGATGCGGCTGATTATTTCCTTTAGTTTTGATCTTATTGTCTTGTGGTAATCCCGTCCAAGGGCATAATTCGCAATGTAGGCATTCGTATTATCATCTATCCTTTTTTCGCTCATTTCTTTGTCAAAAAAATGATAGGTCATCCTGAATGAAATTACTCTTAGAGCTCCAGGTATGAGCTCATAAGGTCTGGCTCTTTTTTTGCCGTACTTTTCCATATATTTCATGGATCCATGATGATTATTCTTGAGCCATTGAATCAGTTTTTCCTCATCTTTTTCTATTTCGACCCCCGAGACACCCATCTGGTCAAAACCCAGTTCCTGTGACCATCTATGGATATCTTTCTTTAATTTTTTGAGGTCAGACATTTTTTATGAGGCATTATTTTCATTCAGGACAAGTATAATAATACGCATGAAACTTGCCGAGAAATATGTATTTAGCTCAAAGACTGTTGCAGATATTGATAAAGATGCGATTGATCAGAATGAGTCTGAATATGGATTCATTTTAATGGAGAGGGCTGCGAGATACTCGTTTCAAATCTTAATGAATGAAACTCCAAACTCATTGACAGTATTTTGTGGATCCGGAAACAATGCTGGTGATGGTTATTTATTGGCTAAATTGGCGATAAAGTCTGGGCTGAATACAACAGTTCTTAGCGTTGAACCGAAAGATAAACTCAGGGGCGATGCAAAAAAAGCCATGGATGCATTTGAAGATGCGGGAGGTGAGATTGAAAACTGGTCAACCAGCATTGAGTTAACCAGTGACTGGATAGTGGATGCAATTTTTGGCATTGGTTTAAACAGGGACATAGAATCCCCTCATCTAGAAGCAATCGAATCAATCAATCAATCTGAATCGAGAGTTCTATCAATTGATATCCCTTCAGGCCTCTGCGGGAATACCGGACAAATATTTGGTAGCGCTGTATCAGCAAATATCACCACCACTTATGTGGGAAAAAAATCAGGGCTCTATCTTAGCAGTGGACCCAATTGTGTCGGAACCATTTGTTTTTCTGATTTGGATATTGATGAATCTTTTTACGTTAAGCATGATCCTCTAATCGAAATTACTTCTGAACAAGAAGTCAGCGATCTTTTATCGAATAGACAGCAAGCAAGTCACAAGGGTGATCACGGCCATATATTATTCATAGGTGGAAACAATGGAATGGAAGGCGCCATCAGGATTTCATCTGAAGCTTCACTGAGATCTGGTTCAGGGCTTGTCAGTGTTGTATCCACATCAAAAAGCTGTGAAATTATTAATCAATTCAGACCAGAGGTGATGTGTCACGATGTTTCAAACCAAAAAGACATTTCTTCTTTAATGGATAAGGCGGATATTATCGGAATTGGTCCTGGATTGGGTACGGATGATTGGGCAGTTAATCTATTTAATCTAGCCTTGGAATCTGATAAACATTTAGTAATGGATGCCGATGCGTTAAATATTCTCTCCTCCGGTCCTAGAAAAAGAGATAACTGGACACTCACTCCTCATCCAGGTGAAGCAGCTAGGCTATTAGGTTCATCAGTGAGTGATATCCAAAAAGATAGACTCGGTGCCATTTCTCAGCTTGCAGAAAAATACTCAGCCAATGTCTTACTTAAAGGGAAGTTTTCACTAATCCATCATTCTATCAATGACCGACCATACATGATCACAGTTGGAAATCCAGGTATGGCAACTGCAGGAATGGGTGATTTGTTAACCGGCGTCATATGTTCACTCTTAGGTCAATTTGGAACCGAGGATGCAGCAATGATCACTTCCATTGGGGCTCATGTGCATTCTAAGGCAGGTGATTTAGCATCCCATGAAGGAGAAAGAGGGATGATAGCTTCTGATTTATTAACCCACATAAGGCAATTGGTTAACCCATGATCATTCAGGCAGAGTCTCAAATGATGAAAATCGCTGAGGATCTCGGCATTTTCGTGCTCAATGAGATAAAGGAAAACTATGTGATCTTTCTAGAAGGAGATCTTGGGACTGGCAAGACAACTTTTGCAAAAGGTTTTATGAAGGGAATGAATTTTAAAGAAGTTATCAACAGTCCAACTTTCAGCTTAATTGAAAGGATTGAACTGGAAAAACACTATGTCTTTCATGTGGATCTGTATCGCATCAATCATAAGACAGAATTATATGAACTTGATCTCCATGAAGAGCCCTGCTTGGATAAGCCTTCGATACATTTAATTGAGTGGCCACAAAAAGGTGACGGAGTTATCCTCACACCCGATCTGAAAATTACAATACAAGGATTGGATCATCCAAACCAAAGAGAGATATTTTTTGAAGATTTTTCCCACAAATTGGGAAATAATCTATTCACAATATAAACTTTCTTATTCATGCAAATGTCACTTTCAATAAAGAAACCGATTACATTTTTTGTTACCGCAATACTGTGTTCACTGTTTGCCGACGTGGCTCACTCAAAATCAATCCTAAAAGACGTGAGAATCAATCAATCTGATGATGAAACTAGATTGGTTATAGATCTGACTGAGAAAGTTAAATATAAGCTCTTTACTCTCAATCGGCCAGATCGTATTGTCATCGATCTTTATCAGACGGATTTAGCAAAAGGGCTTAAAACTAAAATCAAAAAGTCCGGGTTAGTAAATGAGATTAGGATTGCAAGGAATAACGCTACAAGGGTTAGAATGGTGATAGAAACCAGTGAGATTCTTTTCTATCAATTGAGCGCAATTCCAAAGAATAAAAACCCAAATCATCGTTTAGTTATAGACTTAAAAAAAGCCTTTGAGGGCAGTAAAAAGCTTGCTGCATCGTCTGTAAATAGAAAGAAGTTTATCGTCGCGATCGATCCTGGTCATGGCGGTAAAGACCCTGGGGCTCAGGGCAGTCAAGTTATAGAAAAAAACCTAGTTCTGAAGATCTCTAAAAAATTAAAGAAATTAATCGATAATGAGAAAACAATGAGCGCTTTCTTAATCAGAGACAATGATTCATTTCCCTGCCCCGGCAATAGAAGCAATTGCCGTCAACAAGAGTCTTTGTCTGAGAGACTTAATAGGGCAAAGAAGGGCGGTGCTGACCTATTGATATCAATCCATGCCGATGCTTTTTCAGACAGCTCTGTCAGAGGCGCAACTTTATACGCACTCTCGGATTCAAGAAAGATTAGGAGAGGCAGTGACTACAAAGTGATGTATCGACCAAAAACCAATAACAATATAAGATTTAAATCGACTTCTACGAACAAATCACTGAGTCGAATTAGCAGTGGTGATTTAGATACACAAGACCAGAGCATTGAGATCGGAAAACATATTCTTAAGGAAATGAAGAAAGATGTGAGAATTCGCAAAAAAACACCTCGTGAAGCCGAGTTTGCAGTGTTGAAATCCACTTCAGTTGCCTCGGTGCTGATTGAGACCAGTTATCTTTCAAATAAGGACGATGAAAAATTTTTGATCAACCCAAGAAACCAGGACAAAATTGCTGAAGCAATAGTAAGGGGTTTGAAAAGCTATAGTGCAAGCACAAGAAAGGAGCTAGGAAAGAGATGAAAATAGACATTATTTTAGAGCCAGACCTTACGCCAGAAGAAATTTGTGATCTAGGACTTTTAGCTGAAAGTTATGGTGTACATTCGGTCTGGACATCAAACTACTTTTCTCACTGGGACCCATTCATAAGCCTGACCCATCTCGCAAAAGAAAGCAGTGAAATTAAGTTAGGGATACTGGCTGTCAGCCCTTTTGAGATGCATCCACTTAAAATAGCAAATTCCCTTCTAACTCTGAATGAGATCAGCGGAGGAAGAGCGCAAGTTGCTGTAGGGGCCGGTGAAGGAAACCTCACCGCAATGAATCTGGATACCCCAAAGAAGATTGTTCTTGCCGTGAGAGAAGCATTGGAGATTATTATAAAGGCTTGTTGCGATGATCTTAAGGAAGGATATGACGGAGAAATATTTAGCGTTTCATTGCCCTGTGATTACGGATGGGCAAAACAAACCAAACCCATTGTTTATGGTACAGCTTATAGGCACATGATGATGAGGATGGAAGGCAGGGTGGCCGATGGAGTATACATTGGGGCAACACCACCTGAGGTTCTTGATGAGGCGATTGAAAATATTCACATAGGAAAAGGGAAAAGATTGGATGATAACGATCAAATATTAATCAATTCTTTTTGGGCATGGCATATTAAAAACAATAAAGAAGAGGCATACAGAGAATCAAGAAGGGAGCTCGCGTGGAGGGCGAGAAAACTGGATAAATCTTTATTGGAGCATTATTTCTCAAATGAGGAATGTGAAGAGATAACAGCTAATTTCGAGTCATTTGTTGATGCATATTTCGACCGCTCAGGAAACGTTAAAGATATTGATATAGAGATAGCTAATAAACTATGCAGAGTCTTTACATCAACAGGTGATCTCTCAGATCTTGAATCAGAAATCACCAGATTCAAGCAATTTGAAAAAATGGGTCAGACTCACTTATCACTTCGTCTGCACGATGATCCTAAGGATGCGCTCAATATCATTGGCAAAGACGTAATGCCGCACTTTAAGTAAATATATTTTGGCATCTAGTAAAGCAATCGTCATAAGAGGTCCAACTGCGTCCGGGAAAACAGACCTTTCTTTAAAATTATCTGAGAAACTTCCCCTTGAAGTCATCAGTGTTGATTCTGTTATGGTCTATAAAGGCCTTGATATTGGATCGGCAAAACCATCTAAAGAGATCCTGAAGCAGTATCCTCATCATTTAATAGATATTTGTGACCCAAGAGATAAATATTCAGTTGGTAAGTTTGTTGATGATGCTCAAGAAAAAATAAAAGACATCCAATCAAAAAACCGAATTCCTATTCTGGTCGGTGGAACCATGATGTATTACAAAGTGCTCCAAGATGGATTGAGTGAATTACCCAGTGCCAACGATGAAGTCAGAAACCAAATCGAGCAGAAAGCAAGAGAAATTGGTTGGTCGAAGTTGCATAGCGAACTTGAAGAAATTGACCCCGAAGCAGCACAAAAGATAAAACCCAATGACAAGCAGAGAATACAACGCGCCATGGAGGTCTATATGATTTCAGGTGTCCCGATTTCTGAGTTAAGAAGAGAGAGTAAAAATAATAATGAATTTAAATTTTTAAACATCACTTTAATGCCTAATGATAGAGAAGAGTTGTATCGGAATATTAATTCACGTTTTGATTCAATGATCAAAGAAGGTTTATTGGATGAAATCACGTCATTGCTCGATGAAAGACTAGTTTCTAAAGATAGTCATTCAATGCAGTCCATTGGATACAGGGAAATGCTTGACTACATCGGTGGAGAAGTTTCGTTGGATGATGCTATAGATGCAGCAAAAATGTCCAGTCGACGATACGCAAAAAGGCAAATTACATGGTTGAGATCAATGGATGATCCATATAAGCTTGATCCATCGGACAACAATAACCTCAAATCTATACAAGACATCATAAATAGTCATTTTGAAGCAAAAAATTGATTAATCATAAGCTCCCAGAAATCAGAACCCACTTGGTTGTTGTCACTGGACCCGACAGTCCTATTTCAAATAACAATGAGGAATTCATTTCATTAGTGCTTTCCGCGGGTTCTGTTATTTCAGGAATCACCTATATTAATGTGAGAAGCTTTAATAGGAATACTCTGATTGGGAAAGGAAAGATCGATGAACTGAAAACAAAAATATCTGAGGAAGAATTTGACTTGATTGTATTTAGTCACGACTTGATTGCTTCGCAAGAACGAAACCTTGAAAAACTCCTTAAGTGTCCTGTCATTGATAGAACTCGATTGATACTGGATATTTTTGCCAAGAGGGCACAGAGTTCAGCAGGTAAATTGCAAGTCGAATTGGCCCAATTGAATCATTTGTCGACTCGTCTGGTCAGGGGTTGGACTCACTTAGAAAGACAAAAAGGGGGTATCGGCCTGAGAGGCCCAGGAGAGAAACAACTTGAAACTGATCGACGATTGCTTGGGGTTAGGATTAAATCGATTAAAGCTAGACTCAAAAAGATTGAAGTTCAAAGAGCGGTTAATCGGAAATCAAGAATTCAATCAGCAAAAACAGTTGCACTTGTTGGCTACACTAACGCTGGAAAGTCAACGCTATTTAATGCTCTTACGTCATCAGAAACCTATGCTGCTGACAAGATGTTTGCAACATTGGATCCTTTATATAGACCTCTAAAATTCTCAAATAAGAAAGAAATCATTGTGAGCGATACCGTTGGTTTTATCAGAGACTTGCCAGACACTTTGGTGCAGGCATTTTTGTCAACTTTGGAGGAGTTACGTTCCGCAGATTTAATTCTGCACGTATTAGATGTGAGTGATCGTAATATATATGAAAACAAACATTCTGTTGAGGAGGTATTAAAACGAATTGATGCCGATACTGTTCCAGTGATAAACGTCTGCAATAAGATTGATCTCATCCGCAGTAAATCAGAGATTTTCTCCATTAATGATGCCGTTCAAGTTTCTGCTCAAAAAGGTCTTGGACTCGATGCATTGAACGAGAAAGTTATTTCCAAGCTAGAGCCATTAAAGATTCTTAGAAGAATCAAGTTAGATCTTCGTCAATCCAGAGTCCGTTCAGAGATTTATCAGTTATCCAATGTCATTGAAGAAATTGTAAATGATGACAATCAGATTGAAATATTGTGCGAAATGGATGATGTAAGTTTTGAGAGGCTCAAAAAAAATGAAAAAATTGAAGCCATACAGAGTAAAATAGCGAATCATTGAATAAAATTGGAGTTAAATAAACAATGACAAATAATGGTAAATCCCCTTGGGATCCAAAAGATCAACCACCAGATCTCGATCAGATTGTTGAAGAGTGGCAAAAAAGGTTTAATACTCTTTTTGGTGGATCATCTAGTGGAAGTTCAAAAAAGAAAGGACCACCCTCAACCTTATTAATCGTATTAGGCTTATTTTTATGGGTTCTTACGGGCTTATATCAGATCGATGATTCTGAAAGAGGTGTGGTTTTAAGATTTGGTGAATACAGTCAGACGACTACACCTGGTCTTCGCTGGCACGTTCCATGGCCAATCGAATCCGTCGAAATAGTCAATGTGAACGTGGTCAATCGATTCAAGCAGCAAACCACAATGCTGACTTCAGACGAAAATATCATCGTTGTTGATCTTGTTGTTCAATATCGAAAAACAAATCCAGTTGATTATCTTTTTAATGTTAGAGATCCAGAGGAGACTCTAAGCGAAGTCAGTGAAAGTGCAATCAGAGAGGTTGCAGGAAAGACAAAACTTGATTTTATTTTGACTGAAGGACGCTCTGAAATTTCGCTCCAAACACAATCAGTCATTCAAGATACTCTAGATGAATACGGAACAGGAATCACAGTCATTCAAGTTGCGTTGCAAGATGCCAATTTTCCAACCCAAGTTGAAGCTGCCGTTCAAGATGCAATCAAGGCGAGAGAAGATAAAGAAAGGTATGGTTTCGAAGCTGAAGCATATGCCAATGATATCGTTCCAAAAGCCAGAGGCGATGCTGCAAAAATGATTCAGGAAGCTGAAGCATACAAAGCAAAGGTTGTTGCTGATTCTGAAGGGGAGGCTAAACGATTCAGTAAATTATTGGTTGAGTATCAAAAAGCACCCGAAGTCACAAGAGAGAGGCTCTATATAGAAGCAATTGAAAGCGTCTATGGAAACTCATCTAAAGTCCTTATGGATTCTGACGGCAGTGGAAATCTAATGTATCTACCGATAGACAAGCTTTTACAACAAAACCAGGCTCAGAAAAATGAGTCCAATGATAATACTGCCACGCAAACGACTCGTGATAACCCAACCATCAGTACTCAAGATCCTAGAATGAGGAGGGTCAGATAATGAAAAATGTATTTATATTTATACTTGTAGCTGTATTTGTAATTCTTTCAAACAGTATATTCACTGTTGATGAAAGAGAGCACGCACTTAAATTCAGATTTGGAGAGATCATTAAATCTGACTATGAGCCAGGCATTCACTTTAAATTCCCATTTGTGAATAACGTGAGTAAATATCCCAAGAGGATTCTCACAATCAATAACCCTCAAGAACTCTTTTTAACCGCTGAAAAGAAAAACTTATATGTCGACTTCTTTATTAAATGGAAAATTGATAATACGACTGAATATTATCGATCGACCGGAGGCGATGAGCTTGTAGCCGCTCAACGACTTCTCGAAAATGTCAAAGATGGGATACGTTCAGAATTTGCAAAAAGAACAGTCATCGAGGTTGTCTCAAAAGAGAGAAGAGAGATAATGTCAGGAATGTTGACGGATGCAGCAACGAATGCGAGAAATTTGGGAATTGACCTTGTTGATGTGAGGGTAAAGAGAATCGAGCTTTCAGACGATGTCAGTGAGTCTGTCTACAATAGGATGAGACAAGAAAGAGCTAGAATCGCGTCAGAGCTAAGAGCTGAAGGAAGCGAGGAGGCCACGATCATCAGAGCTGAAGCTGACAGATCAAGAACCGAGATTCTTGCAAATGCAAATCGTGATTCACAAATCATTAAGGGTGATGGCGATGCAGAAGCAGCCAATTTGTACGCAACCGCATACAATGAGGATCGTGAATTCTATTCGTTCTATAGAAGTATTCAAGCCTACAAAAATTCAATTGGAACCTCCAATGATATCCTTGTTCTTGATGCAGAAGGTGATTTCTTTAAGTATCTGAATAACCAATCCCCAGAATAATTAACAGAATTAACGATGGGGGTTAATGAGATAGTCTTTGCTGTATCAGTGTTTTTAATACTGGAAGGCATGCTGCCATTTATTTCGCCAAAGCTTTATAAGTTTCTTCTTATGCAAATGCTTAATTCAGATGAGAATTCTATAAGGATTACAGGGCTCATCTTGATTATAATAGGTGTCATCTTAATGAATTTTATCTAGGAGTATTCAGTGGTAAAGTCTTTGGTCGTAATCGGCGCTCAATGGGGGGATGAAGGAAAGGGAAAGATCATAGATATTCTCACCGATAAAGCAGATGCAGTCGTCAGATTCCAAGGTGGACATAATGCCGGACATACCCTTGTTATTGATGGCGATAAGACCGTACTTCATTTAATCCCTTCGGGCATCTTTAATGATGCCAAGTGTCTTATCGGAAACGGAGTCGTTCTACATTTGCCGACACTGATCCAGGAGATTGAATACCTCGAGTCAAAGGGTATTGATATTTACAGTAAATTAATGATTAGCTCACAGTGTCCACTAATACTTCCAAGCCATATACACATTGATGAAGCGAGAGAAGAATCATTGGGAAAAAAAGCTATAGGGACCACTGGAAGAGGAATTGGTCCGGCATACGAAGATAAAGTTGCCAGAAGGGCGGTTCATGTGATGGACTTATTTGAAGAGGATTTATTTAGATCAAAATTGAGTTCACTAATCACTCATCACAATTTTATTCTTGAGGAGCTTTATAAGTGCGAAGGAATAGATCATGAAAACACCTTACAAGAATCGATCGAACATTTTAGTAAAATTAAAAACCTTGTTGTCGATGGTTCAAAGGAATTAAATAAATTTAAGTCACAAAATTCCAATATTCTTTTTGAAGGGGCTCAGGGATCGATGCTAGATATCGACCAAGGCACATATCCATACGTTACGTCATCGAGCACTCTCTCAGGTGCTGCTTCATTGGGATCCGGTATTGGTCCTTTGGCTATTGAAGGGGTTCTTGGAATCACAAAAGCTTATGCTACTCGAGTGGGATCAGGACCATTCCCCACAGAAATTAAAGACGATTACGGCAAGCACATGGCAAAAGTTGGCGTTGAGTTTGGCGCAACAACAGGCAGACCCCGTAGGTGTGGTTGGCTGGACCTTGTAGCATTGCGTAAAGCAGTTAACATCAACTCCATCTCTCACTTATGCATAACCAAAATTGATGTTCTCGATGGTCTCGATAAGATTCTTGTTGCAGAGGAATATGAAATTGATGACAAGAAATATGACACCCTGCCTGCCATGAGCCAAAATCGATTTGAAAAAATAGTCCCAATATACAAAGAGTATAAGGGTTGGTCAGGACATACATTTGGACTGAAGTCATTCGATGAATTACCGACCGAAGCACAGACCTTGATCAAAGGTATAGAGAAGTCAACCGGCGTATCAGTGGCTCTGATATCAACAGGCCCCGATAGAAATGACATGATCGTCATTGATGAACTATTTTCATGAGCAAAGAGGTCACGATATATGGATTTAATTCTGTCGAAACATCCGTATCAAAAAACCCAAACAGTATCATCGATCTATATGTTGATAAATCCTCTTCAAATAAACGGATTGAAAAATTATTAACCCGTAAAGTCGCTTCAAGATTGAATATTATAAGAGTTGATAAATCATTTTTATCTGAGCTTCTTTCAACTGAAAAGCACCAAGGCATTGCTGCAAAAATCACAATCAATGAATTTTTTGACCTTAAATCAAGCATTCAGTTTCTTTCCCAAAATGAAGGATCACTGGTATTGATACTTGATGATCTTGACGATCCAAGAAACATTGGTGCATGCCTTCGTACTGCAAATGCTGCAGATGTCGATATGGTTGTTTTGTCAAAGAATAGAGTCAACATGGATAGCCCCGTGATAGGAAAGGTATCATCAGGTGCACTCCAAAAAACAAACATTGCTGTTGTTTCAAATATCTCGCAATTTATAAGCAGAATCAAAGAGATAGGTTTCTGGGTATATGGAACATCTGAGAATGCAGAAGTTTCTTATTGGCAACCCAATTATAATGACTCTACAGCCATTATTGTTGGATCTGAAGGGGCAGGACTGAGGGATTTAACAAAGTCACAATGTGATCAGTTATTATCTATCCCAATGTCTGGTGTTGTTTCAAGCTTAAATGTTTCAGTTGCATGCGGATTAATGCTTTATGAGGTGCTTAGGCAGAGGAGTGCTAATTAGTTTGAATTATTTGGATATTTTCTGTACGATCCGCTGACAATGTAAATAACCTTGCTGCACCAATAATAAATTTGGGTAGCTTTTAACCAAAAGGGAAAATATGAGACATTATGAATTAGTGTTGCTGGTCCATCCAGATCAGAGCGAACAAGTACCGGAAATGATTAATCGGTATCAAGAAACCGTTAAGAAGTCTGACGGAATCATCCATAGAACAGAAGACATTGGCAGGATGCCACTTGCTTACACAATCGAGAATATGCACAAAGCACACTATGTTCTTTTGAACATCGAAGCAAACGAAGGTGTGATCAGTGAATTGGAATCATTATTCAAGTTCAACGACTCAATCATGAGACATCTTATAGTCAAAATAAAGAAAACTGAAACAGGAGATTCAAAGCTCTTTGAATTAAACAATAAAAAAGATGATTCGAGAAAAGCAAAAGTACGACCATCGGATGAAAAGAAAGAAGTAAAAGACGGCCCAACTTCAGAGAAAGCTGACAAAAAAGTAGAAGAGCAAGCCGATGATGAAATTAAAAAAGAAGCTCAAGAAGAGGTTGCTGAGACTCAAGAAGAGGTTGCTGAGACTGAACAGGAAAATGAGAATGCCAATGAAGAAAATTTAGAGGAAGGGACCGATGAAAAGAAAGAAGGGTAAAAAAGAGTTTAGAAGAAAAAAAGGTATAAACAGAAACAAAAATAAATACTGCAAGTTTACGGCCGAAGGTGTTGATCAAATCGATTACAAAGACATCGATGTTTTAAAGAAATACATTACTGAGACTGGAAAAATTATACCTAGCAGAATCACTGGAACTAAGGCCAATTATCAGAAACAGCTTGCTGTAGCAATCAAGAGAGCAAGATTTTTGGCTTTGATACCATATACCGATCAACATAGAAGATAAGAAAATAGTCATGGAAGTTATACTTAAAGAAGATATAAAGAATCTGGGAGAAATTGGAGAAGTCGTCTCTGTGAAACCAGGTTATGGAAGGAACTTTCTCGTTCCTCAAGGCAAAGCAGTATTTGCTACTGCTGAAAACCTTAAGCAACTTGAATTACAAAAAGAAGAGCTCAGAAAGAAACAAGACGAGGAGATTTCTGTACTTCGAGAAAAAGCTCAAGCTTTTGAGGGGTTGAAGTTGACCATCGAAGCAAACGTTACAGAAGAAGGAACGCTTTACGGATCTATAGGGACAATCGATATTGCAAATGCCGCAATCGAGAAAGGCGTAGAGCTCGAAAGAAGTTCTATCAATATGCCTGATGGCCCCATTAAAATGATTGGATCACATGAAGTGGAATTATTATTCCATCCCGAGATTCAGGTCATTATTAGCGTCGAAGTCATAGGTGGCGAAGTGGCCATTAAAAATACTTTGGATTCTGAAGAGGAAGAAGATAATATCAATGAAGAGAATATTGATACTGAAAATACCGAAGAATCCGAATAAATGGCAAAATCTGCAGCAGAGACCCAAAGATCAAATAAATCATTAGGACAGATATCGTTACCACCTCATTCCACTGAGGCGGAAGCAGCACTTATTGGGGGATTGATATTGGACCCCAATGGCGAGGCATACGATAAAATTGCTGATCTAATCTCCGATCGTGATTTCTATTATCCAGAAAATAAGGCCGTATTCTCAGCAATACAAAAGCTGAGAGAAAATTCAAAAGTTACAGATGTCTTGACGGTTTCTGACTATCTAGATTCCAATGGCGGCGGCACTCCTGATTCTCCAATAGATTATTTGTCTGAAATCATTGAAAACACGGCTGGGAGTTCTAATGTTACTGAGTATGCAAAAATAATACGAGAAAAGGCACTGCTCAGGGAGCTGATACAAATCAGTAATGACATATCTCAAAATGCTTATAAACCGGAAGGAAGGTCACCAACTGAGTTGGTTGATATTGCCGAGTCGTATATTTTTGAAATTGCTGAACGCGGTTCCAAGAAGGGATCATTTGCTCACATGAGTGACCTTGTGAAAGAAACGTATGATGAGCTTGATAAGAGAGCACAAGGCGGAGGTGGATTAACCGGAGTTTCTTCAGGCTTTCGGGAACTCGATAATCTCACAGCAGGATTACAAAAAGGCGAACTCATTATCATTGCTGGTAGGCCCTCAATGGGTAAAACAGCATTTGCATTAAATATTGCAGAACACGCAGCGCTTGCCGATGAAAATCCCGTTGCAGTGTTTAGTATGGAAATGTCAGCAAGCTCTCTTGCTCAACGAATGATTTCATCGCTGGGAAGAGTCAATTCTCATTCCATGAGGACAGGTAAGCTCGAAGAAAGGGACTGGAATAGAATCGATGGTGCAATTCAGCAAATGAAGAATGCTCCAATATATATTGATGATACACCATCCCTCTCTCCCATTGAGTTGAGAGCAAGAGCTCGAAGAATTCAAAGAGAAAAAGGATTGTCACTGATTTTGATCGATTACCTTCAGCTCATGCAAGTCCATGGAAATAAGGAGAATAGGGCAACTGAAATTTCAGAAATATCTAGAAATCTAAAAGCTCTGGCCAGAGAATTAGATGTTCCGATCATTGCTCTTTCGCAATTGAATCGGAGTGTTGAACAACGGACCGATAAAGTCCCACAAATGTCAGACCTCAGAGAGTCAGGCGCAATTGAGCAAGACGCAGATCTCATCGCATTCATATATCGTGAAGAGGTCTATGATCCAGAAACAGATAAGAAAGGCATTGCTCAGATCAATGTAGCTAAACAAAGGAACGGTGCAATAGGTAAATTCAATCTGACCTGGATAGGGCGGTATACCAAGTTCGAGAACTGGGTTCCTGAATACGAGCAATTCTAAGAAACAACCTTTAATTCATAATCATCATCTGTTTTCTTAATTTTGACTTTCTCAACAGCATTCTCTTTTGTCGATAAAATTTCGATGATATAGCCCCCTAATCTAAAATCTGTCCCTTCTTCGGGAATGTATCCAAGATTTTCTAGCACGGCACCATTGATCGTTTTCGCTTCATCAATAGGGATGTCCCAGTTCATCATCTTATTCAGTACGCGAATGTTTGAAGAAGCACTAACGACATAGTAATCCTTTATTTTCTTAGGCTTCATCTCTTTGTTAATTTTCTGAGTTTCCTCAAGGTAATCTCCTACGATTTCCTCAAAAATATCTTCTATCGTTATGAGTCCTTGAATATTTCCATACTCATCCACAGCAAATGCAGTTTTTTGTTTCTTTGATTTGAATTCAACTAGCTGCTGGCTCAATGAAGTCGTTTCAGGAATAAAGTAAGGCTTTCTCATGTGTTGCTTAATCAAATCATTGTTAAATGAATCAAGGTCAACATTCTTTAAGAATTCATTTAAGTAAAGGACGCCTTTTAGGTTATCGAGAACATCTTCATAAACCGGTAAAGATGAGTGAAAATTCTTTTGAATGATCTTTATACATTCCTCTTTTGGTTCATTTAGATCAATTCCGACAACTTCGTTATGAGGAAGCATAATGTCTTCAACAGTCATGCTTCCTAGATCCAGAACACCCATCATGATGTTTTGTCTATCGAAGGCAGTTTTTGTCAGTCCATCAGTGATTATAGTTCTGAGTTCATCAACCGATATTTTTTCCTCTTGCTCGTTTGGTCCTGAGCCAAGTAATTTAAGAACCATATTGGTAAAGAAGTTAATGATCGCTAAAAATGGCTGAGTAAACTTAACGAGCGGATGATAGATTCGACTTGCAGGAAGAGCGATTTTCTCCGGAAATATTGCTGCTACAGTCTTAGGTATGGATTCACAAAATAATAAGACAACCGCTGTTAGTAATATTGTTCCAATAACAACACCAGTTGGCCCACCAATTTCCATAGAAACAACACCCACCAAGGATGCGGCAATAAAGTTAACCAGATTTGTTCCAAGAAGTATAAAAGCAATGAGCTTGTCAGGCTTCTTAAGAAGTTTTTCAGCTAGTTTGGCACTCTTATTCCCTTTTTTTGCAAGGTGTCTGACACGGTATTTATTCACTCTCATGAGTGCAGTTTCCGTTCCAGAAAAGAATGCTGATAGTAAGATTAGTATGGCTAGAATTACGAAAAGGTATTCTAGCGGTATGTCATCGCTCAATTACAGCGACTCCTTTATAGTTAACATATCTCTATTTTCGTCTCTGAAGGTTATCGTGTCAAGAAAACTATCTAGACCTGATATGTAAATTACCGTACAATTCCGCGCCATAACTTAAATATATTGATGAGTAACAACAATGGTCAAAATTAGATTATCAAGAGGCGGGTCAAAGAAACGCCCTTTCTACCACATCGTAGCTACTGATAGCAGAAATCCACGTGATGGTAAATATATAGAAAGACTGGGTTATTTTAATCCAAGAGCAAAAGGCAATGAGGAAGATATCAATATCAACTCTGAAAGATTAGATTATTGGAAATCAGTTGGTGCTCAAATCAGCGATAGAGTTTTACACCTAATAAAACTTGCTGAACTATCAAGGGAAGAGAGAGATTCAAAAAAACTAAATAAGCTTCAAAAGAAACAAGCTAAAAGGGAAGCTGAAAAAGCTGCTAAATTAGCTGCTGAAGCCCCAGCAGAGGAAGAAGCTCCAGCAGAGGAAGAAGCTCCAGCAGAGGAAGAAGCTCCAGCAGAGGAAGAAGCTCCAGCAGAGGAAGAAGCTCCAGCAGA
>Ga0207989_1000085_pt1 | contig 53400 bp, 61 predicted proteins | sample ETNtaG_7_FD_185777 | JGI IMG/M metagenome (GOLD analysis project Ga0207989, IMG submission 185777) | Marine microbial and viral communities from oxygen minimum zone, Eastern Pacific Ocean - ETNP201406SV65 (SPAdes) (version 2) | ecosystem: Environmental > Aquatic > Marine > Oceanic ... | reverse complement strand
ATCATCAAGTTCTTTATTATGTTGGAATTCATAAAAATTTGGTATATGTTTTAATTTTTCTTCTAATTTATTTGTTCCTATCCATATTGGATATTTTGACCATTCTATTAAATTTTCTTCCCACTCTGGTTCTATATTAAATCTAAGAGTTTTTTCTAAACCTAACTTCTTATGTACATTTAATGCATCTTTGACTTTAACGTGTAACACCACCGAATAAATTTTATCTTTATTATTCTCTAAATACCATACTGATTTATAATGACCATCTAATATATTTACTCGTCTTGAATTTTTTATCAATTCATCAAATTGTTCTGTATTATTATAATCAAAGTAAACAATTTCTATTTTTTCATCTACTTCTTTTACCTTCTTATCCATTCCCTCAACTACTGCAAAATGTTGAGCTGGTTCTGGAGATACTTGATTATAATTTGGTGCCAATCCATCAGTTGGTTTTTGATTATGTATTAATAGAATTGGTTTTACTTTTAATTTAGGGGCAATATTATCTATCCAATAATTAACCCATACATCACTTCCACCTCTAACTATTGGACCTCCACCCGTTGAATAATAAATGTCGTAAATATCAGTCATGATTCATATAACCATCTGCAAAAAATACATTATATTTTTTTAACCCAATACTAACTACCTCTACTTCCTTATCAATAAATTCTACAGACGTAACTTCTTCCATTTCTAATTTAGGATTAACAAGAAAATCTCCTTCTTTTATCTCTTTCATTCTCCACCACTCAAATCTTTTAATTTTATCCTTCCAAGCAAATATTCCATGTGTTGATGTGGCATTATATTTTTTATTAAGTATATAATAGGCTTTGGCAAAATCAAAAACTACTCGTTTAACTTTCGCTCTAGCAAACTCTACTTTATCTAAACTATCCAATTTATAATCATGATAAGATGCTTCTAATCCTGGTAATATTGGTGAATATACCTCATCATTGATTTCTAAATCTTCAACCTTTTTTTCAGTACCATCAAACATCAATATCTTTGAACCAACAAGTAGACACGAATTATAAGAAAACGAATAAAATTCATTTAACCCATAAGGAGCATTCCTCAAAGCATTTCTTTCATCTGTTTGATCGTAAGGTGGGGCATCAATATCGTTATTATCAGAATCATATTTAGCTTCATTTGCATAATCATTAGACATTTCAACTATACCTATGTCTGCCGCTTGTGTTGTAACCTCATTAGTTATCGTTGTGGTTGTAGAATTATTTCCACTTGCCTTTTCATACCTCAACATACCAAAACTCAATATACCAGATGCAGGTAAATGATTTTTAGGTATTAATTTAATTATCCACTTAGGTATTTTTACCTTCATAATAAAACCTTAATGTGATTCGAGTGAACCACACACTATTGAATTTACTTGTTCTTTTAAATCATTAATTTGACCTTGTTGTTCTTTTATACTTTCTACAAGATAAGGAACTAACTTTTCATAGGCTACTACTTTATATTCCTTATCTGGTTCATCAACAAATTCCTGAGTATTAATTAATGGGTGTAGTTGTGGTATTGCTTCTATATCTTGTGCTATAAAACCAATATCATGTTTATTATCTGTTTTATTCTTCCAATCAAATTCTACACCTTGTACTTTTCGTATAGTATCAAGTGATGACGTAATTGGTACAATGTTATCTTTTAATCTTCTATCAGAAATATTATAAAGAGCGTAACCAATAACGTTTCTATTCGTTACGATATCCCCAGATGCTCCAATACTACCAGCACTTCCGCTTGCTTGAAAGTCCTTACCAACGGTAATATTAAACATACCTGTTGGTGTATGATTTACTCCCAAGTTTTTTTCAACAAATAAACTACCACCCTCTGTATCGGAGAAAGCACTCTTTCGAACTTGGAAATCACCCCTCACATGTGGTTTTCCACCCAATCGTACTTCTTGATATGCAGTTCCAAATACCTGTAAACCAGCGTTATTCAAAAAAGTTTTATTTTGGTATGCATATATCTTCCCAATTGAATCCGCGACTGGATAGACACGTACACCTACATTATTTGTACTATATCCAAAGTATGAAAATTTTGGGGATATGGTGACTTTAAGATAAAATTCTCTATCTACTTTATCATCTTCTAATGAAAACTGGGGCCACAGGGAGTCAAATGAGACAGTCCGCTCTGCTGCCGCAGATCCATACGACATGTTTTGGGTGGTGGATGTATTACCAACCCAATTATCTTCACCATCATATACATCAACGTCTAAGGATACTTCACCTGCAACGATAGCTGTCGCGGCAGAGTCAGTATTATCTACAAAATCCAAACGCGTTTTAAAGTCACAACTCATACCAACATTTTGAAATTGTTTCCAGGGATCTGGTATTCTAAATAAATGGGATGTTGGTTTCTCTTTAGTCCAAGCAACTGTACCGTCATGTGCTGAAGTAGATCCAAGGAAATATACAGAACCACTAACATCTTGTTCATAACCAGCTATTTGGTTTACATAAAATTGACCTTCAGATTCAAAGTAATGTCTATGATAGACAGTTGCTTCTTGGTCAGTACTGTTTTGAGGATATATCTCTTGATATCCACCAGCATTATATGCACCGTCAGTTCTATTACTCCCAAACATTCCATCGTATGTGAATCCTGGTTTGTAACTCGCACTTGAATTCAACTCAACGAATGATGTGTATCCATAATCAGCGGATTCACTTTGAAATCCAATACCTTGAGAAGCACTCATATATGTTAAGAAACCTTTGTCTATCCCTTTTCCTACTGAGGATATTCGACCAGTTTCGAGCTTCCAGCCTCCAATATCACCAACACTTGCTGATATTGTACCATCTATTCGTGCATTACCACTTGAATCCAAATAAAAGTTTTTAGCACTTATAAATCCAGCACCAAGAGTTATAGAAGAATTAGTAGCAGTAAATGAAGCATTACTTCCTTCAGTTCCATAGTATATGGCATTACTATCTACAGTCCAACCAGCAATTAATGCATCACTTGCTGTTATGGCTCCTGAACCACTAAGAACTAAAGACTTATCTGTACTTGATATAGCTACAGGACTAATATTAAATCCACCAATATTACCAGCACTAGCTGATACAGTACCAGCCATTGTAACATCACCACCCACTACTTCAAAATTATCAGTTTTTATTTCTAAAGCACTTCCACCACCATCAACATCAAACTTGATATAATTTGTACTGGCATCAGCAGCTTTAAGTAACATATTACCAAGACCATCAACACGAAATCCTCTCAAAGTACCAGTTACGGTAGAAGTATCGGTCAATGTTCCAATTTCAAAAAATCCATCATCAGTTCCATCAAGTGTTATATTTCCATCTGCTAATGAAATTGAATGTCCAGCACTATCTATAATTAAATCATTTGTATTTGCAGTTAAATTAAAGGTTGTTGCTGTAAACTCAAGGTCATCTGCTTTTATTATTAAATCTCCACCTACACCTCTAATATAATTTTCATTTGCTGTTGTATTAGATTTAATTAAGAAATCACCATCGCCTTCAAAATACATACCTTTAGCAGTTTGACTTGCGGAAGTACTTGATAACCCACCTATTTCAAAAAATCCAGTACTTGTTCCATCAAGTGTAATATTACCATCCGCTAACGATATATAATGGTCAGCACTATCTATGATTAAATCATTTGTATTTGCAGTTAAATTAAAGGTTGTTGATTTTAAAGTTAATGAACCACCATCAAATCTTATCAAATCATTTGTAGTACCTACTGCGTTGAAAGCTCCACCACCATCCATATAAATACCTGCGGTATTTGACGTTGGTGAATCTGGTCCACCACCTGCACCTAATCTAATTATTCCTTTACCACTATCACCTGCACTATCCATAATGAGTGTTGTGGCATCTAAATCAAATGTTTGTGAAGCTATTGTTATATTACCACCAGCCGCACTATCTAAACTAAGATAATTTGTTCCACCACCTACTTTCCAAGCTCCATTAGTATACCAATAATTGTTGGAATTAATATACATACCATCATTTGAACCAGCGACATTCCTACCCAACATCATCTTATCACCACTCTCAATACCACCAGCAGTTGTCGCTATATTAAGTATTCCATGAATACTTCCAGTTAAAGCTTGAATCGAACCTCTAAAATAACCATTGTCTGTATAGAGACCAAATCCTGGTTCTTCATCACCATACAGATAACCACTTGATAATCCACTTAAATCACCAAGTCTTGCTCTTAATTGTAAATCATATACACCACTTCCAGTTCTTTCCACAATATCCATATATGGTGTGCCTGGGTCATTTGGATTTGCATTCATCATAATATAACCAGTTGATAAATCTTTTGATGCATCATACTTACCAGTTGAAACTATTACTTGACCTTCATTATATGTTTGTGCAGACGAAACTAATCCAAATAAAAACTCTGCATCTGTATCTACGCTATATACGGTAACTCCTGCAGAATGTGCTTCTGTATCGGTTGATAGATAATCTCGTACAACCTTAATCGTCTGATTATTTCCAGTAGTTCCAGTTCCACCCGAAGCACTAATAACTTTAAATCTTTCATCATTAATTTTTAAAATAGATTGAGTCGTAACAGAATTGGAAGCTAAATCCAATATCATATTAATTTGTGTACCATAAGTAGCTGTATCAGATATTGATGTATCAAGTGTACCAATAGAACTTGATACAACATTAGTTTGTCCATACCCTCTACCAATATATAATTCACCAGCTAAACCATCTGGGTCATTTGCTCCCATATTCGCTGATGCTATAGAGGCTGAGTATGGTGAACCAGCTTCCGTATATCTCATAGAACCAGTTATCATCATATACTCAACTATAAAACCTGTATCATCAACCTTTTTAGCTTTTATAATTTCTCCAGCGGCAAATCCTGATGCATTAGCAACACTCATAGTTGTATCAGTTGCTGACATTGAAGCTGCTCCTGCAAGTATACTACCACTCTCATCCATCAACGGTTGCATTGTAGTAGAGTTCGCTACCATTAACTGTCCACCAACTACATTGACTGATTCTTTTTCAAATACAGTAGTTCTTAATGTTCCACGAATCCTACAATTTTCAAATTCCGCAGTACCATTTCCTAAACTATCAATTCTCCAACCTTTTAATCCAGTTGCAAAATCAGAAGTTTCTATTCTACCCTCTGAATGTATAATAAGTTTCGTTTCACCATCTGCATACAGCTGACCAACACCAGCATCAGGTACACCTCTTATTTGACCAGTTGTTATTTCCCATCCACCAATTAAATTTCCTCTATCTCCAAGAGAAAGTATTCTATCAGTTTCAAAATCAATACCAGTTCCATCAAATTGTACTAATCCAAATTTATTACCAGCTGCACCATCACTAATATCACCAATTCTCATTACATCTTTATTATTTGGTTTATCCCTTATAATAATTCGTCCATTATCAGATTCTAATGTAAGACTACTTGTTCCTTGTGCATTAACTGGGCTTGAAATTCTATCACTTGATAAATTCCACCCACCAATCTCACCTTTAGACGCTGTTATTGTTCCATCACTCTTTACATTAAAAGGTGCACTTCCACTCGCTGGTAAAGAAGTTGCTCCAGCGAAAAATCTCGTAGCTTTTGGTGTACCAGCGGCTGCGGGGTCTGCCATAGAACTTATACCAGTAAATGTAGAACCTTGTTGTTTATGTAGTGAATCTGTGCCTATTGTCCAATTACCTATAAATCCACCTGACGCCGTAACTACACCTTCAATCTTTGCGCCACTTGCTATTAAAGTTTCTGATGAAGATACAGCAAAATCATTTCCAAATCTTACATAATAATTTGAACCTGGAGTAAAGTCAATATAATAACCATCCAACTCACCATTACTATCTGTTTTATAAATTCGTGAACCATCTGCATCCAAAGTAATATTAGAACCAGTAATTAGTCCACTTGCTATTTTCCAATTCCCGATATTACCTGCGGTTGCCGTAACAGTTCCAGCCATTGCAACATTACCACTCGTATCCAATGTTAGGTTTCCAACTCCAGCATTTATACTACCATCATTACTTAAATGAAAATTAGAGGAACTTATTTCTATCTTACCATCAGCACCACTTATATAACTCTCAACTCCACCTGAACCAGATATACCAAATAAATAATCATCAGTCTTTACTTTAAAGATAGCATTATCATTTCCATCATTAGTTCTAAATTGAAAATATCTTTCTGCACTTCCACTATTACCATCGTGAATTTCTAATCCAGCTCCTTTATAGTTATCAGGTGAATCTGGTAATACTGAACCACTATAAATTATAAACCCACCTTTACCAGCATTAGAAGCACTATTAAAACCTTCCCAACCAATAGTTCTTAAAAACGCTGAATTAAGACCTGCCATCTCAATACCTTCACCAATAGCGTTAGAGATATACATCGAACCACTCAATACATTATTATCACCTTGAATAGCAAAGTTAGCTCCAGGGAATGTTACTTCATCTGATAAAACTGTCGTATCTGCTTTAACTCCATCATTATTAACAAACTCAAGTAAAAACCTTACCTCATCTGGTCTATTTCTCGATGGTGGCATCTCGGAAAATACTCGAGCATTTCTTGGATTAAAATTTGTCTCAGCTGCAGGACGTAAAGATATATCTGACAAATGCCAAAATCCAGCATTTACCCTAAATTGTAATTTTACATTATCATTCTGTAAAGGTACAAAAGTGCCATCTAGTATTTTATTATTAAAGTTAGTTTCATATATTCCATCATCATTAGGTTTTATTGGATTAAGAGCCTCATAATCTTTTGAATCCAAATCAATAGTTAAAATTCTTCTTCCTAATCCATTACCTAAATTATGATTTTTTGGTATCTTAGACCCTGACACATAACACTCTAATATTCCTCTATTACCCACCATACTATCTTTAGGTAATTTTTGTGAATACGCCTTAAATGAAAGTGAATACGGTGTGCTCTTTACTATATCAAAAGATTGTGAAGTCTCTACAACTATATCTTCATCTTTACCTTCAACCGAACCAGATATAGACATAGCGTAAGCTATCTTAGAACCTGTTTGTTCTAATTTTATATTATTTGCGGGTGTTCCACTACCTGACGCCTGTGTCCCTTTACTTGCAAATGCATTCCAATAAGAATTTACTTTATTTTGATTTAGAAAAAATCCAGTTCTTCCATTTTTTATATTTCTACTATCAAAAATTAATTCTTCTGCTTCAAGTGGTGTTTGTGTTATTAAATCAAATCCCTGTTCAGATTGAGCACCCTTTGATAATGCATAAATATTTACATATTTAACATCACCACTAATAGTTCTCATATTACTTAATCGAACATCTGCAACATCAAAATAATTTATAACTGAATCAGATTCAGTTGGTAGTGGACGATATGAAACAGAAAATTCTACATCCTCTTTAGTGTTTATTGGATACTTAGTAGCCGCATCTGAAGATGACACATAAACGACATCTGCTATATCTAATCGTGTGTCTGTCAACCTATCTACAATTGAACTCGAATACGCAGGTGGGATAACATAGCTATCTGGTAAACTTTGATTTGCTGATGTATCGAGATTTGCAGAAGCAGGTGTGAAAGTTAAAGATTCACCTATCATTCCATCATCTATACTACCACTCGAAATATGTAATATAGCATCTCCTTGAGGTGGAGAAAAAGAAAATAAAGGAAACTTAAAATTAAAAAGAGGTGCTAATTTAAACGAAGGTAAATTAAAAAAAGGTAAAAATGGTTTTGATTTATTCTTTTCTGTTTCTGTTGGGAAGGTTTCTTCTTTTGTAACTGGATCTATTGTCTTTTTAACAGTTGCTTCTGCGGTAGCTTTATTTTTAATTTGACCTGTTAATATTCTTGTATGTCTTGGTTGTTTTGTGTATTCCTTAAACGCATTAGTAAGAGGAAATACTGAAACTGTTGGTTGGTCATAAAATATAATTGGTTCAGTATTTAATATCCTCGTATTAATATTAAACCGTCTAATATATTTAGCGTTATAAACACCTCTCCATTGTTGAGGAATATCCATCTTAGTACTATCTAACTCACCCAACAACGTTAAAGTAGCTATACCTGGATTTGCGTCTTTATATATCTCTATAGAAATTCTTCTTAAATTATTTTCTCTATAACCTCGTACTGGTTCGGTATATATTACATTACCTGCACTATCTAAAATTTCAAGTTTTAATCTTATATTAGGTTTAAGAAATGTTGAACCACCTACTAAAAAACTACTTTTACCTGTTGGTAATTCTTCTTTTAACCCAACAACATTAAAATACTTAGTTTCAGATAAACCTTCTTCCGTAATAAAAGTTGGTATTTCTATTAAATTTTGTTTAGTATTTATTCTTTTGGGGACTGCCATTGATATTCCTATTTTAAATAAATATCATATATATAAAATAGTTTGATTTTATTCATAATAAAATATGATTTTTTTATGAAAAAAATACTTATTACTATGAAAGACAAATTAGTAGATATTAAAATACGAGCTGAATATAGGGATATGTTAAAATCTCATTGTAGAGATAATGGGATGAAGATGTATATCTTCGTTGAAAAATTAATAGAACAGAACTGTAATATTAAAAATAAAAAAAAGTTATTAACTTCAGAATATGAACGTTAATCAGAAACAGGTAAAAAGTTAATTGAACTTAAATCTGTCTCTTTTTTGACTTCCAATAAAGTATCAACCGCATCTCTCATAGAATCAATATGAGATACAATCAATGTGAATTGGAATTGGGCTTTTAAATATTGGAATAGTTGATATACAGAATTGATATTTTCACTATCCATTGTTCCCCAACCTTCGTCTATAGCTAAAAAGTTAGATGATGGTAAATTAGATACATTCATTAATCCCACTCTAAGTGCCAATGAACATATAAACCTCTCCATACCACTTGATAATTCTAATGGCCAAATATTATCATCATCATATACAATATAATTGTTAATATTCTTACCATCCATTTCAAATACTATTTGAAAATCAACTAACGAAGATAAAATATTATTTACCTCTCCCTCAATCGTTGGTAAAGCTTTTGTAATCAACTCATATGGAACACCATCTCGTTTAATAGCATCTAAATAATACTGATAAGCTACTGATTCATTCTCTAACTTTTCTACTTTATCAATATTCTCTATTATATTCTTTTTCTTATTTACTAAAACTTGTTTAGACGCATATAAATTTCTTAATTTTTTATTTAACTCTGTAATATCAGTTTCTAACTCTTTTTGTGTTCCAGATAGTTTATCAATTTTTAATTGTAATTCTTTATTAAATAATACATCTTTTTCTTGTTCATAATATTTTGAAATTTTTTCTTGTATTGTTTTTACTTGAGATAATACGTTCTTCTTTTTTTCATCATTAATAGTTAATTGAGTTTCTAAATTATTTTTCTTTTTTAATGTACCTTCAACTTGAGTCAAAAGATTATCTAAATCTTCTTTATGATTTTTAACATGAAATAAAGTTTTTATTTTTTGTTCATAATCATCAATATGATTTAAAAACTTATCAGCTAATTTTCTATCTTCGTTTAATTCTGTTTTTGTTTTAATAGCATCCTTTACAAAAACATTATTCATACAATAACCACAATCAGGGTCATATTCCAAATCTTGTAACTTTTCTAATTTATCTAATTTAGACCTAACTGAAATCTGTAATTTATCTATCTCAACTTTAACATCATCTCTATCTTTTTCAATCTGATCTAAATTTGCACATTGTTCTTCTATACCATCATCTATATATTTTTTAATTTTAGATTTACATTCATTAATTTCAAGTGTATATTCTGATAATGACTTATCACTCTCAGCTGAATAAGTATTATATTTTTCTAAATGATTTTCAAGATTAGTATTTTCAGATTTCAATAACTCAATATCAGTAATACTATCATCTACTGGACGTTGTTTACTATATATTGTTTTTATATCATCTGAAAGTCTTTTGTATTTTTTATCTAATTCTTCTAATTTAGTTTCTTCACTTCTTAAATCAGTAGTTATTGTTTTATAATTTCGTTTTATCTCAACCAACTCATTATCATAATCATTCTCTCTAAAATTCTTTAATACCGCTCTGACATCTTTGATATTTTCAGATGCTATTTGATATAAAGTATCAAAAATACCAATACCCATAAACTGAGCTAATAACTCTTTTCTTTCTTTTTGTGTTTTATCAATAAAAACAGTATTGTTTATTTGAGATGATAAGGCTGTAAGAATAAAATCTTCATATGTTCCAAGAACTTTTCTAATAGAAGCATTTGTAGTTCTTCGTTGGTCACCATTCAAAGATTCTTTTTGTCCAATGTCATCAAATGTATAGAAATCCACATCAACTTTAACATGACCACTTTTTAATTTTTTACCATATCTTTCAATATAATAATCTTTACCATTTACCTCTACACATACCTTACAGGAAAACCAATCTTTTTTATTATTCAAAACATTATCAGCTTTAAATGCTCTACTTGAAGTATCAAACAAACAAAAAGATAAAGCATCTAATAAAGATGATTTACCACTTGCGTTAGGTGCAAAAATACCTACAATACCATTTAGTTTTGTAAAGTCTACAACATTATCCTCACCATAACTAAACATATTAGAAAAATCAAATCTTTTTAAATTCCAATCTATATTCCTACCAACTTCTTCTTCAGGTAATTTAGTATTTAATTCTTCATTTATTTCTTTTATTTTAACATATGTCTCATCATCTACTATAAAGTTCTGGTCTAAATAAGTTTTAATTAAATCAAACTGAAAATCTGTTGATGTTATATCTCCAATATTAATTTTATTTCCACGTATTCTATCAGATTGTGATAAAGGGTCTGTCCTCGTAACAGTAAATTCTCTTATCTTAGGATATGTATGTTTTACAGTTGTCATAATACGTTTAACTTCAGCAGCATTAGTATCAGCAACTCTCATACGAACTCGTGCTTTAGGTGGGAAATAAGAAATATCAGGTAACTTACCATTCTCTACATCAAGAGTAACATATCCGTAACTATTTGGTATCTCAATATACTCTGATTTTCTTTTTGGAACATCCCATAATAAATAACCTTTACCAATATCTTCACCATGATTCTGTTGAACTAATGAACCACAATAAGAAATAGTTTCTTCTTTATTCAAATGTTGTCTTTTATGAATGTCACCCAAAAGTCCGAGATCGTACCCATCAAATTTATCTATATGTACATCTGATGGAAGTCTAAATCCTAAATCTGTTTTAGCTTGGTCTACTGTACCGTGAAAGAGCACTACTTTAGTATCCCCTTCGACCTCAGACGCTTTTGGGTATTTACTCTCTTTGTCCCAAACATCCCATACTACCAATGAAGTATCGGCGCATTTATACACACCAGTATTTCGTAAGTAATGTAAGTTAGAATGATTGATGTTTTCGACAATAGGAGTTAATACATCTAACCTTGAAAGGTTATTTAAATTACAATCGTGATTCCCTGCTATTAATATCGTTGGACATATATCAGCTAAATTCCTAAATAAATCAGATAACATATCTATTAACTCTGGAGACATATCTAATTTTGAATGAGCTATATCACCACCTATATATGCTATTGAGTTATCAGGATATTCTTTAACTTTTTTATATAGACCTTCAAATACCTCTCGATATTCTTTATGTCTTTTAAGATTTCGAACTTGAATGTCCGATATATGATGTATATATTTAAGTTTCCTAAAAGGAACTTTAAGAGTTTTATTTTGCAACGAGAACCTTTAAATTTATTTTAATAATTTTCTCACTTTTGAAATATTCTTATTAGGTATAATTAGTTGATACGCAAATACCGTATTTTGTTTAGTGTATTCCGCAGGTTGTCCTGTTAAAGATAATGTTTTTATTTTATCTAATTTATCTAAATCCTCAAAATATACCATATAAGTTTCTTCGTCAAGCTTCCATGTATCAAATTTCATTTAGCCTCATGAGTATTTTATTCTTCAAATTTACTTCCTTACTTTGTTTTATGAGATTTATCATATTCTTAAATCCTTCATCAGAAGGGTCTTTTTGTTTCATACTAACCATTGAAACATTTATCCCATATTTCATAAGTATATCCGAAAGTTGAAAAATGTCTTTTCCAGCATCAGAATCTAAAGCTATAAATACATGTGTAGTTTTCTTTTCTATTAATTTTTCTAATAATTTTTGTGGAATTGTTTTTCCAAGTAAAGGTATAGCATTACGTTTAATAGCAATTGCATCAAACACACCCTCACATAATATAACGGGTTCATTCCAATTGATAAGATTTTCAAATACAACCACGTTTTTAGATACATTTGGATTCTTATATTTCATCTTAGATTTATAAAAATCTCGAGCTATAAAATAATTTAATTTAAAATTTTCAGTATAAGAAGGTATAATTATTCTATTTTGATAAATTCCACTTGTACAATAACCTATATTATATTTTATAATATCAGACATCGTAATACCTCTATCTAACACATAAGACATAGCATGATTATATACAAGTGATTTTGTTTTATTTTTAAGTGACTTAAATTCCGTTGGTAAAACTATTTTTTCATCTTCAGTTTTAGCTTCATATTCATATACAATATCATCTACTAATTCAGATAATTCTTTATATAAATTACTTTGTACTTTTAGCTTATTAAATAACTGATATAATTTATGTCCAGATTCATTACAAACCCAACAATGCCATTTTTGATTTACAAGATTTACTTGAAGTTTTGGTTTATAGTGATTACAAAATGGACAGAAAAATATGTGTTCATTTTGTTTACGTACTTTATGTCCTTTATTTCCTATTACTTCTATTAATAAAGAAAGTAGTTCGTTATTCATTCAACATTTCTAATAATTTTCCAAATTCTAATACAGCATATGTTTTAGAACGATTTCTTTTAAATATAACCAAAGGAGTGTGGTCACCACTATTTTCTTCCGCTTGTTCTAAAGCTGACCAAATATTAAGTTTTTCTTGATTTTTACACTCTACTGAAAAGGGGAATAATCTACGAGCGGCTGGTGATAATAGAATATCTTCTCCGCTATCACCCATTGTGATGGAACGGACATCATCTGATTCTAAAATATCGAATTTTTCAAGGATTAAATCACGGATTTTGTTTTGTAACCGTTTACCCTTGTTTTTGGCACTTCTTGGTTTCATAACTTACAGATATAACTATTAAATTAAAACGTCAAATTAAAATTTATTTTTCCATTTTGGATATTCTTTATTAGCCCATTTTTCAGCATCTTCTTCAAATTTATTATCATCGTGAAAATCACCACCTTTTTGTATAGCTAATTCACCATATTGATGATATAACCTTTCATATTTTTTAGCACCCATTTTCTTTCTATCTAAAGCGTGTTTTATTTCGTGTAAAACCGTTATAATAAAATCCTTGACAGTTGGGTAACTTTTTCGTAAATTTATAGTGTCAGTTGTCCAATTATAATCACCCTTATCTTTACCAGTAGTAATTTTAACTTTAGACTTTAACTTATGTAGTTTTACAATCTGTTGAGCTGTATCAACAATATCCATTCTTTCTATTAATAAATTTTTTAATTTAATCATGTTTAAAAGCTCTATACATAATACCAGCTATTTTCTTACCATATTGTTTATCTGATGGGAAATGTGCTTTTGCTAATAATCTACTTTGTGCTATTGCTTCACTCAACTGGTCTATCTGATTTGACATAGTTGGTAAATAAGATTTTAAAACCCAACCAACCAAATATCCTTGAACTGCATGACCACTTGGATATGATGGTGTTTTCATACTATCTAATTTAGTTCCATTTAGATTCATACCATAAAACTCTGCGATTTGATATGGTCTTGGTCTATTGTATTTATACTTCAAATATAAAATATCTCTCGAAGATTGTTTAACAACACTTTCAATCAATTCAATATATTCTTCTTCATTTATTCCATTTTGATCTAATAATTCACCAAAAGCTTTGGGTATATCATCATAAAGTTCGATAGACTCTCTATCACCTTCTTCTAAATTAGTTATATATTTAAGTTCTTTTAAAGTTGTTTTACTATCATTTTCTGGAGGTAACTGCTGTGGGAAAACCATTACAGAAAAATTAGGGGCTTCCTTAACCATCTTTTTTTTATGTTTGGGTTTAATGACATTTGTATATTTCATTTCCCTCAAAGTAAGTAAATCTTTTAACTTAATCATCTTTGTAACCACTTCTTCCATAAACTATAATCAATAATGTTTGAAGTTTTTGGTTCTAAATCTTTTGGTTTACCAGTACCTCTTTTTTTAATATTAATTGTATAGGCTGTTTTACCTTTTGGATTTATAACAAATACTCCACCAGGAAGATTACTAATTTGATATCCTTTTGCTACAAAAAACTTCAGACTTTCTTTTTTATAAATCATTTTATTTCCACCAGGACCCGCAGTAGACAATTGTCCAGTTGGTTTACTATTACTACCAAGTATGTAAACATAAAAAGGTCTCTTTACGGTAAAATGTTGAGTATCACTGCCGTATAATCCGTGTTTATATGCTTCTTTTATTAAATCTTTTAATTTAATCACTTTAGTGCCCTCATTACATCTATTGGTTTTACATTCTCATCACCCATATAAGCTATATCTTCTGGGTTTTTAATAATTTTTTTGATTGTGTTTTTTTCTCTTGATGTTAATGTTATTGGTTTTTCATCTAACGACATTCCAGTTGCATATCCAACTCCACTAACATATTCTCTTCTCATATTGAAATAAACGACTTTCCACTTACCAGCTGGAGCTCTATCTACAACTAATTCAACTTCTTTACCTCTACCACCTAACCCAACACGAGCTGAACCTACTTTAATTTCACTTATTAATTCTTTTAATTTAATCATTATCTTCTTCCCCACATTGGTGTTTGAACTCCTTTTTCTTCTTGTTTAGCTAAATATTTTTTATGTTGTGCTGAAGTTCTACCCTCAGTAGCCCATTTCTTGTTTAGTGCTGCTTTTTTACGTTTTCTATCTTTTGCTTTTCTATTTGGCATTAGTTAGTACTCCTTCTTCTTTTATTTGTTGGTGGATAATCTATACCCATTTTTATATCTATCTCAGTAACTGCATTCTTACCATCAATAGTTGCTTTCCATTTTTTAATAGGTTTACCATCTTTATATAAAACTACAGATGGAAATGTTCTCAATTTATTTCTACGTGTTTCTCTGGGTGTATCTTTCGTATCTGCGTGAAATATCTTCGTACCTTTATGTCCCTCTATACCCATAAACTTATCTATACTACATACACCAGCCCATCCTGCACAAAACTCAACTACAGAAAACCCTTTTGCTGTCTTTACTGCAAAATCTGCATCCGTTATAGGATTTTCTTTCTTCACTACCTCATATTGTGCACTTAATGAACCAATCATCATTAACATCATTAACATTTTTCTCATAACTATTTCCTATCTCGCTTTTTAGCTAATTCAACTTTCAGTTCAACGATTTCTTCTTCAAGTTTTTCAACTTGTTCTTCTAAATCTGAAACTGCGGCCTCTAACCCTCCGACTTGAGTTTTATATTGTTCCATAGAACTCGGCCAGTTATATCCTGTAAGTCTTGATGGATATTCTTCCTCATATATATTATCTATCTTTGGAAGTTCTTTTGCTTCTTGTATTTCACCTATCATCATATAATAAAATCCAACAAATGTTGCTATACCAACTCCAGCACTAATTATAGTTTTGACTGATAAAGTAAATTTTGTATTTTCACTCAATTCTTTTTTCATAACCTTTTCCTCTGTAACTTCGTTTTCATTCCATCTTGATTTAGGACCGTTATTCATCATAACTTCAGTCATATCGTCTATAGTTAAATATCCTAACTCAACTAAAATTTCACCTAATTTTCTATTATCACCAGTTTCTTGCATGGCAAGAGCCTTGTTCAACTGTCTTTTAGTTAAAACATCTCCATCTAATAATATATCCCCCAACTTTTTACCGCTAACCATTATTTTATTCTCCTATTATGAGCTTTTTTTCCCGCCCATAACTTTTTCTACTCCAGCTATTCCGAAACAACCTAATGTAATATATAGAAAACTATTATACACAAAATCGTTTATGGGTAATTCCATACCGAAATATCCAGTTACCAAGTCTGTCATACTATACATAGTCATGACAGCAAATGACATAAAACCTATTATTGTTTTTTCGTTAAAATCATTCTCATCTTTGAAAATGTCTTTGAATGCCATTTTACTTCCCCTGTTTTATTTTTTCCCTTATCTTTATTATTCTCTCTTTCAAATCTTTTTTCACCATCATCATATCTTTTGGTGTTACTTTAATTCTTTTCTTTCCGATTTCTCTCGGTTCATCTATGTGAAATGTTTTCATTAATTACTCTTTGAAATTTTAACTGTTGTTCCACTATCTGATTTTGATGTAGTCCTAACAACTTTTTTAATTGGTTGTGATACTTTTTTTACAGGTTGAGTTTTTATTTTTTCTAACATATCCTTAGCCTCTTCTACTTTAACTCTTGCTTCGTTTGCAGCATCTCTATTTCCTTCTAACATTCTACGTCTTAATTCCATTTCCGCCTTATCAACTATCTTATTCGCTTCTTTCAAATCAACCATAACTTTTCTCCTAACGTGGTGGTTTTAAATCCCAAGGTCCCCAATGTTTCTTTCTCAATACTTTTATACTCACTTGTTCAGGAGTATACTTATAAAGTTTAGTTCCCTTTACAGGTGCTTTTAATAAAGCATAATATAATTGTTTTGGAAAATTAATATCATTTCCATTACTCTTATCAATACATTTTCCTTTGTATTCTACCCAACAATGTCCAAATGGTTTTCCATCGGTTTGAAGAATACCAACTCCATGTACTAATCTAGCTGAATCATCCATACCGATAATTTCTCTACCATTAGCAGCGTAACAATCTCCTTTTGACATTATGGTAATTTACTCCAAACATCCATAAATCTTATAAATCCATACATAATATACATTAAAATACTTCCTGCCGCTACATGTAATAAATATTCAATTGTATTTAATATTGTTTCAATCTTCATTTCCAATCCCATATTTTAACTAAATTATAAGTTACTCCTACACCTATAGTTGGTGTAGTTAATCCAGTATCACTATTATATAGAATACCTAACATTGGTCCTATTGAAATTTGATTTCTCGGTGGTTTTATTTTCAATATCTCACTACTACCACCTTTTATTTTCAAATTCAAAAATTCACTATCAGGATAGATTGCTCTATATTCATATCTATCCAATTTTTCTAATTCAGGTGGACCTAAATTAAGTTCACCTGAAAAATCGGCTATTGTTTTAGATTCAACTATTTTATTATCACGAATCCGTAAACCAGTTCTGCCGAACACTTTTATATAATTATCTTGTGTTCCAAATTCCTGTAAAAATGGAACAGTAGATGACTCATAACTTAATAAATCTAACTGTAAAGCCTCTACGGTATCAATCAAATTTTGTAATCTTTGTTCGTATTCTTTACTCCAACGAACTATATCATATAAATCTTTAGATAATCTCTTTAGTTGTTGTTCTTGAGTATCACTATCTATTTGTAATCTTCTCGTAACTGTAGATATACTATCAATTGAAGATTCATTTTTAACTATAAGTTGTTCTTGTCTTGTACTATCTTCTTTTAGAAAGTCGTATTCTTCTTTAGCATATTTATATCTTATTGTAAAAATAGATAAAACAAATATAACATTTATAGCTATACCTAATAAGGTATCTTTTGTCATTTTAAACTTACCGACGCGTCATCTATTGCTTTTCTTAAAGCACCACCCAATTCACTATTACTAAAAGGAACACCATCTTCTTCAATCTGTAAACCTGTAGCAGATATCTTTGTATCAATCTCACCCATACCTCTACTTGTGGTTACTTTACCAGTAGCATTCTCTGTTAATAATATATTCAACCTTACTTGTGTTTTTGTTTTTCTACGATTGAATATACCAACAATACTAAATGCTTCGTTTGGTCTACCAATATAAACTATCTCTGCTGATACTGTAAAATTAGCATCACTATCATCAGTTAAAATATAATCTGATTCTTGAAATGACTCTTGTAATAGTTGTTGTATTCCCATAGTGATTCTATCATCTTTGATACCAACATTCTCACTCGTACCTACAAACTTAGATACAGTTAATGTTGGTCTAATTAAATCAGCATCTATAATCGCTGGAACTGGTAGATTTTGAGCTTTAGCTTCTTGTCTTGCCTGTTCTCTACGTTCATTAGCTTCATTTTTCATCCGTTGTATTTCTACTTGAGCAGTAGCAACACTACATAATGTAATTGTTAATACTCCTAAAGTAAATATTTTGAATCCCAAACGTAATACTTTAGTTTTAATATAATTCATATTTATATCCCCTAAAAATAAGTTCCAAATAAAATACTGAAAGTCTTATCTCGTTCCCCATAATCATTAACTACGGTGTTATATCCCATTGAAACACCTAAATTAAAGGAGAATGCCGTACCTAATTTCCAATCCATTGATATAGTTGGCATAAAAATGATAGGACTTCTCAGTAATAAATATCTATCATCTGGATTATTACCTTCATAATATCTCCACAAAGTATAAGCAATATAGTTAGAAAAAGTAATTGTATTACCACCAATTATTTTAAATGGAAATCTTTGTCCATATACCATTGTTATATTTGCAAAGTCATTACCACTAACACTTCCATAACTACCTGTTAAAACGAATGCTTCTGCGTTTTTCTTCTGTAATGATTTCGCAAATGAAGTAGATAATAACCAATCCCATCCCTCAAATGTTTTATATGTTAACCCACTTCCATTCAATACTACGTTTTGTTTTTTAGCTGTAAATTTAAATCCTTGTCCATATGTAAGAGAACCTTTTCTTAAATCATCTGTAAAGTTAAAATTACCATCGTGTCGTTTACTACCATCAAATGATGTTGCAGTATAGACACTATTAAAAGATGTTATCCATCTTTCTTCACCTTGTGTAGAACGAATTGCATAATTTACCTGTTGTGGTGTAGATGAAATATCTTCTCCACCACCCTCATCTTTACTAAATTGTTCACTAACATTTTCTGCAATTACTGATGATAATATTTCTTCAGCAACTTTTACGGCACAGGGAAATAAGTCCTCAAAGTCTTTATAAACACTTTGTGTCCATCTTTCTAAATCACCATTTAATACTTCTTGTAATGTAAAGAACTTAGTACGATTGTAGTAAGTTACGTGAAATCCTTGTTGTTCACCACTAATTACTACATTAGTACGAACTACAGTTTGTTCACAAGGGTCTATATAAGAATAGAAGAATGATTGGGCAGAAACACTACTCCAAAGTAAAAAAATTAATATAAGTTTCTGCCACATTCATCTTTTACCAACCTCTTCGGTCAATTGCTTTTATAACATTGACTACGGCGGTCTCCATAGCTTTATTTGATGCGGAACTTAAAGAACTTTGATTCCAAGCCATATTAGGATTCATAAGAAATCCTTTACCTATGGTTGAAGCTCTTCCTTGACCACTACCAACAACATATTGTGTATTCTCATTGTTAATTAATTTAACCTGAATACCAACTATTGTTTCATTGATAGTCTCCACCTTACCAGCTTTTATTTCTTCTTTTAGATTGACAGCAAAATCATAAATACTAACACTTGCTGAATACTTAGCTTTTGTTATCTTTGCATCATTTGCTCTCAAATCATTCATAATCAAAAGTTGCATATCTCTTTCCGCTTCTACTAAATTAAATCTCCCCACATAAGATATTACATTTTGAAGTTCTTGAACCAAACCCATAGAAACTCTTTTGTCTGCTAATTCAGGGTATCGTTCTTCTAACTCTTTGTTAAACTTTAAATCATAAAGTTTTAATCCATCAACTTTTGTTACTACGATTTCATCTAAAGATTTTTCTTTTTCATACTCACCTACATATTGTTCTGTTTGAACGGAAGCGGCACATCCTATTATATTGGATACAACCAAACCGAAAACAAAAAACAATATAAAACGATAATTGTTTTTCATTGTTATCTCCTATTTAAAATCTGCTAATGGATCTTTAAGTAATTTTTCTAATTTCTTAATTTCACCTTTTAGTTTATCAATCTCATTGTTTAATTTCATTACATCTTTATCATAAGATTTAACTTTAGGTGTTTTTAAGTTATCAAGTTTATCACGAAGATATTTAATATCCTCATCATATCCATCTAACTTAGATGTTACTAATTCTATATCACTTGCTTCTGCAAAACCATCTACAACTTCTTCTAATCCATCAATACGACCAGTAAATGAATACCAACCTGCTATTCCTGTTGATAGAACCGTTACGAGGGCTATGATATTTTGGATTGATAATCCGAACTTTTTGTTCTTCATATCTTCTATTGCGGATTCTGCATCCACTACTTTTTTCTTCGCCATTTTACAACTCCAGGTTTATTGTTAATCTAATTGTGTTACTCAAAGGTAACTCTCTATTACCATAAATATAACTCATACCTATCAAATACTTGTCATACTTAAAATCTAATCCAAATGTTGGATAAGTTAGTTCGTGTGTAGTATCTAAGTAATATCCTAACTTCCCCCACAACATATTTTTATAATTATAACTTGTCCCCATACCAAATGTTTGATGTTTTTTCATTTTATTAAATTGTCCATAAAACATAAAATCTTCATATGGATATGTTCCAGCTACATTTACACTTGTAGGTAGTTCTGATTTATACCCACCAAATTTAGGTGCAAATCCAAAGTTATTAATCATAACATCTAAATATAAATCTTTGTATACTTTTGGAAAATAAGCACCCACACCAAAAACAAATCCATTTGCTTTTTGTGTATGTAAATCGTGTGTTATTATCTTTGCATTTAATCCTAAATTATATTTACCAACTTTACGTGCATAATCAACACTATATATAGCACTCAATGGTGTAAATGTTCCTTGTATAATTCCATTTTCATCTGCTTGATTTTGTTCTCCATAATTAAAGAACATAACATTAACACCAAACGGACCTCTATCCATATTTATAAAATTATAATTCATATCACTTACAATATTAGTCATCCAATTTACTCTACTAAAACTGAAATGGTCTTTGTTATATAAATTACGAGCTGGATTCATCATTGGTAACATTACATTACCTATCGAACTCGTTTGAGCCGTAGGTGCTACTGTTAATATTCTATTTGCTTGTGCCAATAATTGACTACCTAACGATAGTAATATTGCCAAACCAAATAATATCCAAAATTTATTTTTTCTCATTTTTTCTCTCTATTTTTTCAGAAACCCAAACAATAAATTTCAAGGTGAAATATAATGATGGAAGCATTACAGCTATAGCGAAGAAAAATTGTAATTCACTCATTATTTCACCACCGTAAATTTACTTGACTTAATTCTATTATCTGTTTGCATTACAAATATATAAACACCAGGTTCTAACTTTTGATGATTTTCATACACACTAACTCCAGGTAGAAAAACACTTGGTTCATTAGTAAATTCAAAAGTATGTAATCCCTGTAATATGTGTTCATCTAATAATGTTCCAACTCTCTGTCCTATTGAATTTAAGATATATAATTTTACATCTTTTGATTCATCTAAAAAGAATTGGAATGTTGTGTTCTCCATAAAAGGATTTGGATAATTGTATGTTATTGCTTCTTCATCTGGTTTTCCACCACCGAATGCCCAATACTTATTCCATACTAATACTTCACCATCTTTTCTTTCCATAGTCAAATCACGACCTGATGGATTACCTGCTGCGTGTTTACCTACAAATCGTATTGGAGCATTTGTCCATTCAACATCAGGAAATGTTGCTTTGAAAAGTAATTTTAATCCTACCATCTCTTGACTTATATGATAAGTTTCAGGTGCATTATTTGGTGAATAATCCATACCACCAAATGAAATTCTTTGCCATCCATTTTTAGGTTCATGAACATTCACATAAGTCATCCAGGGTCCTGGTAAAACATCTGTTTTCATATCTATAAATTCTAAACCACTACTATCACCCTCTGCTAATTTATACTCTACTTCAAATTCAAATCCTGCTATAAGAACTCCCTCTTTTGGTGTAATCGTTAAAGGAACTTCTATCTGATTACCAGATTGAACTCTAACAGTAGAATCAGCAGGTAAAGAAAGAACTACATCTGTAATTCCATCTGCAAAATCATCAAATGAATCGAATCCATTTAAAGTATTGTTAGGTTCATCATTATCTGTATTAATTTTTTCTGCGTGTCTTGATGGTGCACTATTTCCCCAACGATAAAATGTAGAACCCTCATTATCAATATATCCATCACTAACTGTACCTGCTTGTGCTTTAGTATAATCTATGTTCGCTGAACCGTTAAGTGTTGTTTGATGTCCATGACCCGTTGTTGTTCTACCAGTTTTACTGTCATCTACTTCGTGAACTTTTGTTCCTGTCATATTAATATCACCTGTAAAATAATATGCTATATCGGGCATTAGGTAATCTGGATTACCAGCTTGGTCATTTTTTTCACTTGTTCTCGCTGCACTCCAAGAAGAATACCCAGCACCTAATACTAAGTGAAGTGTATCCAATCCTGTTTGGTGGTCATCCATTAATGGATTTAAAATTTCTATCACTCCAGGTGTCAATGCTCTTTGATTTGTAGCTAAAGCTCTCGTTGTAGCCATTGGTGATTTTTTTCCAGCGTTAACTCCTGATGACCTATCTCCTCCAGTACTTGATTCTGCGGTTGTGGTCTCATCCCAAAAAACTGTAAACTCATATTTCTGTGGTCTTGATTGTCCGTTTACTGTTTGATAATATACATAGTTATTAGCGTTTCCACTTTCTTTAAATACTTCAATTGTAGACCAATCTTCGTGAGACCTACCAGTATGGTGTGTATAGTTATTCATTATTCCTGATACATAAGACCATAAAATATATGTGTCATTTAGTTGAAATAAATCATCACCATCTACATCACCAACCAAATATTCAAATGCAGTCATAGTATCTATTCTTGTACCAGGAGAATCTCTTGTTCCTGTATTATAATTCTTAAATTTATTTGATTGAAAATTAAATGAAGCTATAGCATCACTTACATTTGTAATAGCTCCTCTATTTACATCAAAATGGTCATGTGTTTCTATATAATCACTTTCATCAGGTGGCCAAAATGAAATACGATATCTATTGTTTCTTGGTAGTTGAATGTTATAATATCCTTTGTCGTCTGTATAAGTTGAATCATAATAAGAGATACCAAGAAATCCCTCACCAGGTAAAGTTTGTTCTGCTGTAGAAACTGTACCATTAGCTGCTTTCTTATTAAATTGAAAAGTTGATGAATGGTCTCCAATAACATCATCAGTTGTAGTCTCATCTGATTTTTTAGCTGCTGTGTTTCCTGAATGGTTAGCTATTGTTTCATAATTCAACCAATTAGTTATTCTCGGATTAAAGTTAGCTTCATTGTGGTCTAACTCAAATTTTACTTTCCAATATGGATATGTGTTTTCTATAGGACCTCTTTCCCAAGCTGGTGAACCATCAGCATAATCCCATACTGCTCCCATACCTCTACCATTACCTTGAATGTATCTGAAGTATCCCTCAACATCTAATAGTTTTGGGTGTAGTGTAATATCACCACGTGCATGACCTATACCATCTTCGTGTGTTCCCACATTACCATCTATATAAACTTTATATGATGTTAAATAATTTCCATTGGTTACATAAGTATAATATCCTGCCGCACCCTCATATTTTGTAGCCACTCGAAATGACTTGGGTGCAAAGTTATCTGCAACATCATCTACTTTAAAATGTAGTTTTAATAATTCTGTTTGATTTCCGTTACCATTACCGAACGTATGTGTACCACCATTATGTGATACCATTGTGATTCTTAACCAATCATAACGGTTGTTAGCTGCCGATTTTTCACTACCTGCAGTTTGTATTGAATCCACGTATCCCACATTATTATACCAAGTTACCTCATATGAATAATGATGTCCACTTTCTGCATTATCACCCTCAGTCCAACCTGATATGTACGCACCTTTTTCTACACGAACTGAATCGTGTCCTGTAAGAGTTGTATTATTCCAAGTAAATATATCATTGTCGAATACTAAATCCAAACGAAAAGCAGTTACACTAGCTCCATTATCATCAAGTGTAACAGCAATAGTCATTACTGAATCTCTCCACGCATCAAAATTATTATTCTTATATGCAGGTGTACCTGGTGCATCAGCCAAGTATGTTCTCAATGGTTGAGTAACTTGATCTCTCCACCAAAACTTTGGTGTTTTGTAATCTCTCGATTGCATTAATCTTATGATGGGTGTTTGAGCTTGTAGCAAACCCACCAACATTAAGAAACTTATTAGAAATTTCCGCATGTATATCCCCGTTTAATTAAACTGTTCCATTATAGCCTTTTAGATAAAAAAGGTGTAGACTTTATTCCTATATAAATATCATATATATGATGAATTTAAACAGACGTAATATATAAAATTAAAATTTAATTATCAAATCTAATAGTAAACGATATATCGTAATCTTTTGGTTTTTTGATTGGTCTTGAGAGTTTAGCGACTGCTAAAAGTTCTTTTTGATCATTATATAATCCTACCGAACTTATGTAAGGATTAAAATTTGAATGTGTAACAAAATTTTGGTAACGACCAGCTGGTTTATAAATAGAACCAGTATGGTATTCTTCAGTTCTTAATATATTATTATAAGCGGCTCCAGATATTTGTGTAACAGGACTCTCTTCATATAACATAGTCAAATCACTACCTATTAATTGAGAACCACTATATCCTTCTGTAGCCGAAATATTATCAGTAGCATTATATTCATATTCTTGTACATTAGCTAAGAATTCATATTCACGTATAGTTTTAGTACCTTGTACTTCTAATTCCCAACCATCTGAACCTGTCATCAATCCTACATTTGTATATCTTGAACCTGTATTAGTTATACAAATCATTCCTTGATCGTAAAATACATTACCTACTATACCACCAACTTCTTGACTACCAGAAAAACTGCTACTACCATATGCGAAACTTTCTGAAAATTCAGTATCATAAATATTTCCTCTACCATCATCTGTCAAATAAAGAGTTTTATAAGTTAAAGAATTATCTATTATATTTACTGAACTTGGTTTTAATTCTTCTCCATAAAACTTTCTTGGTATATTAAATACATTTACTGATTGATGTAAGATAGGATATAATTCTTTAACTGTACTACCAGATAAAAAAGTATGAGGTGCGGGATTTTGAGTAAAACTAAATTGTGGTTGAGTACCACCTCGTGGTGTAGTTTCTGCTGAATATCTATAATATAAATGATTTATGGACGCCCAAGTAGGAATCTTATAAAAAGTTCCAACACTATACCACTCATCTTTTGGTCTACCTAAAGATTGTGATTTTGCATTGATAGTACCAAATGATTGAGAGGCGGCTGAGCCTGTTTCGAAGTTATGAAAACTTCCACTTGTACCCTCAAGACAAAAAACTCCACTACCGCTATCAGCGTTAGTAAACTGGAACTGTTTGTAAACCTTAAAGGGTGTGATTGATTTATCACCTTCCTCAAACGGTTTATACAACATAGTAGTCCCCTATTAAAAGTCTAATCTTACTTTTATAATAGCTTCCCTTGCTGGTGTTTTTAGGAAAGGTTTAGATAATTTAGCTACTGCTAACAACTCACTATTATCATTATAAAGACCGACTGTTGTTACATAAGTTCTTGGATCATTCAAAAAAGATGCATTTGTCAATTCACCACTACCAGTATAATATGTTGGATTTTGACTGTAATTATATTTTGAATGGTTTACACGACAAAAATAATGTGTTGATTTAATATCTTCTTCACGGCGAGCTTGGAAATATCCATTAGACCCACTAAATGCTTGATATAATTTAGAAGCATTATTACCATCAGTATTTGTAGCTAATCCTGTACCAATCGAAATACCTTTTTGAGTAATTCCTGCCCAACCTAAATCTAATCTACCTGAGTCTAACATTATCACACCAAGAAATGGATAAAATCTACCATAATACATTTTAGTAGTACCAGTTGAATATTTATAATCAGCTGTTCCACTTCTTATACTTCCAGAAACTACATTAAAATAAGTTGTTCCTTTAGCTACACTTGAATCACTTGTAGCTCCACTATCGTCAATTAAACATAATGCATTATGTGTACTACCACTTTGAAGTCTTATTTCCCAATTACCTGGATCCATCTTCTCTCTCATACGAGCTCGTGCGACAGATATAAAATAGGAAGAAGAAGATTCTAATTCAGCATCAGTTGCTCCAAATTTAAAATAATCATTTGTTGGTGATACAATCAAATTCTTAAACTGTTTATATACCGCCTTAGATATTTTACCATTTGAAGTATCAGGGTCTTTTGAACCACTACCTGCATAGTGTCCATAAGCTACGCTGAATTGTACTTCACTTGTGTTTGATGATGTTGCTTCCTGATACACATCATAATAATATTCTCCACTTGAAGCACTCTGTACTGAAGAAGTGAAAAATCCTGCTGTGGTGGATTTTCCTTCAAGAGTTGTTCCACCACTTGACCATATACCACTTGATACTGTAGTTACACGATTTTCTACTATATCTTCGGATGGGTCAAATAATTTAAATACGCTACTGTCTCCTATCGCCATTTTATATCTCCTTAATAATGACTAAATTTTTGAAATTTTGTTTTTTGATATTATATATCCATTGCATCTTGGCCACCTGCTTCGTCATCTGCTATCTTCTTATCTGCTAATTTAGCAGCTAAATCTTGTGCTTTTTTAGCGGCTTGTTGTGCTTTCGCTACATCGGCGGCTTGTTGTGCTTTAGCTGCGGCTTGTTGAGCCGCTGTCGCTGCTCTATTCTCACCTGAAGCTGTTTCTTGTTGAGCTTGTCTAGCTTGTCTAGCTTTTTCCGCTGCATCGGCGGCGGCTTCAGCTTCTCTCAACGCGGCTTCTACTTCTTTTTTCCTCATCTCAGCTTCTAGTTTTCTCTTTAACTCTGCAGCTTTTTCTTCTTCTGTTGGTGGTGGTGTAATCTTTTTATAAAATACGTTACCATTCTCATCTATTACAGCACCTATTGGATTTCTACCTCTTGTTCCAGCTTTAACAGTTAGAGTTGTTCCGAAATCTGCTCCTGAATCTATACCTTTTCCACTTATAGTTACAGTTTTATTTGCAAAAGTTCCTGTAGTTGTTCCTACATTTGCTCTTGTTACTATAACAAAATTTTTTCCTGTTTTAGTTACTGATGCCATTATTATCCTTCCATATCTATAGTTTCACCGTCAGTAAATACTTTAACATATGTATCATCTGTAATAGTTATAGTATAATTTTCATCTTCACCATTAAGTGTACTTGGATTTATTGTAATAATATTCCAACCACCAACAACTTCACTTTGAGTATTGACTCCAGTAATCTCAACATTAGTACCTGCAGTATCGGGTAAAGAATCAATTAAAAAAGTTCTCATTGCAGCATCTTTACTATCTTCAGATACACCAACTGTTCTCGTCATAGCTTCAAGAATAGGCATGTTTAAAATTGTCTTATCATATGAATCAGGTCCATCTGGATGTGATACATCAAATAAACTATAATCAACACCATCATCTGCTAATGCAAATTTGGTTATATTAACATTTCCACTTTTAGCTAATGCTTGACGACCTTGTTCGGTCAATACTGCATCTATAAATACTGTTACACTTTTATCTAAAAACGCCATTAGTCATTTGCCTTATAATTCATTCTAATTGTTAAAGCTGCTGTTGCACCAGATTTTAATCCAGTAACTATACAAGTTGTCTTACTTAAATCTTGAGTACTCGTTATAGACTTAGCTTTAATTTTAATTGTTTGATTTCCTGCAGGTGCTATAAGTGTTTGTGAAGATCTAAACCTTCTCTGTACATCTGTAGGTTGTGCAAAAGTACCAGCCGTGCCCTCATCATTATCTAAAAACATAAAAGCTACATTAGTGTTAAGTAATGTATATGAATAAGATTCGGGACCTGATGTGGGAGAAAGATTTTTAGTATTACATTGTAAAGAAGCTTCTGTACCAGTACCACTTGTATTTCTCCATTCTAAATCTAAAATACCACTATTAGTATTAACCTTGCTATTAAATTCTCCATCAATACTTGCTAATTTAAATCCTGCTGATTTATCTAAATGATCTGTAGACCACAATAACTTATAACGCATTGTACTCGTTTCATTTGGAACAGGTTCTAACAATGGAAGATTTTCGATTACATTTCCATAGTAATCAGAACCAGATGGGTGTGCTGTATCCCATAATGAGTAATCTACTTCATCATCAGCTAACGCAAAATGTGATACATTAAAAGCTCCACTTGCTAATAACTCTCGACCTTTATTAGTCAAAATAGCTTTAAGAACTTGACTTGTTTTATTTAGATAAGCCATTTATCTTTCTCCAATATATTATTTAATTTATTCATCAACATCAAACTCAGTTCTAATTACCACACTATCTCTCGCATCTCCAGCCAATCTGGTAGGACTTGTTAATATGAAACTAACTGGTTTGTAATCTTTTTCACCATTCTCATCAATACTCCAAGGTGCTGAATTTACATCATTCTTACAACCTTCAAAATTAATTCTTCTCTGTGCTGATATGTATTCGGTTAATCTTTCAAAACTTGAGGTTACAAAACTTACACTTGAAGCTGTACCGTTTACATAATTCGCCTTACTACTATAAATATAATGTTTTTCTTTATTATAATCGGAAATTCTTTGATTCTCGACATATGCTATAGATTCTGTAAAAACTGAGGTTGGACCTCCCATATAAATAGATGATGTTGTATAATTTCGTCCAAAATGTCCAAATTTATCTACCCTATTTAAATCTCTAAGAGAAGGTAATCTTAGTTCTGTATCTACTGTATCTTCAAAATACTGATTATCTCCTTGTAAACCATATGAGGAATCAGAATCCATTTCTTTATCTAATCGTGTAACACTTTGACTTACTTCAAAATATTGATTATCTGAAGATTGTTTTACTGTTTCTCCATCTTCAGAGTTAAAATATACAGTAGATTCAAAGATTGGATTTTCTTGAGTAGGATGATTTATTGGTTGTTTATTTCTCTCTAATATATTATTTTCTACTAATACACCAAGAACTGCTTTTGAACGAGCAGGAATTAATGATTCTAACTGTCTGAATAAAGAATGGTCATAATACTCTAATGTTCTTAAATAATCATAAAAATTATTAGCACCAGTATATTTCTTAAAATATTCTTCTTTAATCTGTTCTAAACCTCTATACCTATATTCTTTATCATCTCTACTATCTCCGAGATAATTATCAAAATTAAAATCTGACATTTGGTCCATTATATCTTGATTGATAACATCTACAGGTGAGAAATAAACACCTACTCTATTTAAATCTAATGGACTTCTATCATAAGAAGATTCCTCTATTCTATTTGTAGGACTTAATTGAATTTGTTGTCCTACTCTTTCCTGATATACAGGTTTTTCAATTCTTATCTTATTAGCGTTTGTTCTAATTCCACCAATCTTAGGTAATGGAAATTTGGTTCTATCAACCACATCAGAATAATTATTCTCATCAGCAAAACTTGTAGCTATACCATTAATAGGTGTAGATTGGTCAGTTGATGTATCTCTTACAGAACTAACATCTGAATGGTTTTTGTCCTCATTAAAACTATATCGTAAAGCTATATCCTCATAAGAAGCACTAACAGAATTACCTGCGTAGGATTGTGGATTCTCCACATGCTCATTAAATGGTTTTTCATCTAATGCTGATTTCCATAATCTAAATTCCATAAGTGAACCACTAAACTGTCCACCAAAATCTTTCGTAGTATATCCACCAATATACATAGAACCAGTCTCTGCGAATTTATTATTAAAAGAACTCGATACTGAAGTTAAAAAATCTTTTGAAACTCCATCAGAATATAATATAGCATCTCTACCAGCGTCCCATTGTTTAACAATTAAATCATAAGTATATCCGATACCAGTTGTCGTATTAGGAAAAATTCTTTTCAAAGAACCATCATCAAAATATACATTCGGATTTAACTCTATGTTATCTACATCTGTCCCTCTTGCTAATACAGATAATTGAAGTGATAAATTAGCAGTTGCTCTTTGTTTAATTGGAAATTTTAAACTAATTCTTTTCCAAGTAGTACCTACACCTGTTCTTATTTCATGTACACCATAATCGTTAGGTGTACTTTCATTAGGATAAAGTTTTGTATTCCAATTAATTGCTTTACCAACACTATCAAGTTCTTGAGCTGATAGAGCTACGGTTGCTGTCTTTTCTTCAGTACGAGCCCATACTTCTAAACTAAATTCTTGACCAAAAGATGCCGTTACAAATCGTGCATCCCTATATCCAGCCGCTCCATAATAACCAATATTACCACCTGGATTTCTATATGGATATGTGTAAGTTGACACAGGAACTTTTGTATCATTTGCAAGTGTTGTAGTTCCAACAGTATGTGATAACTTTAATGAATATGTAGAGTCTGCTCTAGTATAAGCCGAAGCACTATTGATAGTTAATACTCCATTCTCAGCAGCTGCAAATGGAAAATCTTTTGTACCAGCTGCTGCACTAATCGTTCCACCAAAACTCGCTGACTCGAAAGCATCACCAATCATTTCTCCTGATATTGGAGAGCGTCTTAATAATACTGACCAATAATCATTATTATATAAAGGTAACGCATCACTTGACATTGTAGCATAAGTAGATACTGCTTCTGCACCATAAGTTTCTGTTGATGGTATTTTAGTATCATCATTTACCGAACCTGACAAACTAAATACTATTCTACCGTAATTATCATCAGAACCATTATCTCTTAAATGTACACCCCAACTATTAGCGTCTAATCCACCACCTTGAACTATAGTCATATTAGAACTTGATGCTGCTTTAAATCTAAACTCCATACTATTTGGAACTTGTGTACCACCCAACCCAAGTGTTGATGACCAAGATGAAGATACAAATTGACCTGTTTTAAAATCTAACGCTTTAGTAAACCTACGACCTGTTTCATATATTGGGTCGACATCATTAATAGTAGGTCCACCAAATTCTCTAACTCTTAATATTGTAGATGGAATACCATAACAATTTACTAATCCTTTTAACGCATCAACTGTACCTCTTGACTTTAAGAAATAAGGCATGTTGGCGATAATTCTTTTCCAAATTTCTCTTGAAGTATCTTGTAAAGAAGAGCTAGCATATAAAGTTGTGTCATTACTACTATCTACGGTTTTACCAAAAAGATATTTATCTAACTTTACTAAATCATAACCATCTTCTAATGTCCATCCAAAAGATTTCGCTACATTATAAACTAATTGTTTTGATAATCCTTTATCCAACGCTTCATCTGTTTCATATACTTGACCAAATCTATCAATGTAATTTTTTAAATTATCAAAGTGTTGTCCTACCATATCCGTAAATGTAACAAAATCTTGATTTCCCAAATCATCTCTTATGTGGTCTGGTAAATGATATATTAATCTATCAAGATTTTCTGTATCATAAGTTGAAGCACTTGTGTGTTGTTCATTATACCAATCAGTAGCTGTTGAATTTTCCGAATCAAGTAAAGTATATGGTTTAGAAGAATTAGTCTTAGGCCATGATGCGTCATAATATAATCCTGCACTTCCAGATTCATAAGATGAACTTGCAAAATACAAATACCTCTCATACCCATCAAACCCATTTACTACTTCATTAATAGCTACTTCAAAATTCTTAGCGTCTTGTGCTCCGTGTGTAACTGCTGTTCCTGATACATTTCCTAAATACCCAGTATCAGATAATGTTCCAGCAATAGAAGCACTCTTATCAGTATATGTTTCTATTTTTTCTAATTTAGTTTTAAAATTTTCTAATCTTCTACGAGCAGAACTAAACTTAATAAACTTGTCATAATTAGAATAATCTATATTGAGTTCAACCTGATTGAAAGAACCACTTACAATATCTCTTTCTATATCCTTAGCTAAAGAACTACTTTCAAAAATTAAATCTTCATAACTTAATGCTTCAGAAGCACGTGGTCTTATAGTACCAGTCTTACCTGACTTATAAATTCCAGTAGGTAATCTTAAAATATTAGTAGGTGGTGGTGGAGATTGATAGGTTACATAATTAATTGGAAAATTTTGAGATGAGAAAACTTTCTTTACAAATATAACATCATCTTCTGAATCTACAAAATTAGGTAACGCAACTGGTAACTTTACTAAAATTTTATTTTCTGCAAATATCTTATTCGTTATAGTATATGGTTGTTTATTAACCATAACTGCTAAATCTAAGTTAGCAACATCTCTTAAAACATTTGTAAAATTTAAAATTAAATTACCACCCGATAACTTACCAGCTAATTCAGTATCATTTATTCTATCATCATTAATACCGATAATCTGATCTAAGTCAATTCCGTTTTCTGTTGCATACTCTCTTACTGATGTCTCAAATCCAAATTCAACTACATGGTCTATACTATCATCTACTGGTACTTTCACATCTGTTAATTTTGTTTTAAAAGACTCAAAGGTAGGCACAAGTTTTGTTTCAATAGTTTCTACAGTTCTTGTATATAAACCATCCGCTCCACCTGCATAAACAAAAGTTGATAAAAAGTCTCTTAAACCTTCAATTGAATTAGCTCCACCAGAATCATATAATGCCAACATCATATTTGCGTCTGATTCATATTCATTTAAATTTGATTTTGCCATTACCCAATCTGAATCATTACTAATGAAACCTCTACCTATTACATTTTTTTGAAACCAAGTTTTAAATGGTCCTTCAAATTCTAATTTAAAATCACTTCTATCATCATCGCGTGCACCCGTATTACTTTGTATCACTGTAGCCTTTATCCAAGCTGGATTAGCTACATTGGCTAATGTTGTTTGATTTTGACTTAAACTATATTGTGGAATCAACGGTGTTCCACTATCAAAATGTCCAGGATCGGTTGCAATAACTAAAGGATAACCTGGTATTAATTCCGTTCCCCATACATTATTATCATCACCCGTTTGATCCATTCCAGGAATTTTGTGTACCCATGAATTAGCTAGAGGCCCAGTTAATTTCCATTCCCATTGACCATAAGTTGATTCCGTTCCATCTGTAGCTATATTTGGAATGTATTCTGGTTTAGGTTCTTTAAACTGTTCTGTAGTGGTTGTTATTTCCTCTACTTCTTCCATACTTGTAATGAAAAAATTAGGTATTTCCAACTCTACATTTTTAATTGACTCACCTGCTGTAAAAACTAACCAAACATCTTTTGGAATATAACCACTTGTTCTTGTTGGGTCTTTAATAAATTTTTTAGAATCAATATCAAAACCTTCAAAATAATAACCATTACATATTCTACTTATAGAGTCATCATCAAACTTTAAATTATTAAATTGTACATTATATAAATCTTCTTTTATAAAACTTTTTTTATCTATTACAAGTTCTCGTCTTGAAGGTGAAATATATTTTATAACATAACTAGGTGTATCACTTACTAAAAGAGCATCAGCTGTTGGATTTGGATTTGATTGGTCTGTATCACCAGCTGCTTGTTTGTATAAATCACCATCATGAGAAAAATAACTACCTGTCCATACCATCCCTTTTGTATCAAAGTTAGTTACATCTAAACTACCACCTATCCGTTCTATAAAATTATATTCAAGAGAACCAACATTTACTGGTTGACCGATAGTTTCTAAATCTTGAGCGAGGTTAAGTTCCGTAGTACTTTCCTCTTGAGGTATCATCTCAACTGATAATACTTCATCAAGATTATCGCGAGCAGTAACATGCACATAAGTACTTGCACCAAATTTATCTATCTTACCACCAAATGACATTAAATCCACTCACTCTTCAATTGAACCAATTCCTTAAAACTCTCCTTCTCATACCCTTCTACCTCTTCATAATCCGTATAAGTAATATTTTCTTTATATCTTACAACCAATCTTTTTGTTCTTTCACCAACCTTATAGTTATCAAATTCAACATTCTTTATTACTTCTTTAGTATCTGGATCTTGAAAAAATACTAAACGACCTTGGTCGTCTGTAAAATTATTGTTAATTTCCATTGTAGTACCCTCAGCTTTTAAAGTTGCATCTGGTATATCTACTCCATTTATGGCAAGTCTACGAACCTCTCTAAGATAATTTCGTCTATCGAGAGCTTCTACTTTTTTTTGCCAATCTAGTAATTCAATTTCTTTCGGGGTATAAGGCATTACCTACTCACTTTAAATGTAAAATCATCTTTATAATAATTTATAGTTTGACTTGCTCCACTTCCACTAACATATTTAAATTCAAATTCATAATATCTTTCTGCTTGTAATCCATTCATCCACATATTAAAATAGTTTCCTTCACTATCGCAAGAAATATACGAACCAGAATCAAAAGGGATAACTACATCTTCCGTCAATGCATCTTTAACTGAGTAATAAGAAGAAGCACTTGGTAAAGGATGTACCGTTATACCTTCATTAACAGTTGTTGTACTATATTCTTTAGAAGGATATCGTTCACGAGCTACTAATCTAAATTTTACTTTAGACTCTTCTTTATATTCAGGTCTTAATCCTTTCATATAAACAACAATATCTTCTAATTGAGAACCACTTAGTTCTGAAAGACTTCCTGTTGCCCAAGTTGAATCATTCCATACAGCCTCTAACTTTGGTTGATATATAGTATTTGTTTCACGACTAAAATAAGCGAAGTTTCCATACTTTGTAGTATTTCCTTCCTCTGCATTTGAATCTGAATTACCAACACTACCACTTCTCTTAATCATAAATCCTTGATTAGATGCACTACCTATTAACCACTTATTAACAATATCAGTAACATCCATTCTCATATCAGTAGTTTCAAAATCAAAAGACTGTGAAGCTTCATATCCACTACCACTCAACCAAGTACCACCTGTATCATTACTTCCACTTATCCATTGTGTTCCATCATTCGCTCCATGTCTATATCTCCAACTCACACCTTCTTCATCTTTAGGGTCATCATGAAACTTACCTTCTCCCATTGTCCAAGATTGACTTACAGGATATGCATATAAAGATTGACTCGTTGTTAAGTTTTGAGAATTAGCATCATAAAGATTTAAATAATATGTAGCGTTGGAAGGTATAGTACCATCAACAACCGAACCTGACATATCAGTTAAATCAAATTTTATAAGAATCCTCGAAACACTAATTGTAGTTGCCTGATCATTAGTATCTTTTCTAATTTCTAATATCTCATCAAGTCCTGTATTTTGAGATTGTGTTACTGAACCTTCATATATAGTTGCGTCTGAATCTGCGTATGTAAAATAATGCATTATAAATCTCCCACTACTTTACCAACAATATCAGTTTTTGGAAACTTAACTTCAAATATTGAAGGGTCTTTTGCTGGATAAATTATACCATCTTTTGTAGTTTCTGGATCTGATAAATCATACAAATTACCAGAATATCCCTTAGTAACATCATACTTGTTATAGAAAGCTATTTGAGTTCCAAGTGGATTACCATCTTTAGGTGTCTGTAAACCTGCTACACCTTCTACATTTAATATCTCTTTAACTATACTTGCAATAACAATAGGTTGATTTATCTGCCATTTATCCATGTCAAAATAATCAATCATCTTTGTAATTGCTCTCAATAGAACTTCGTTTTTATTATAACCCTGTTCTGCTATTATCTCAAACTTTACACCAATGTTAATGACATAAGCGTCTTTAAGATTATAAGCATCATTCAACATTCTAAATCTACCCATATAAGTTTTTAAATTATTCTTAACAAGGTCATTTACTTTTGCTAATTTTTTATTACTGTTATATCCAAGTAAATAAACATTCAGACCAAATTGGTTCATTATATTACTATCAACTCCCTGATTGTCTGTTGTTATCTGGTCATCTTGTACCACATAGGCTTTAGCTATGTTACCAAATCTACGAGGTAGACTATAAATCCTCGCTATAATATCTTCCTTAGTAACTGCACGAGCTTGTGCTTGGAAAAATGCTAATGCGTTTTGTTTAATTTCTTCTACAGATTCTTCATTCATTCCACCACTTGCTGGTTGTTCATTTAATAATGAAAGTGAATTTTTTACTCGAGCCAACTTAGTAGCATCTAAATTTCCTGTAAACTCTCCTACTACTTTTGAAGAAAAAGAATTTATCTGTCCACTACCAACATTGTTATCTGCTCCACCACCATACATATAAGTTACTGTCAAAGTAGTATTTGCAGGTGCTTCACCATATGCTCTTGTACTTGTAAAGTTAGCTGGGTCAAATGCTATACCTAATTTAGATGGTGTACCTGGTAAATTACTACCAACATTAGTAGGGTTAGGAATTAATTCTTCATCAGGTGTTACTTGTGTTCCTGCTCCGAATCTTAATTCAGTCTTACCATCACTTCTAATAAAAGTTCTAAATCTACGTGAAGTTTTTAATCTTTTTAAAATATAAGGGGAAGTTTCATTATACTGATTTAATGCTGGATCAATATCTGCATTACCTGCCATCTCTTGAAATACAGTATCTTGAGCTAAGAAAGGAACTTCATACCAAGTATTATTATTACTATCTTTTACAGAAATAATATCTGTTACTTCATCTAATCCTAAAACAATTTTACTATATTTAGTTGCCGTGTTAAAAGTAAAATCTTCTTCCTTTATAAAACCACTAGTTCCTCTAACCTTCTTAGTCAACTTATAATAAGTTGGTGTACCAGCTGAATTGGTTGCTGACAACTCTACTGTTAAATCTCCAGTATTAACTGCAAAATTACAATCATCTAATAAACGAAATTCTATTCCAGTTGAAGTCTTAACTCTTGATTCAGCTTTTACATTGATAGCATAATCAAAATCTGGTTTAGATGTATCACCTGTTTGAGCTGGTACTTCACTTGTAAATACTAACTCAACTATAGCTGGTGAACTTAGTCTTGGTTTGTATCCCATAAACTGAGCTATATTATATATTTGATTCTTTTCTTCTGCGTATGGAAGTAATGATTCTTTAAAAGCTACATCAGTATAATATCCCATAACATCACCGATATAAGCCGCTGATTCTAAGAATAACATACCAGGTGACGCTTCATTAAAGTCTCTGTAAGCTGTTGGGAAATAAGATTTTGCAAATTCTATTAAACTATCTCGTAGAATAGAAAAATCTCTTCCAACATAATTTACTTCTTTATTGTAATTAGGCATTATACATCCCCATAAATTATAATTGTTTTATTTTCTTGTGTTTTGTCATTGCTTAAACTATAAGTTACTGTTACGTTGAGTCTGTTATTTCCATCATCTATAACTGGTTCTACTTTACTTATAGATAAATATGGTAACCAGAAATTTACTGCTTCTCTAATAGACTCCTCTGCATTACTTATAATAGATTCATCCATTTGTTCAAAAGTTAAACTCGCTAACCCACACCCAAAGGTAGGGTGAGCAAGTCTCTCACCAAACTTGGTTAATAAAAGATTTTTTAAATTAAACTCAGCTTGTGCTAAAGTCGTTTTTGTTCTATTAAAAAATCCTAAAGTACCATGTCGTATAGGTAATTCTACACCTATATAAACATTTGGGTCATTATCTAACTCTCTATTTGAGGGCATTAGTTATCCTTATTTATTCTTTTCATAAGACCACTATAATCTCTTGTCAAAGCATTTATTGTAGACTCAGGAACTTGGTCAAGTTTAACACCAGATTTAGCTATTGTATCAGCTGCAACAACATTACGTGCATGGTCGGAATTTCCTCCACCAACCAAGTCTCCGTAACCAAGAACTTCAGCCATATTTGAACTATCAAAAGTTTTATTTTTTACATCTGGATACTCTTCGAAACCTGGATTAACTTGTGGACTATCACCACCCATTATTCCACCTTTAGTTTCATTAAGAACATCATTTAAAACTTTGTTCTTAGTATAGCGAACTTCTTTTTGTTTTTTAGGTTGTTGCTTTTTTGGTTTGGTTTTAACCAACGATTTTAAGTCAAAACTTTCTTGGACATCTTCCTTATTAGTAAATATCTCTTTAATAGTTTTTTTAACTTCCTGTCTTACAACTTTTCTGATAATTTCTATCAGTTGTTTTTTATCCATGTTACTACTCCTATGTTTGTATTGGATACAATCCTCTTAATCTTGCTTCTTGTTGAATTTCATTATATTTTAACCAGCCACCTTTATCATTTACCCAAGTTCTATTACTTTCACTTTCTTGCCAAAACTCTACGAGTCTACCATCTTTTTTAGCCATAAAATAATTTGTTCCTACCTCATCCATACCACCAAACATTACTTGGTCTTTGTTATTTTTATTCTCGGCGTTACTAATCATTTCTTCAATAAAAGCTAAATCTCCATCAAAGTCCTCAAAAAGACTTCTAAATTCTTTCTTTAATAATCTAAATTGTTTACGATTAATACTATCAATATCTTGTACGACAGCCGCTATTTCAGGATGAATTGCTACAGCTGCTCCACCTGGTACACCCTTTATAGCAAGCTTTGCTGCCTTGTAAGCTGTAGATACTGCTTCTTGAGCTTTTTTTATACGCTCCATTATCCTTTCACCTACTTTAGCATTTTTTATTTGTCTGTTTATTTTTTTAATTTTTATTTTAAGGTCATCTAGTTTTTCCGTAGTAATTTCCGTATCAGCATTTTTAAGTTGAGTGAATAGATAACGTATTGCAGCGAGCTCAGACTTAATCTTATATGCTGGTTGTACTGATTCTATTAATTTTACTTCATATAATTGTCCAGGTTTTGTATCAGCCATATTATTATCCTTTCACAGATGCAACACTCACAGGTGTTTCCACACGATAGGGTTTTTTACTACCATCTTTATTAAGAATGTTATGAAGTGTGCCATCCTGACCAATAATACGACTTCGTGTGTTTGATGTCGCAACAAACTTAAAATCAGTATTTGGTCTTATCTTTACTACGGATTTATCATCAAGAAAAATGACTACACAGAAATCTTCTTTACCGAGGCTGATGTGGTCACCTTGGTGAACAGGAATACCAGCTTTTGCGGTTATAGTTTTTCCATTCCATTTTTTTAATTTTGGAGTACCATTGACTTTCATCACTAATCCTATCTTTAAAGTATTTTCTTTCATCTCTACTCCACCAACAACTTTTGTAGGGTCATGTAAAACAACTTTAACACTACCTTTATTATCACTCATAGTTTATTCCTTTAAAGTAATTCACCACTCATTCCACTTATTTTAATTTTTTCCCCATTAATTAATTGTCTATATATTAAAAAAGATCCATCTTTAACTTCAATTTCTGAACCTTCTTTTATTTTCTGTCTCAGTTTGGGTGTTTTACCATCAATAGTAATATCTTTTCGATTTTTAAATGACACCACTTCTCCTATTTCTTTTGCTTTGTATTTAATTTCATCTGGTTCTTTTGATATTAATGATTCAGTTTTTAACTTACTTATTTTTTTCTTTTTAAGATTATGTCTATCTTCAGTTGCTACTATATCAGGAAGTTCCATTTCAACAATACGGTTCAATGAGTCTCTTTGTAATTGTGTTGGTGTTCCAGTAGTAGTCTGAATATTAACGAGTACGTTATTAATCTCTTTTACAATTAATTCTATTACATTTATCAATTCATTACTCAACACCATAGGTTGATTATTAACATAAACATTTTTACCAGAAATTTTAACATCTTCTCCACTACTAATATAAGTAGATGAATCTACACTTTGTAATATTAATCTATCACTATTTAGAAGAATAGTATCCTTTTCAGAACTGTCATAATTTTTATCAAGTTCTATATTAGTCAATGGTGTAAGTTCTGAAAAATATTCAGGTGATTGTCCTGAAGTCATTAAAATTGTTGAACCTTCTTGTGGAACTCCTGGAGTATAGAACTTTGGAGTAGTTTGGTTTTGATTATTACTTAATCTTATGGTAGGTTTTGTTTTACCATCTTCATCCTTTAAAAGAGAATAATTATTATCAAATAATATAGAACTTCCAAACCTACTATTTATTTGTCTTGAACCTCTACCAGTCAATGGTACTTTTACTCTATTCCACGTGGAAGGATAAGTTAATAATTTTCGATTTATCCCATCTCTCATAGCGTTGTCTAATACTGGATTCTTAACAGCTGGTGATGAAATATTTCCAGTAAGTTTAACACTACTATTTAGATAATGTAAATTACCACCATAATAAAATACAGGTACAACTTCTAACGGTTGTGGTAATTCCCAATTACTCTTATCTAATGGTAAAGCATCAACTAAGGTAGTAGCTTTTCCATCACCTGATATCATCAACTTACCAGATACTTTACCATAATCAGAAGCTTTTATACCGTCAGCTACGTTATCTAATTCTGTTACATCATCCCACACTTTTGTTACTAAAAGATAATCAATATCAAAACTATTATCTATTGCTGATAGTGCACTCTTTACTGCGGAGGCGGCATCACGTGGTTTTGAAATCCCACCACGTGTATCTGTCATACCACCTGAAGGATTCTGTTGTTTAAATTGTTTTTGTTTCATTTATTATGATTCAGCTGTAGTGGATTCTGTGTCTATTTTATCTGTATACTCTTGTAGCTTTTGTGTGACTGGTTCTAAGGATTTTATCAAATCTTCTTTTTCTTTATCTGATAAACCAAACTCTACTTCTGCGCCACCCTTACTTTCACCACTTATTAAGCGTTGAACAACTTGAGCTAACTTGATTAGTTGTTCATCATTTTTTACTTTAATTTCTAAGTATTCTTTTATCGCAGGTATTAATTGTATAGCGGTATCACCGTCCTTAACAAACCCAACTACCTCTCTAAGTAATACATCTAACTGTTGTTTATTCGTTTTTGAATTCTCGTAAATGTCTTTAAATAAATCAGAAAGAGATTTATCTTCAAACACTTTATAATCTTGTGACATAATCATTCTCGTTATTTTTTATAAATATCAGACTATTTAAAACCGATTTCATATATAAATATATAACAATTTTGAATTTAACCACTATAATATAGTTATTATTGAGGGATTTTCCCTCGATTTTCGCTAATAAACGGGAGATTAACCAATGAAGGAAATCATAACACTCGTCAAAGACTGGGTAGATGACTTAGCTCACTTACTTATGTCCTTTGTAGCCATCGGTGCAGTAGGAGAAGTCATCTTCGGTACTGGTATCTTTGGTGTAAATGTTATCGGTAACCTGACATCAATCATAAACACATTCGGCGACTCAGGATTCGCTGGACTCGTCGCTTTGTTGGTGTTGGTGGGTTTATTTCGCAAGTAGGACGAAATAGCTTTACATTCCTACATTAAATGTAGAGCAATAAAAAAGGGAAGTGTAAAAACTTCCCTTTTTTTATTTTATAAGTTAAATGTTACTGAGCAAATATAGAACCAGTATCCCAAGTATCTATACTTCCAGCGTTATGATATTGATGTAACATAGACTCATATTGAGATTTCATTTGATTTACTATACGAGTAATTAACTGAGTATTTGCTCCTGTCATTTCTCGTATCATAATATAGAGAGCTTTCTTATTGAAGTTTTCAATATTACCTCTCTTCTTAAATAATTCCAATACAGAATATGCTATACTCAAATCTTTCTTACGGTGAAAAAGATTATGAATATTGTTTTCCCAAAACTGAATCATCTGATCTACTAGTTCAGAATACATTTCTTTGGTTTCAATATTAGTTTCTTCTGCATCTAAATTTCTACCATAATCCAAAGTCTCTATACCTGAATGACTTTTCATCTTCTTATAGTTATTGGTATTATGTAATATCAACCAATTCTTTGCAACAATACTAAAGTAAGAAAAAGCTTTTCCTTTATCTGGATTGTACTTTGGTAATTGCATTACCATAAACGCTACAACTTCATTCTTAACTTCATCTAAAGGTATATCAAAATAATAAAATTTAAATGTATGAATTATATTCTCAGCCAATTTATCAAATGGTGCATTAATACTTTCAGCATATATGTTATTTTTTTCTAATGGATCGTCAGTTGCGTTATATGCTATAATAGCATCTTGAGCTGGTTGTCCAAAATATATTTTACTTTTTTTCTTACGTGGTTTTTTAGCGGTAGGTGCTCCCATTATTTTTCTTCCTTACTTTCTATTTCTTCTGTAAATTTATTTAATTCATCAACTGAATTTTTTATCTGTTCAAAGATAGTTCCTACTTCGTCATCTTCTTCGAAGTATCCCTTATAATCTATCTGTTTAATTGTATCATTAACTCTTTGTATAGTTTCAGTATAATCTTCAACCCAATTTTCTAACATCTCTGTCTTTCTATTTAAGTTCCAAATTATATACCCTTCTATAACGAGTAATGTACCTAAAAATATTTCAAATATCATTTTGTTTCTCCAAATAATTCATCGAATAAATCCTTAGCAGTAGAAGATGCCTTTGGTTTTTCTGGTTCTTTTTTTATTTCTTCTTTAGGTTTAAAAACCTCATTCTGAATTAAATCATCATCACCTCGTAACCACTGCTCATATTCAATACGAGTAGTAGTCATATCAGCTTGATGTAATATATGAGGCATATTTGATTTTAACTTTTTTTCTGGTGCATATGTTTTAAGATATTGTACGTTACCCTCATCATACATACCATCTGTTAATTTAATTCCTAACATTTCTATAGCAGACATCTTTATTCCAAACTGATTTAAAATATAAATACCTCTATCGGGTGGTGTCATAAATAACAAATCAGGATTGTTTGTATAAATCTTTCCTTGATTTTTTCTATGCCACTCTGATGGGTTTGGTATATAATGATCTTTTTCCAAATCTCCAACCTTACCCAAGTCATGATGTAACGCCGCAAAGACAAGTTCTTCCATAGTATAATCATCTACAGATGCTCCATTTTCTTTCCATATCTTATGGAACTCTTTACTATAATGTACTATATTTAAAATATGTTGAACATATCCTCCAGGAGTACATAAATGAAAATGTTCTTGACCACTCGCTGGTGCGAACATCATTCTATCCTTAAAGTGTTCATACATTTTTAGAAGTTTTTCTTTTCTCTCTCCTTCAAATGTATCTTCGATTAGTTGTATTAACTTATCCCAATTTTCTTGTAATTGTTCAGCTGTTAGTTCTAACATTATTCACCCTCCCAGTATTCTTTTTCCCAAGGATAAACTATCCACTTATCCTTTTTTGGTAGTACCCATTTATCTGGTACAAATAATGATTGTTCATGATAATGTATAGTAGCTATATACACATCATCTAATTTACTAAAACTATTTAATGTCTGTCCTGTATCCGCTATATCATCAACTACCAATAAAGGTCTTACTCTTGGTTCATCAAAAAGTTTCAATCCTAATTTATGTGATAGAATAACTCCAGGAATTAATCCGCCTCTCGGAGGTCCCCATATTCCTCTAAATTCTATACCAGAATCTACAACCCATTTAGCTATCTCATCACAAGCGTCTACTACTTCAGGATAATGTATTAATTCATATTTACTCATTTGTATAATCCTCCAAAACTTTTTCAACATGGTTACGAGCAACTTCCCATTCAACTTTACCTGAGTCATCTGCATATTGTACAGGATCTTTTCTTCCTAACTTAATAAAGGCTTCTATTCTCTCTACAGAAGAAGCTGACTTATAATCAGAATAACCTTCTTGTGTAGGTTTGTAGGAAGTATTAGTTCTCTTATAAACTTCATCAAAATTTATATTTAATGTATCACAACAAGATTCACCACTTTGTAATATCCCATACTTATCCGTATCCAAATATGGTGTATAAACTGAAACTCTTTCTGAATCCCAATTACCTATTTGAAATGCTTCGAAATCCGCATTTCTAAACTCTGGACGACAATCAGGATATATCTCATGGTCACCTGCGTGAATACCCATAGCGATAATTACTTCTGTATCCTTTGTATTTGCTATTGAAAGAGCTACTGCTTGAATAACTGAATTCATCATTTTATTTCTATTCGGTACTACGGTGTCTTTCATATTTTCTTGTTCATAATGACCTTCAGGTACATCATCTCCACCTTGTACTAAATTAGAATCTAACAATCCTTGTAGTCCATCAAATTTAATAACATGATGTCGGACACTCAAATCATGTTCATGTAAGTATTTAATAAGTTCCTTTGCTCGTTCCAATTCAACATTATGTTTTTGTCCATAATCAAAACTAACTGCAGTTACTTCGTAATCAGTTGCTAATAAATGTAGTAATACGGTTGAACTATCCATACCACCACTTAAAGATAATACTGCTTGTTTTTTCATTTTTATTTTTCCTTTAAAAAAATTTATTTATTATTGGTTTATTTTCTTTGTTTGGATTACTAAGTTTACGATATAAAGGTTCGTACTTATAATATACATCCATTGGATTATCTGACTTTACCATCTCATCTATTGAACTTAACAATCTAAATTTTTCTTCTGATACAACCTGGTGTACGAGGTCATCATGCATAGACATAATTTCTTTTATCCTATCAATACATTCTACAAGAACATATAAATTGTGTGTTGACATACCTACAAAACTATTTCTATTATATTCATATACATCTTTATAGGTAACACTACCTTCTAACAAATTATCAAAATTAGTTACTTTAGGTAGAGGTAAATCATTGTTAAAAATATTTTCTCGTTTGGGAAAATTAACACTCTCAATTGACATTTTCTTTAATGAGTAATCCAAATAATATCCACCAAAAACTACCGCATAATCTGGTGAAGAACTATCGGTAGTAACTCTAAAATTACTTCCTACCTCATTAAAAGATTTCTGTAATTGTTCTAACATAAAGAAATCAAAAATCTTTGCTGTTCCTAAAATGTGTAACCATTTATTATCTGGATTTAAATGTTCCTTACCATCTAATAAAATTGCAACTGCATATAACATACTTGAAATTTTTTGACCCTGACATCCCCCTATAGACCAACCATCAAATTTAAATCCCTTTACTCCATCATACCAATCTTTAGTTCTACTATCAAACCCAGCTTGTAATATATTTATAAAATCAACATTATCAGCTTCTCTATTTTTTTCAAAATATTCAAAATTCTTAATAGACATATCCAAACATTCATCATACTCTTTAAAAACTTTCCCACCTGGAGGTATATCAAGATTCATAGCTATATCTGAATTACCTTCTAACCATCTTAAAATTTCTTCTCTTAATTCAGGTTTCCATTGTAGAGTACCCATTTTAAGTTGAAACCCACCACTATCTCCTACAACTAATACATCTTCTGATAAACCAAAAGATTTACGAGCTGTTTTATTTCTATAATTAGCACCAGCCGATAATAGAAAATATGGATATCTCATATGTTTCATTTCTTTAGAATAAAATCTACAAGAAAGTCCATTAGGAAATTTATAATTTTGTTTCAACTCAGGTGCGACACCTGCGGTAGAAAAACTTGGAAAATAAATAAAACTTCCTGAAGTCATACTCCGTATTCTCCTTTATACCACTTCCAAGCTAGTATTAAAGTAATCCATCCATTAACACAAATAAAAACATAATCATTAATTGTAGTTGCATGTACTGTCAAAACAGCACTTGCTATTGTGTCTATTGGAATAAAATATTTTTTTAACGGTGTAACCAATAACAAATACGCAGACATTAAAAGTCCTAAACCTATCCAACCTATCATTTTAAATCCCTTATAAAATCATAAAATTCTTCTCGAGCATCATTATCATTTTCCATAAATGCTCCACTTAACTTTGCTGTTTTCATTGTAGCATTATGTTTAACCCCACGAACACAAGCACACATATGATTAGCTTCTATCATAACAGCAACCCCAATATTACCTTCACACACTTTATTAATATGGTCGTGTATTTGCATTGTTAAGTTTTCTTGTACTTGAGGTCTACGAGCATAGAACTCAACAATACGATTTAACTTACTAAGTCCAATCACCTTACCTTCAGGTGTAGGTAAATAAGCTACATGAGCATTACCAACAAAAGGTAAATGATGATGTGAACAAAATGAATGTAATGTAATATTACCTTGAAACACAATACCATCATAACCATCTATGTTATCAAATGCTGTAATCTTAGGTGGTTCACTATAAACACCTTCTGCTAAATCATTAACAAAAGCCTTAGCTACTCTCATAGGTGTATCTGATGAATTTGGATCGTTCTTCCAATCAAACCCAAGTGATGTCATATAACGACCATAATGTTCAGCCGCTTCTCTAATCATATTTAATTTTTCATCAGCTGTTAATGGTTTATTACCATTAGCATGTTTTAACTTACTCATTTTATACTCCTCGTTTATCTCCATAAGCTATTATATGTAATCTATCTGTAAAATTATAACCTTGTTCTGTGCACAAATCCATCAACCATCTTCGTCTTTCATTTAATTGTTCTTCAACTAATCCTTCGGGCATCAACCATACTTTATCATTTGGTATATTTAATATTTTTTGTAACTCTTTTACTTCTTGTAAATCATTTTCATTTGATATAACAGGTTTTAATTGGTAGTCTGGATGATACTCTATAAGTTTTTTCATAGCATCATAATTTTTACGCCACTTCTCGTGTTTCTTTTTATCACTTTCTGTAACTTCTCTATTAAGATACGGCATCCAAGTTCCTGGAACTGGTGTAGAGTTAGACAGCTTTGATGATAGTGAAATCATATCGGCGTGTGTTTCTACAAATTCACTACCTTCTGTTTCTATTGTGATATAATGATTATAAAATTTTCCTATCTTACATAATTCTTTTAACAAATTAGAATGTATAGTAGGGCCTCCACCAGTTATCATAGTATGTTTAATGTGTTTATGTTTCATATAAAAATCATGAATATCTTCATAACCATATTTACCTTTTTCTGGTTTCCAAGAACTGTATGGTGTATCACAAAATGAATTGGTAAATTGACATCGTAATCTACAACCTGTAACTCTAATTAATAAATGTGGTATACCAAGTAACTTACCCTCACCTTGTAAACAAGAATAAACCTCGTTTATAGGAAGAGTTACTTTAGAGTTTTCTATCGTCATACTCCACTATGTCTTTTTCTTTAGCATACTTTTTAATATGTTCATAATTTCTTTTATAAAAATTTTCTTTTTCAATATCTGGAATAGATTCTGAATAAACATCTGTATAACAATTCGGTGTTTCATTTAATCTAATATGATGAATTTTCAATCCCTCATAATCTTCAAAAAGAATTTGTTGAGCCAAAAATATTTCACGAGCTACATTTTCTACTGATGGATTACAATATTCATCACCATTTAAACTCATAAAATATAATTTAGTTTCAATATCTTTTAATGTATCTATAAGTTTTGTATCGTGTGGATTAACTATAAAACCGTGGTCCATTACATCATCTATCCATTGAACACCAACTCTTTTTATTTCTTTGAAATCAATTATATAACCAATCTCGTGCATATCTTGAAAAGAGTAAGTTAGTTTAATATGATACCTATGTCCGTGTGCATTGAAACACTTGAACCTCTCGTTCATTACTCTATGACCAGCATCAAAACCATACTCTCGTGTGATTGTCTGCATCTATAACCTCATTTTAATTGTATTTTTCAATGTCTTAATATACGACATTTTTTAGTAAAAGTCAATAGTTAATTTCAATTTTTTAATTTTAATTAGAAGTTGATTTTGAAAACCATCTAACTGGAGTTACTTTTAAATCTGTTTTATGTAATTTAGCTTCAACAAATTTATAAGGTTTAGTACCAGGAGATTCCAAGATGTCTATTCGATTTACAAATCGTTTATTCATAACATCTCTAACTTGATACACACCATCCTTAACACTAGTTCCATTAACAAAAACAAAATCACCGAAGTCAAGCCATCCACCGTAACGTTTCAGAAGATTTCTACTCACCGCTATAAATTTGTAGTCCGATGCTTTATGGACTCTAATGCGCGTTCCATCCGCGAGAATGTTCGGTGTAGAATCAGTCTGACGAGCTACTGGATGATACATTGTCACCGTGACTTGCATGCCTTCACTCCTGAGTTCGGACAACTGAGATCTGAGGGAAACATTCTCAATTGTCATTTCTTGTATCATTCCCTCATAATATTTTTTTTGGTCGTCAAAAAAACCAACGCTTACTATACCATTCAATACACATATCGTAACCATCAGTAAACTCAATAAGATTTTATTCATGGAATATTCCTTGTTAATTAAATTGTACTTATCTATAAGTATCTGTTTATATTTCATTTCTCTACTTTTTTTATTCATTAAATTTGTGGAGCTGGGGAGAATCGAACTCCCGTCCAGTCTGCCTTTAAATAAATAGTCATTCACAACTTATTTGACTTCTAATCGGTTAAAAACACCATTGAGTTCGTTTCTCAACTACGACAACATATCTCTGTGTTGCTCAGGAATAGTTTTCCACTAAGGTAGGATACTATTTCACTCAACCTTGATCCATCTAACTTATTTTATGCTCGGGTGTTAGACAACCCAAGAACTTATGCGTAAGCGTAAGTTGGTTCGTAAGCCCTTGCAGGTTCAACGTAAGTGTCAAACATCTGTTCGGTATTGGCTAAATGCCAATCAATTACCAACCCGTCTAGCGATTTATCGCCATTTGGTTTTTGTTGAGTCTTATTAAAGAGTTTACTCATACTCTGTTGCACTATTTTACTAAACAACATCTGTCGACACCGTTTCAGCCCCATATATCTTCTTCTTCATATCCATCTAATGGATTCTCTATTAAATCTCTAATTGCTTCCTTACATTCATCAATTATATCCCAATCTAATAACTCACTAGCTTCTTCTAACCGATGTAATATTTCTTCTAAATCCAAAATACTTCTCCCATTTCCCTATTAAGTATTAAGTAAGTGAGGTTTTCCTTCTATGTTTCCAGCTCGTGTAACTTGAACTAACTCTACTTTAGAATGATATTCCGTAATATCGTTAGCACCAATATAACTGAAAGAACTTCGTATTCCATCTTGTATATCTTGAATAATTCTTTTGACTTTTCCTTTGTATGGTATAACTTTATGATTCCCTTCAACGTTTTTATCTTCACCTCTATCATGTTTAGAATCTAAAGAAGCCGAACCTCTATATTTTTTATGTAACATTTCGTTAGGCCATTGTCCTATTTTTTCAATCGTTCCTGGAGTCTCTTTAGTACCTGATAAAAGGGAGCCCAACATAACCGAGTCAGCCCCACAAGCAAGTCCTTTACACACATCACCAATATTACAAATCCCCCCATCAGCAATAATGGGAGTGTTATAAGTATCCCCAACGGATACACAATCAATGAGAGCAGACACCTGAGGGATTCCAACACCCGTTCTGATTCTCGTTTCACATAACGATCCATTTCCAATTCCGACTCTAATCGCGTCCGCTCCGTTTTCACATAAGTATTCACACGCATCTCCTGTTGCAACTGAGCCCGCAATAACTTCGATTGTTTCCAATTTGGTTTTGATTTTTTCAATTGCTTCTCCTACAAGTTTATGATGTCCGTGTGCTACATCTATAAGTAGAACGTTACATCCATTCTTAACTAATTCTTCTGCCCTTTCTAAGTAATCACCTGTAACTCCAACTGCAGCACATAAAGGTTTTTTTAAGGATAAAGTAGAATAAGTATATAATTTTTTCATCATTAAAGATTGTTCTTCAATAGAATTAAATCTATGTATAACACCAACTCCACCAATACTCATTAATGCTTTAGCCATTTCGAACCCAGTTATAGTATCCATAGGTGAAGATACTATAGGAACTTTTAATTCTGTATTCTTTGTAAATCTTGTAGAAATATTTATCTTATCTCTATGTTCTATCTCAGAATATTTTGGAACAATATTTACATCATCATATGTATAACATTTTTTCATTATAATGCGTACTCTATCCCTACCTTAAACTTGTAGTATTGTTTACCTTTAACATCATTGTAATCTAATATATTATTCAGTATTATTTTTTCGGTTAGTTTCCAATTTAATGAAATGTTAATTTCACTATCAAATCTATCTAACCCAAGCACTTCATCTCTAAAATAATATCCATCAACTTTAGTTACCATCTCGAAATGGTCATTAATTTTTTTCTTATTAGAAATACCAAGAGAAGTTCCTTGTTCGGTTTTATCTTCCGACATCAATGCCGTATGACCAATACTAAACCAATCTTTTTTATATCGTGTATCTAACTTAGCATATTTTAAATCACGAGAAGTTTTGTTTACATATTGTGGTTTCATATATAGAGGTAATCCATTTGGTTCAAATACAAACCAAGCTTCTTCATCAATATAATTTACATCTAATTCTCTTTCCCAATCTCTTTTATAATAGATTGTTTTAGATTTAAAACCTACAGATAATTCATAATCATCATTTTTAATTGTATCATCATTAGGTGTTCTCATAGCAAAACTTGAGAACAATATTAATCCACTTAAAAAACTATTCATTGTTTCTCCTTAACGAATCTGGTAAAATAAATGTTGAATCTACTTCTTCTTCAATTGGTGGTATATAATATGGTGCATCTGTTTCTTCTCTATGAGAAGTATCCACATATGTATATAGTCCAATCTTCTTCTCAAAGTTATCCAAAGATTCTTCTAATGTTCCATTGTAATCTTTATACAATATTATTGCCGAAAGAACAACAATGAAATCAAACCACCAGTTAGGTAATACGAACATATTTTATTCCTTTCATACTTTTTCCTCCAAACTTGTTACGTAAGATTTTAAATGAGATTGATATTCTTCTATACTATGATCTGCTAAACCATCAAATACAATATTATCTCGTGTAAGAGCATACCATCTACCTTTCAATCTATCTACAAATCTTGACCATAAAGTTGTTTTAAATTGTACACTTCCATTTGAATTAATATAATTTAAATTACCATGATGTCTATATCCCCAATGTCGAAAAGGTATCTTAGTTACATCATCTGAATTATTAACAAAACGAAAATGTTCTACATTTACATTATCACAAAAAGTTTGATTACCAACTCGTGGTGAACCATAAGTATATAAACGATATACGTCTCCCCAAATAGAAGTTTGTAAGTTAGCTGCAAAAATAGTTGCCATAGCACCACCTAGTGAATGTCCTGTTATAATAATTTTTCTATCCTTCTTCATTTTATTTATATAGTATATTAAATCATCCCATAACTTTTTAACTTCCGTATTAAACCCAACCATAACTTTACCTTTTGCTCTTATTGTAGTAGTTGAATCTACACTTAAATCTGCTTTAATATCATTCCACTCTTTAACTTCTGTACCACGAAACGCTATCACTAACCAATCATTATTATAGGTTGCATGACATTGAGCTCCATCTTTCTCAAAAAATCTATGTCGTTTAAAACCTAATTTCTTAAATTCTTGTTTGGCTTCTTTACCATCTAAATATGCAATCTGAGAACAACGTGCCATTACATATCCAAATTGTGTTTCAAATAAATTCATTTCTTTCCTTATTTTTGTTCCTGAAATTTCCTTAATTTCTTCAGGTGGTGTGTGTTCAATGATATCGTAACCTACATCTCTACCATAGTTTATAGATTCTATATCAGGTAATTCTATAAAGTCAATCGTTCCATCGTTTACTTCGTTTGGGAACAAGTGAAACACTTGCTTTTTTACATCGCTTGGTGATTTCGGATATCGTTTTTTGTCGTGAGCCATATCTCTTATCCCAATCAATACGTTTTTTCCTAACTTTAATCGTTCCTCGATTAGCCACTTATGTCCTTTATGAAATGGTTGCCATTTCCCTATAAACATGGAGTACTTCACTTATACTTTCCTTCACTAATTTATTAGTTGTATCTACATCTAAAAAATTATTTAATGGTTCTTGATAACCTTCAACAAAATATTTTTCTTTACCACGAGTTTCAGTTGTATGACAATAAATTTCAAAAACATTATTTTCTAATTTTAACTTTTCTCTCATATCTCTATAAGGTGAAACCATAGATACTATAACTAAATATCCTTTACTATCCATAACCTTTGCCATATCAATTACGAATTGCATATTATTTCTACGACCTTGTTCTGAATAATCTTTGTTATCTAAAACTTCTCGTAAGTCATCACCATCTAAATGAATAATTTTTTTATATTTTTTATCACCAAATGTTTCTAAAAATACAGGTCTAAGTTGCATAGATTTTGCTAAAGTAGTTTTACCTGAACCTGGTTGTCCTGTAAACCAAACTATCACTCTATATCAATTCCATTCTTTTCGTGCCATTCTAATATATCACCTTTTTCTGCTGGCCAATGTCCGTTTTGCATTTTAAATGCTTTAATTCTTAAATCCATATTAGCTGTTTCTACTTCATCTTTAACTTTTTCCCAATGAGCTCTTATCTCATCTCCACTACCTGTAATTGATGACCTTACAGGGATCATGGTTTCCGTTTCAGTTCCAACTAAAATATTATTTGCCCAAACTGTTGAACCATCTTTCAATCCCTCAATAGCATAAACTTCAAAAGAACCTTTTTCTTCTTTCAAAGAAGTAATCCTATATTCTTCTTCAACCCAATCATCTAACCAAGTTCCATCATTTATATGTGTAGGTGGATTTACTCCACTATCCC
>Ga0207989_1000080_pt1 | contig 55310 bp, 37 predicted proteins | sample ETNtaG_7_FD_185777 | JGI IMG/M metagenome (GOLD analysis project Ga0207989, IMG submission 185777) | Marine microbial and viral communities from oxygen minimum zone, Eastern Pacific Ocean - ETNP201406SV65 (SPAdes) (version 2) | ecosystem: Environmental > Aquatic > Marine > Oceanic ... | reverse complement strand
TTCTGTTTCTCCCAGATGGTCATCCTCCTCCGTTTCCTGACTGGCATCATGACTGTTTTCTTCATCATCCAGACCAAGAAGCATCCTCCTCGCTGCTTCGTGGTCAATGGAGCGGTCCTGCTCTGATGTTTGGCTTTCGTCAAGATCTGGTAACTCTTGCGAGGGAAAACCTGCTGGGGGTGGTGGTGCGAAACCTGCTGGGGGTGGTGGTGCGAAACCTGCTGGGGGTGGTGGTGGCAATTCAAACCCAAGAGGTGCAGGAGGCGGACTAGAGTCACTTTCCTGTTTTTCTGCCACTTCTTCTTCTTCATTAGAATCAGAGTCTTCAACCATGAAATGGCCCTCAGGGTACATTCTCACGGGTGCGGGGTTCGTTTAACGGTTACCTGATGAAGAATGTGGTTGTTTCTCTGAGAACGTTGAAGTTGGAAACGTCCTCGGCGACCGTATGAGCTCCAATGATGGGACAAATCCCCCAGTACTATTCGTAGTTGGGACCGCGGGAGCCGGAAAGAGCTCGCTAGTTACTTCTTTCCAGAGATGGGCGAGGTTCTTGGACATAGATGTTCTAGCAGTAAATCTTGATCCAGGGGCAGAGAGAGTCCATTATGACCCGGAGTTCGACGTCAGGGATCTAATCTCACTATCTGAAGTAATGGATGAATATGACCTAGGGCCAAATGGGGCCCAGATTCTGGCGGCCGATCTAGTAGCCTCTCAAGCAGAGGAGGTTTTCGAAGAGATTGAGGGTCTTGCTGGCGACATTATGGTTGTAGATACTCCTGGTCAAGTTGAGCTTTTTGCGTTTAGAGAAGCTTCCAGTCATCTGGTTCATGTTCTTGGACAGGGCAGGGCATGCCTTATTTTCCTGTTTGACCCATTGTTATCTAGTACACCTAGTGGATTTGTCTCCCAGATGCTTTTGTCCTCCATAGTTCACTTCAGACTTGGCCTTCCAACTGCAAATTTCTTATCAAAATCAGACCTACTAGAGCCAGAAAATCTGGAAAGAATCCTAGAATGGGGTGATAACTTGGATGTTTTGGAAGCTGCTTTGTTCGAGGAGTCTTCTATGCAGAGCAGTTTTGACGGGGGCGGGCAGAGGGCAGAGTTTGCGATTGGGCAGCTTAGGATGATGCAACATGCCGCTATTCAGCCTGGCCTAATTCCACTATCTAGTGAGATGGAGGAAGGGCAAGCCGATGTGCTAAGTTTCGCACAGAATATTTTTGGTGGAATGTCAGATGCCAAGGATGGTTTTGCAGGGGATATTGAACATGAAAGACAATGAACAGAAGGTAGACCTACTGGCGATTGATGATATTTCTGAAAAATTATCCGAAATAGTAGATTGGGCTGTTAGGATAAAGAATGATGATGAGGCCTTGTATGATTTCAAGCCTCTCGATGGCATGTCTGTAGGTTCAATCTATGAGAAACCATCAACCAGAACGAGAGTGTCTTTTGAAGTGGGAGTAAATAGACTCGGCGGGCAACCGATTACTCTTCTTTCAGGTGATCTGCAACTAGGAAAAAGTGAAACTATTGCAGATACTGCTGCGGTTCTCTCGAGGTATTTGGACTGCATCACATATCGATGCTTCGGGCATGACGATGTCATGGAGCTTGCAAAGCACTCTACAATCCCAGTAATCAATGCTCTTTCCGATCTCCACCATCCCTGCCAAGCAGCAGCGGACATGATGACGATTGTGGAGAATTCAGATAGGGTGAATGGGCATGTTGCATGGGTAGGCGATGGAAACAACGTTTTGCATGATTTGGCATTGGGATGTGCAATACTAGGATTGGACATCAAATTCGCCACACCTGTGGGTTTTGAACCTGATCCGGATATCATCATGAGGGCTCAGAAGATTGCTGAAAGGTCTGGATCGAAAATTGAGGGATGTAGCAGTGCGGAGGATGCTGTTGCTGATGCCGGTGTGATTTATACCGATGTTTTCGTCTCCATGGGGGAGGAACATTTGGATGGCAAAATGAGTTCATTCGATGGATTCCAGGTAAATGAGGAACTAGTCGCCAAAGCTGACGAGAGTTATATCTTCATGCACTGCCTTCCTGCTCATAGGGGCGATGAAGTGACCGATGGAGTGATAGATTCGCAGAATAGTGTGGTTTTCGACCAAGCAGAGAATAGAATGTGGGCCCAAATGTCGATACTAACATTACTATGCAACGAAGCAGCATGGCAGACCTACTGGGAACTGCGTTAACTCGGAATCAGAGATATTACCAAGAACGCCAATAGGCAAAGTTGCATTGATATTTTGATTAATTTCTGCGCAGCGTTATCTTCGGTAGCGAATAATCTGGGTTTCACCATCATCAGAGAAACTACTGCTGGGATAACAAAAATCACATGCCAGTCAGTGAAAATATGGAAAAATGGCAAGAATGGAGCAAGTATGGCGGCTAGAGCCAATGCAAGCAAAACTGCGGCTACTGTGCGTGCCCTATCTACGCCCGCCCTCATTGCAAACGTGTTCCTTCCCTCATCCCCATCAATGTCTTCTATGTCTTTCACAATCTCCCTTGAAAGATTGTACAAGAATCCAATCAGGAAGGCCACCCAGGACCTATCATCCAGTGGCTTAGAAACACTAGCAGCACCGAATATTATCACTAGACCTACTGATAGGCTGATTGCGATATTTCCTGGTAGGCCCTTGTCCTTCATCTTGTAGCTGAATCTTGAGCTTGATTCGTAGTTAAACAATAGAACTAGTGCAAATGACCAGATTGCCAATGATGGTATCCAATCCCACACCCCCGAACTCCCAGTCGAGGAAACATAGCCAGCAAGCATCAATGAGATTGCTGAAATAATCCCGGTGATTTGGATCCCTCTTCTAGCGGATTCCAAAGCTATTGCTCCAGATGGAAGTGGCCTATCTGGCCTATTTGTCTTATCGATCTCAATATCCACGTAGTCATTGAGGGCGTTCCATGAGAACATGAACGTCATTACTGATATAGAATGCAATACCGTGATTATAGCATAGTCTCCACTGGGCATTCCTCTTGATGCCAATATTGATCCCAGAAATACCCCAAATACTCCAGACACAGAGTTTCCTGCCCGAAATAGAGATGCCCATGAGTGGACTGATGGGGGTGCTTTCACACCTCATTGACGAAGAGGAGAGTTTTCATCCCTTCCCTAACTAAGATAATGCCAGACTGGTTTCCTTCTGGGAAAGACCCCAGACACAGACGGTGTATACGCTCCCCCTGAATGGCCCTCTGACGTGTCCTACTTTGGAGAATCGAGAGTCCTTTGCCATGATATTGCCTACCTGGTTCATGGTAGCTCCCCATCGGAATCTGTCATTCAAGTGATCAAAAATCTCGACGGTATTTGCTGTCCCTTTGTCCTCCAAAAGAACAAGGACCTCACTCCTAAGTCTCCTTGTCCGTGACATCAGGAGACCTCCGCTTTGGTAGGACTGGATGACAGCATCCTCCGGTGTAAACCGGCCCAGCCATCAGGGCTGATCTCAACGAGACTGTTTGGCACTACCATTGGGGACCAAGATTGACTGCAGTCGAGATCCCCTGAATGGCTGACTATGGTGCCGTAATCACCTCGCCCCATTTTGTTTTCAGTCATCTTTAGACTAGACAAGGGGACAACTTGATGTGGTTCTGGCCTCTTCCTATATCTTATTGCAGTGTGTTGCTTTCTTCTTCCAATCATGACCCTATGTCCGGTCATTGACATATTAATCGGGCCAAAAGGGGCGTAAGTGAAAGTGAAAGTGAAGTTAGGGGGACTATGGCGAAATACAACGTTTTGAAATAGAGATGGGGCCTCCCCAAGTTACCGCTCGTGTGGTGTAGTTCGGTCCATCATGTCGGACTCTCGATCCGTCGACCCGGGTTCAAATCCCGGCACGAGCACCAAATTGGAGTATGACGATTACAGTCATAAGTCCACCTTCGTTGGAGTAGTAAGGTCATATGCGAATAGAGCGTGATCTGAAGCTAACTTTCGATGATGTACTAATACGCCCCAAAAGGAGCACGTTAGTCTCAAGATCGGATGTAAATCTAGTCAGGGAATTCAAGTTTAGACACGCAAAGGGAACTTGGACAGGAATACCAATAGTAGCTGCAAACATGGATACAACGGGACTGTTTTCGATTGCTAGAGTGCTACAAGGGCACAAAATGCTGACCTGTACGCAAAAATTCTACTCCACCAGAGAATTTTCAGAGGCATGGGAAGAAGAGGTCGAACCAGCATGTATCGCAGTTACATGCGGTTCAACAGTCGAGAGTTTCGACCTATTGAAGAGAAAGATGGCAACAAACAAAGATCTGAAGATGATTTGCATTGATGTTGCAAATGGGTACCGAGAAGTATTCCTACAATTTGTAAGGAAGGTCAGAAAGGAGTTCTCTGACAAAATAATCATTGCAGGGAATGTTGCAACCAGGGAGATGACAGAGGCCTTGATATTGGCTGGGGCAGACATAGTAAAGGTTGGAATCGGCCCTGGTTCTGTATGCACCACTAGGAAAGTTGCGGGTGTTGGCTACCCGCAACTATCGGCAATTTCAGAGTGCGCTGATGCTGCTCACGGACTTAATGGGCATGTGATGTCAGATGGTGGTTGCTCATCCCCTGGTGACGTTTCCAAGGCATTCGCGGCTGGGGCCGACTTTGTGATGCTTGGAGGGATGCTAGCAGGTCATGACGAGTCTGGGGGGGAAGTGATTGATGATGGGGACGGGGGTAAATACAAGTCGTTCTACGGGATGTCGTCGGCAAAGGCAATGGAGACTCACTATGGAGAAATTGCTGGACACAGAGCTCCGGAGGGGAAAGAAGTCAGAGTCCCCTATCGAGGAGCTCTCGAGGTCACCATCCAATCGATTCTAGGAGGGTTGAGATCGGCCTGTTCGTACGTTGGTGCCAGGAGGATCAAAGACCTTCCCAAATGCACCACATTCATTCGAGTTAGCATGACTACGAATGAAGTATTCCAGAAATTCAACGTCGATTAGTCGAAGTCGTTGCATAGCTCGCCTTGGGAAGGGAAGCTGGTTGGATCCTTCGGATTGGTGTTCCATTTACTCTCGCACCGATTCACAAAACCATCCCCATCCGAGTCAATTAGGGAATCGGTTGAGTCGAATGGGTCGAATCCGAAATAGTACTCCCACCCAGCCCACATGTCATCATCATCCTGATCTTGGTGGAAGACCTCGGATCCATCGTTCCACTTGTCCCCATCAGTGTCGTTATTGATCGGGCTAGTGCCATTCTGGTACTCTTCAAAATTGGTATAATTCTCCAAGTCATCATAGAACAGTGATCCAGAAGGAGTAGCTGGGTCGATGTGGCATTCGAAATCTTGAGCGTCATCCCATCCCGGACAGAATCGGTACATCAGATTGGTCCTGTTGAGTCCGTCATTATCCATATCCTCGCTACCATCGTTGATCCCATCTAGGTCCGAGTCTGGCATCCTCGGGTCCATTGGGCCCCTGGATCCGAGTGCATTCAGAGTGTTGTTGTCGACGAGGCCGAGCTCAATTGCCTGCTCAGAATAGCTCACCTCCCAGCCGTCTGGGAGCCCGTCCCCATCTGAGTCGTCGTCTACGGGGTTGGTGTCCCACCTATCCGGGGCCTCTAGAGAGTTCTGGAGAGTGTCGTTGTCGATATCATATATCGAGTCCACTGGAGAACCGAATGATGGGTCTAGTGCCCATCTACCCTGCTCAGGTACCGAAAATCCAGATAGGTTCATCTCATGAAGGAAGTATTGGGGGTCTAGAACCCCATCGCCGTTCCTATCACCTGAGGTATCGAAGCCTGATACATAGTTAATCCAGATCCAACCCCCGGGCCCCTTGCCGCATTCAATCATTGATTCGCACCCAGGGGGGAGCCAGTTGTTAGTGGAAATCCAGAGGCTGTGGCTGTTTGTGTTCTCCTGGACAGAGAAAACCTGCATCTCCCAGCCATCGGGTTGCCCGTCCCCATCGGTGTCATTGAGGAGTGGATTAGTTGCACCCTGCCAAGGACGAGGGACAAAGAGGACCTCGCTTCCATCGTTAAGGCCATCATCATCGGTGTCGGCATTGTTGCCATGGGTGATGTAAAGGTCAAGCCCGTCTACAACCTCCTCCCCATCCTCGAGGCCGTCGTTGTCTGTATCAAAGGCGGAGGCATTCGTGAAATAGTAAACCAATGTCCCGTTATCGTACCAGGGATGGCCATCAACGGCCTCCCTATAGTCTTCCAATCCATCGTTATCGGTATCCTTGTCCGTTGCGTTAGTGAATGTCTCGTAGTACTCAACTGAGTCAGAAAGACCATCCCTGTCCGTATCGAAGACTCCGGGATCTGAGCGAACAATGACCTCTCGTACGCCGAAGTCGACGATGCGAATCTTCCATCCAATGACCTCGATGCCGTCTATTAGTCCGTCTGCATCAGTGTCTGCGACTAGTGGATCGGTCGACCTCCCGTCAACAACCCCATCTCCATCTCTGTCTCTGGCATTGTACTCATCCAGGTTTGTGAACCTCTCGTGCTGCTCGACGACGGTGATTAGTGATTGTAGTCTGCTTTTTACCTCTTCATCAATCTCCACATTGATGTGATAAACCCAGCCAGCGGTTTCAGTCTTCACGGGGATATTGACGTAATTGCTATCCACTACCGTTCGGACCCATAGTACTGTCTTGTTCGCCTGAACATATTCTCCGGGGGCGACGTCTATCCTCTCAATAGTAGTCACACCAAGCATATCTTTGTATGTTACAGAACCATCTTTGTCAGCATCGTAGCCATCGAAGTCTGGGTCATCATCGGCATTGCTGCCATCATTGGGGTGGATTCCGCTTTGGAACTCCCAGCCATCTGGCATTCCATCTTGGTCAGTATCTGGATTGAGTGGATCAGTGAAGTTTGAAGGCCCCCAATCGTAAGAAACTTCGAATTCTTCGACATTGTTCAGTCCGTCTCCGTCAGAGTCACCATATGAATCCGTCGAGTTTGCCGGGTTAAGGAACCAGTTATAATCTGAATCAAATGAGTAGCAGAATTCGAATCCGTCTGGCATCCCATCGCCATCCGTGTCCCAGTCCCCTGGTCCGTTCAACCTGCCATCGCCATCCATATCCTCATTGAACCAGTTGGAGTTGTCCAGTGGGCTCTTCTTCTGAAGAGTTGTCTGAATTCCACCATTTGGCAGAGTCTGAGCGGTAAATTGGATTTCTGAAGCAAATGCACGGAGGTGCGGGGCTGGTAGTGTTAGAGTACCGAAGGTTGGACGGCCGCAGAAAGATTCCAGGTCCACCAGATGAGTAGAAATCTCAACTAAATCGTCTATAAGATCTCCATCGCTGTCGGAATCTCGCGGATTTGTATCATATTTCTCCTCCACGTAGTTCCTTAGCGTGTCTGGCTCGGGAAGTTCTAAATCCAGAATTGCATCACAGGAATGGCCGAATTGAGAACCCATCTCCTCCCACAAATCGTCGCCGATATCCAGTTTAATCTCTGCCTTCATGGAGGGAGTCAACAATGGGCAATTCCAATTCCCATCAAGTGGGTCTAGTAGGATAATGACTCCTGCCGGAGTAGTAATTTCGTGAGTGTGCCTAGATTCCCACCGATCATTCAGGCCATCCCCATCGGTGTCCTTCAGACGAGGGTTCGTTCCCAACTCCGCCTCATCTAGATTTGTCAGCCCATCTCTATCTGGGTCGCCAAGTGGTCCGTTGTCCGGATTTGGGAACGTCTCATTCTGCTCTCCTGTCTCCCTCTCGGTGTCTACCGAAGCTACTGGGATGTCTTCGCATTCGACCTCGGTGAGCCCCTCACCTATCGTGATGCATGGCTGTCCAGTATCGAGAGGGTCGAGCCCATTCTCTATTTCCCATCCATCGTCTAGGCCATCCCCATCGGTGTCCGCTTCCTGCCAATTAGTGCCGTAGAGGGTGCTTTCCATACGATCTGCAATCCCATCGCCATCCCAATCACAACCTATCGTTGGAATGTCGGGCGGGCACTCTCTCTGATTTCCAGGGTTCAACTCCAGATCTTCCACAGCTGATTCAAAACCACCGCTATTTGTGCTTGAAAGACCAGCACCAACTACGGTGTAAAGACCTGCCAAACATAGCGTTGCAGTAATCGCTGCGACTGCATATTGGTTGTGTGTTAAGGCCATACAAACACCCCGCCCTCATGGAGGGCGTTTCATGCAACTTGGGTTCGGCTATAATGATTCATGGGGATTGACTGCTGGGAAACTGAGGATTTGGTGTTCAGCATGGTGATTTTTCATCACTCCTCCCTGAGGAATGCATCGATTCTGTCGAATGCCTCTGAGAGCAACTCCACTTCCGGCAGGCATACCATCCTGAAGTGCCCTTTACCCATCTCGGGAGAGAAACCAGAACCATGGACGAGCAGGACATGCTTCTTGTGAAGGAGGTCTAAGACGAATTTCTTGTCGTCCGATGCTAGCGTTGGATCTGTGATTCTTACAAATAAGTAGAATGATCCTCCCGGGGACTGGCACTCTAGTCCATCTATGGATTCGATTCGACTAAGTGAGTAATCCAGTCTTTTCTTAATTAGTTCTCGGTGAGCGGACAGCCAATCTTGATCTTCAACGAGACCTGCAAGAAAACCATGCTGAGCTGGAGTTGAGGCACAAAGACGACTACGGAGCAGCCTCTCGACCCCGTCTCTGACATTGTGCAGCACCCCCATAGGATCATGCCATGCCATGTACCCAATCCTCCATCCTGGTGCGAAATAGACCTTAGAGACCCCGTTTAGGGTGATAACGGGGACGTCCGTTGATCTTGATGCGAGAGAGACAAAGTTTCCGGAGAAGTCTAGTCCGTCGTATATCTCATCTGAGACCAATGTACACTTTGGAAAATCTCTGGCGATTTCAATTAACGAGTCTATTTCAGATGGGAGAGGGACGTTGCCCGTAGGATTGTTTGGGTTAATTAGAACCAAGAGTCGCACCTTTTCGTCCATCTTTGAGCGAATATCATCGAAGTCGATGCGCCAGCAATCCTCCGAGTCTAACTTGTATTCGATCGTCTTAGCCCCGAACATCTGTGGATATGCCATGTATGGGGGGTAGTGTGGCCCGGGAGCGAGGATAGAATCCCCTGGTTCTAGGAAGGCTGCAAACAATATCTGTAATGCCTCAGTTACCCCATGGGTTACGTAAACATCGTCCTCTGAGCATGCCCATCCTTTCCTGGACTCTGTGGAAGCAATTGCCTTTCGCAGAGGAGTTACCCCATATGATGGGCCATACCCGTTGTCTTGGGAGTCAAGGGCTCTCTTGTATGCATCAATCATGTGCCTCGGAGTCTGGAGTCCCCTGTATGCCAGTGGATCCCCGATATTCAACCTGATTATCTCGTGCCCCTGCTTCTCCAGCTCTATTGCTGGAACGACAACGTCCCTGATCGCGTACTCGATAGAAGAAGCCCTCTTGGAAGCATCAACTGAAACGCCCATTTTCTCACAAACCTAGGAGCTGTCGTGCAGAGTCTAGGGCAGCTGGAATCCCATCTGGGTTGGAACCGCCTCCTTGTGCCATGGTTGGGCTTCCCCCTCCACCCCCGCCAATGTGGGCAGAAATTGAATTTAGTATTTCTACGGCATTGTGGGCCTCTGCGGCTGGAGTGCCTTCGGTTATAGCAACGATAAGCTTCCCTCCGTCATCCTTAGTACCGAGAACCGCAAGTGTTGGTTTTGATGGATCCCTAGTTAGTTCCCCAAGCATTGACATTAGTGCCTTAATGCCCCCCTCTACCTCCATAATTGAATAACGGATTCCATCTCTCTCAATAGCTCCATCGCCACTACCACTGGTCCTTAGTCTGACGATTTCGGCCTCCAATGACTCTATCTTCTTCTGTTGCGACTTCCATTCTTCAAAAAATCGGGAAACGGCTGTAGGTAAATCTTCAGAGGAGACACCGAGAACCTCGCTTGATTCTTTCAATAGTCGCTGTTGCTCCCTTGCATGCTCGCGTGCCGTCTCACCTGCCACGATTTGCAGACGCTCCACCCCGTCTTGGACTTGACTGGACCGAATGATGCGTAACTCCCCAATTTTACCGACTTTGTCGTGATGCGTCCCCCCGCAGGCTTGGACATCGTGATCACCGATTCTGATCACCCTAATCTGACTGGATTTTGGAGGGCCGCCCTGGTACAACTCGAAACCGAATAATTCGTCCGCTTCGGCTCGAGTCATTTCGAGTTTCTCCACCGTGGCATCGGAAGCAATTACATCGTTAGAGTAATCCTCAATTCGATTAAGCTCATCTCTCGAAAGACGGGAAAAGTGAGTGAGGTCGATCCTAGCGTAACGTGCCCCCTTGTTGGATCCTGCTTGCCAAATATGCGGACCCAATAGTGCTCGAGCGCTTCCTCCGACAATGTGTACGGCTGTGTGATGGTCCATCAACTGACGGCGTCTGTCCCAACTAACAGTTCCAGAGACCTCGCCGATTGGTACCGACCCATCAGTGAGGTGGTATATGGTGCCATTTTCGACTCTAGTGTCACAGACCAGAACATCACCTAAGGAGCCTTGATCCCCCAATTGCCCTCCTCCCTCGGGATAGAATAGTGTTCTATCCAGAACTACATAGTGAGTAGGGGTATTGATGACCTCACTAGACGTTTTTAGAGAAGATAATTGCGATTCAGATAGATTGCCGCAACCTAATACAGATGCTTCGAAAGAAGTCCTTCTGGTATCACCATAGTAGTCCATTGATGTTGAAGGATAATCATCGAGGGGGAATATATTGGACTGGGTCTTTTCTTTGGCCGCGGCCTTGGTCCTTTCTGCATTCCTAGATGCCATGTCCGCAGCGAAGCCGACTCTGACGGCCAACTCTTTCCAGCCTGCAATATTGGCTATGGAAATTGCCATTTCTGGATTCAAGCCACGTTCCTCTGACAATCTAAAGAGAGCCTCATCTGGAGCTTCTGTTGATCCTAATGGCAATCCTCTGAAAGCTGTCTTTACCGCTGCTTCACCCTTTCGAAGCATTTCGTGGTATCTTATTTCCTCGAGTTCCAAGATTCTCATCACACCATCTTTAGATTGGGTAAAATTGGTGAATTCTAGATGATTTTCAATATGATGAATACCGAGTTCAGATAGTGAGACCCCTAGTGCCAATTCTTCCTTCATCCTGCACACCCTTCTTGCCAGCATCCTGACCAAGTATCCGGCCTTTGAGTTGCTTGGAACCAACCCATCGCCCAACATATTGCAGATAGCGTGCATATGATCCGGTATTGCATAGATGCTGGATAATGGCTCAGTGAGGCGCTTGAGTTCTTCGATCGAAACTTCTAGGCCCGACTCTTGTAGCCTCTCTGACAGTTTCAAGAACAGGGCCTCGACATCCGTTCCGACATCGATATTCAGGATCCCAGCTAATCGTGATAACTCACCCAATAGAAGATCGGTGTTGGCAGAGAGCTCAAGCCCCCTAACCATCTCCTCGAATCCTGCCAGATCTTTCAGCCAATTTACCGACTCCGGGTAAATTGCATCATATATCGTCGGCGTACCTGCTGCGGCCCAGCAGAATCTCTCAAGTCCGTAACCAGTATCGATAATCTGCAAGTCCATCTCACGATATCGGAGTCCCTTAATCTCAACTTCACCCCCTTCATGTTCCTCTAGGTTCATGAAAACTAGTGTGGCCAGCTCCAACCCCCCAACTATCACTTCCAAGGCTGGGCCCGCATTACCTCCCCCTGACCAAGGATTCTCAACATAGGTCAATTCCGCCGGACTGATGCCGAATTCCCCTATGAGCATCTCGTCGCAATACCTTACGCATTGGTCGATCCAGTATATCGTGTCATCTTCTTTTGGTCTATTGAAGGCGTGATGAGCCATCATCTCAAATGTTGATAGGTGCCTTCCGGACCTTCCCACTGCAGCAACATCGGTTAGCCTAATACAGGGTTGGCTGATTACCAGTGGATTTGCCGGAGGGGGCACGAGTCCGCTAGTCACATGGGGTTGGAAGTCTGCAATACTGGCAATTGTGAGGTGGATATCATCCCTCCATCTCGCTATAACAGGAAATGGGGGGATTCTAGAGTGGCCCCTCTGTTCGAAGAAGTCTTGGAATTTCTCTCGCATCGCATCCTTCAGTTCCTTCCCCCTCATCGTAAAACCAGAGATAATTGGATTTCCGATGAATGTGTATGGATCGTCAGTGCTGTCTCCACAGGTCTTCCTATTTTCGTCCCTAGTCCAGAATCTGGCACCAGTCACAGAACATTTCTTGCAAACATGCCCCGATTCTGACCAGAAGGGAATATCCACCTCTCCGAAGTTCACTACGCCTCCCTCGGCCACTCCATTGGACAACGGGTCTTGAAGTCAATGCGCGAAATGGCCCCGGTGTGTTGAAAGGAAAGCATTTGCCAGCAGGATTGATGGATGACTGGGCCCGGTTTCTTGAGGACGATGGAGATTCCCTGATGAGGATAAAGAAACGAGGAGAGATGCTAGTCGATGCGGTGATTGTTTCGGATAGTAGCCATGTTGGGAAGAGTGATGACAGGTCTCTGGAACAACTGACCAACACTGCATCTCTGCCAGGCATAGTTGGGGAAGCCTGGGGCATGGCCGACTTCCACCAAGGATTTGGTTTCCCGATAGGGGGAGTTGTAGCTACCGACATAGACAATGGCGGAGTAATCTCGCCCGGCGGAGTTGGGTTCGACATCAATTGTGGTGTCAGGCTTTGCTCGATAGATCTGGGAATTGAAGACTTAAAGCATTTGACTAGAAAAAAATCAGGCAGTGGGAGTAAGGAATTTGGGAATCGACTGAAGGCCAGAATTCCAGCTGGGGAGTCTGGAAAGAGCGGCCACAGCCTTAGTTCAAACGAGCTGGACGAAATCCTATCCGATGGTGCAAAGGCTGCTGCCGAGATTGGCCTGGGGCATGAAGAAGATCTCTCTAAGATGGAGATGAAAGGAAGATTGGAGGGGGACTCCGGGAGTATCTCGGATGTAGCGAAAAGAAGGGGCCTATCGGCTCTCGGATCAATAGGCAGGGGGAATCACTTTCTTGAGATCCAAGTGGTAGACCAGATTTTGGACCAGAGAGCTGCTAGAAGATTTGGATTGGAGGAAGGGAGGCTTACTGCAATGATCCACACTGGTTCCAGAGGACTTGGTTATCAAGTGTGTTCAGAGCATGTCAAAGGACTAGAAGGGAAATTTAGGAAATCTGATGGGAGATGGAGATCTGAAGAATGGGGGATCTCGATTGCAGACCCACAACTCGCCTCTGCACCTTTCTTTTCCAAAGAGGGAGAGTCTTACTTCGATGCGATGAAGGCGGCTGGAAACTATGCATTTGCGAATAGGAGCAGTGTGACTCATCATCTGAGGAGCGCACTTAGGGCCCATATGGGGGTCGAGGTAGATGTTGGAGTCGTATACGATGTCTGCCACAACATTGCTCGTGTAGAGGAACATGTGGTCCACGGTTCTTCTTGCACCTGTTGCGTCCACAGGAAGGGGGCCACCAGGGCATTTGGGGGAGATAACCCTGAGTTATCTGGAAATTTCTCCGGAATCGGGCAACCCGTTCTGGTACCTGGAGACATGGGGACTGCGTCTTACGTAATGGCCGGACCGAGTAGAGGGACAAATCGTGCATTTGGATCATCTTGCCACGGTGCTGGAAGAGCGATGTCGAGAACCGAGGCCAGGAAGAAGATTGACGGTGCGGCAGTCAAAAGAGAGTTGGCCGAGAAAGGGGTCGCGATATACGAAACCCATGAAAAATACCTGTCTGAGGAGGCTCCTGACGCATACAAAGATGTGGATGAGGTAATCAGGCTCACAGAGAAGGCAGGCCTTGCCAGACCCGTGGCTCGCCTAAGGCCACTAATAGTAATCAAGGGATAGTGGAATCTACTTTGAGATAAGGATCAGCTCTATGTCATCATTATCCAACATGATGTATTCCTCGAATTTGTCATTGGGCTCTCCATTGACATTCATGCTGATGTCATACTCTTCCCAATCTGAAATGCCGCTTCTGTCGATATCAAAGTTTCTGTCATCATCCAGAGATGGGCCCCCCTCCCTTTCCCATATCTCAAAGAAAGCACCGAGAGGGACATTCATCTTGTCGGGAGTCTCGATATGCAACTTCGTGAATCCGGTTTCTGAAGAATCGTGTACGTGGACCCATCTCATTCCCTCTCGACAACCTATCTGATCGATCCCGGTATTGGGGTCAATCGTAATCTGCTGGCCGTCCATGACTACTTTCAGATTTGGATGGTAGTGGAATGAAATTCCGACATCGGCATGTTCCAAGCCACCGAGGCACCCATCAGAAACCTCCCAGTCAGGTTCAGGGTCAAATATTCCCGGCTGCAATAGTGCGACGCCCAAGAAAGCCACAGTAGCCACTGCGGCTGCAGAAAGTAGCCATTGCTCAGTAGACAATGAAATTTTTCCCATGTGTGGCCGAGATGGACATTTCACTTGAACTATGGGTAATTAGAACTACATTGAGTATCCAATTCTAGGTAAATTGGTTTGTGGTTGTGCGGAACCCGATTGGACGCCATCCGCCTCTTCCATAATTATCGTCAGCAGAGTGTTCACCAGTGCTCTTAGCTCTTCCAACTCCTGCTTCATATCATCTAACTTGGTAACCTCTACCATAATCGCATCCCATCCGAGGGATTTCTCCCTCGTTTGCTTTTATTCCAAATTAGCCTATAAACAAGTAAGGGTCTTTTTCGATATCGGAGGGGTTTTTCAGACGCAACAAGGAGAGGTCGTTTTCCCGCTACTCGTAGCCCTCGTCGTTGTCGTCACCCCAGTCTTCGTCATAGACGTCCCCTCCTCCGGAACCCCTGATTATGTAGAACGCGGCACCCATCAGCGATAGCAAGAGAACCAAAGATCCGGCAATCCAGAATATTCCACTGTTGGGACCAGAACCCTCGGACAAAGAGCTTACCTCAATATCGCTAATCTCCACGTTCATGTAGTTCTCATTTCCGTAGTCATCGTCCACCACAAGAACCAGGAGCGGTTGTCCAGACTGGCTGGGGCTGTACTCAAATTCGGCCCTCACACTGGTACTACCTGGGGCAAGGTACAACTCGACCGGGCCATTCATGATCGTGGAAATTGAAGGTTGGAATGTCCCATCTATCCTCTGCTCGTAGAGACCCACGGTTATGGTCCCCTCACTCTTCCCGGGATTCTCCCAGTATGTCACGATGGTGATTCTGTCGCCCACTAGAGGATTCTTCGTAGGAGTGATTTGGGAACGAGAATACTGGCCCTCGAACTCCACGATTCGGACCGTTGGAGTCCGAGGGTTGTCTGGCCCTCCGAGACCTGCCACTTCGTTTCCTGCCTTGTCTGTCGATGTAATCCAGAATGACACCTTGTCGCCATCTTCTATATCGAACTCGAGGGATGGCCTGAAGTCAATCTCCCCTCGATAAACGTGAGCCCCCTCAGTGCTGGAGTACCAAGGAATCTCCCCAGTTTCTTCGGTTCCAGGGATAATTTGGCCACTCCTCTGGAATGCCCAAGATACTTGCAGGGCCCCGAAGTTCATCCCTATCTCCTCGTTGATTGTGATCGTCACCAGGACCGAATCCATGGAATCGGTCTCTATGACGGTGAGGGATGAATCTGGGTATGCCTCAACATTGAACAATGCGGTAGGTGGCTTTGTGTCGACGGTTGCCGTGGCATCAGAATTTGACACCGAATATGAAGATCCGGGAGTCCCTATCAAGGAAGTAGTCAACACGGTTGTTGGTTCAACTGGCTGGAAGTTTGGCAGGGTCATCTCCACTGTGAAGTTCCCGGATGGTTCCACAGCGGATAGGGCCTCGTAGTTCCCACTCCCGTATACCATCGATAATACGACAGTCAAATCGGGACTGACCTCTGCTATCGGGACTCCGGTTCCTTCGTGATAAACAGCACCAATTACCGAGAAAGAATCACCCTGACCGAGATAAAGTGAAGTTCCCAGTGCTGGAATTATCGGGGCTGTGAGATCCTCGGCGTAGATCGGGATAGCGACAATCCTGTTATCTAGTCGCCAGGAAAGTGAGCTTAGCACTTCGGACTCTATCTGATCCAGGCCGTCCTCCACCAAGACTCTGGGCTTGCAGTCGAAATCTTGCTCATCGAATGGCATATCCCATGACATCTTGAAGCGGACACTCAACTCGGTCACGGATGAGGTGATGCTCTCGGTGCTTGCGCTGATCGTCTGCAGCATGCTACTGCTTGGAGTAGACAATGTTGAGGAGAAGGGTTCGTAGGAAAAGACGCCAAAGTCGCTGCTATAACCACATAGGAATACCGTGATGTTGTCAATAGTACGGAAGCCGTTTGGCTCATCCAAACGAACCTTGAACGTGTGTTCCTCCCCTGGAATTAGGAAGTAGTCGATGCTGTCTTGAGTTGCCCTATCCAAGGAGAATGTTGAACTTCCGCCTGAACCAGTCCCTAGTCCTGCTCCTGCGAATTCCACCATTACGTCCTCTGCCACTACCACGGAAGCCCAGGAGTTCTCTGCACCAGGTCCACCTCCCGTCCCGCCATCTTGGTAAGTCAGGCCAGCCCAGTCCGACCCCTCGACGTATAGGTGAATCATTTCGTTATCAAGTGAAGAGACATCGATACCCAAGAATTGCACTTGCTGCTCGCCAGTTAGGCCAACGCTCAGATCACTGCTCTGGGACTGGTACTCGTCCTCGTCGGCTACTCCATTCCCATCCAGGTCATCTAATCCCTCCCTCCAGTACTTCAGAGTCAGGGTTTCGCCTCTGGCTTCACCTTCACTAATTGTGATGTATGGGGAGAAGGTCGTAGGAGGTACGACCATCCCATCAACATACTCGAGCCCGATAGGTGTTTGGACTTGCATTGATCCGGCCACAGGTGGATTCGTATCCACTTCGATTTCAACTAGGGTTGGTGTCCCCGTGGTGTCTTCTGCCCCATTAGTGGAGCTTGATGGCCCCACTCTGAGCATCAGCGGCGAGAGTGTCATCGAGCTAACATCACTAGGTGTCGAGACCATGCCGGAGAATTGCCCATCGTCATCGGTCTGCAAGGCATAAATGGCACCAGAGAGATTCAGTGCTACTGAGAAGTCGACAGCAGACGGCCTCTTTGCTTCCTGATCTTGGAAACGGACCGTTCCAGAAATGTTTAGCATACTGCCATCTTGTACCGGGAATGGGTAAAACAGTGTGTCGTATGTATTCGAAATCAATCTGTCAAACTCATCCCTTATTTCGAAGGAGTCTATCTGTAGATCGTTCTCGACAGCGTTCTCCCCTGAACGTCCACTTTGAGATGTGGCGGGCCAAATTGTGTCGCCGTCCGCATCGTTTGCTCTAGCCACCCATGTGATACTGTCAACATCGTCCCAGTTCCAGTCGATGTTGAATTTCCAGTGAACTTCTATGTCCACATAACCATCTGTGTGAGTTGTCTCTGCGACATAACTAGCGCTGGCATCAAGGGGTGCTATGGATGACCCGTATGATTGTGAGAACTGGGGCGATACCGATCCAGAGCCCCAGAGCCCGTCTGCACCATTCTCGACCTTGAAGCCGATTGTGCCCCCATCAGAAGAAGACCCAAAGAGGGTGATGTCGGCTATCTGTGAGTTATCGGTCAGATGGTGATGGCTCGTAACTATCTCCACGATATTTCCATCGGGATAGAAGGTGTTTGGAACGGTGAACTCCCTATTTACGAACATGAAGTCGTAGATTAAGGAGCCATCCACCGAGATCGCCCCATAGTCAGAAGTAATGCTCAGAGGGATGTCAGTCTCCTCTTCGAAATCTTCGTCGGAGATGACTTCGAGGTAGTCCCCTATTGCCGGACCTAGACCTGAAACATTCTCGAAGAACATGTATCCGACTCCAATAGATGAGACTGAAACGGTCTGAGCGGATGTTGATGTTACTGACAACGGAACCTCTACCCAATCCCTCCCGGTGGATGAATCGGAATGACTGGCGCTGAGAAGCCCGATGCCAGACATTTGTGCTAGACTTAAGGTGCTAGTGAATGGCGAATCACCACTGCCACCTGAAACTGAAGCTCCAGCAATCGTAATCGTGACAGGGGCATCGAAACCATCCGAATCGGGGGCGATGCTGACGAACCCAGAGTTTACGGTCGCCGATTCGGGAATCATCACTGTAAGGCTCTCGGGGTTCGAACCATCTAGGTACAAGGGGGCGCTTCTCGAAACCGAGTCTCCCAAATCAATCCAGGACTGCCATCCCAGATTCCCATAGGCATAATCGTCACCATCGAACATAGGGAAGGACCATTCATCGATTCCATCGTTAAGAACATCTAGTCGAGAATTGGAGGGTGGGTTGGAGAATGTTGAGGAAATCCCGAGGACGTCTATCCACCCATTGGTAGGCAGATTTACTGATGCCGCGAAACCGACCTGCTGGTGTGAGAATTGTATTGTCCCGCCCTTATTCGCTGAACCTAGAGAATTACCCAACTTATCGTAAACTGTTACAGAAACAGAACTAGAGATGTTTCCTTGGATTGTTACGCTCTTGATGGGGCGTGGGGAGAAAACGAAGTCAGAGGTAATCGTCCCAGTTACTGCTGTGGCATTTAGAAGTCCGTCCACAACTTCAACACCTGCACTAAGATCCCACCCATTTTGTCCCGAGTCAGCGTTCAGTATCCTCTTACCACCGACCGTGACCCTCGACAAAATAGGAGTCTGCTCGATATCATTGGAACCCATGTGTATCTTTACCCTGACCTGTGGGTATTGGTCTGAGTCGATACCGGCGAGGCTGATGGGGAATGACAAATTTGAGAAGCCGGGAACTTGGGTTCCAGTGCCCGCATCCAAGATGGATCCACGAATCCACCCGTCATGTGCCTGACCCTCAATATCGACAAACCCCAGATTGAATTGCTTTGCATTATCCAAAGTGAACGAGGGGCTGACCCAACTACCAGGGGCGCCGTAGTTAGAAATCTGTACTCCGGCGTTATCGATGAACCATCCAGCTAGGTTCCAGATTGCGTCAGATCCGAATGCGAACTTGAACTGGACTGAGTCTCCTTTGTATGAATTTAGATTAGCCCTAAGATTAGTCATCTGGCTGGTTGAAGACCAAGAACTAGACGATGCTGTTCCAGTACAGTGGTCCATTGAGAAGATTGCGCTTCCTGCCAAATTGTGCCCGGCAGATGTGTAGGCTGTACTCGAGTACCAACCGGGATCGAAATGCAGCCAACTGCCGCCGTTGATCTTGATGAATACCGCACCCCCATCCCACGAGGCCTCTGAGCAGGACCAGTGGTCAAATGTGAGGTATGAGGTTCCGTTCATTGGTATGTCATAGACGGGCGAGAATAGCCTAGCCTCATTGATTCCGTTTTCATAAAGGCCAGAGAAACCGACTCCGTACGCATACGGGAAAGAAGCGGTCGTTGGAGGTCCCGAGTTAGAAGAGACTCTGTTAAGGGTGAATTTGCATTTGTCAGAACTGCACGTTCCACTGGTCGACCTAGACCATCCTGGAGCATCGGAAACTGAAGGGGTGTTGGCTGATGAGTCTTCGAAACCGAGCATCAGGGAACTCTCCCCCTTGGGGATAGATCTGTAAATCCAGTCATCGGGAGCCGGGTTCCCTTGGGAATCTTGCCGCCCGTAGTGAGACATTGAGGAGGAGGAGTCTAATTCATCGATGAACAAGGTACTGCCGCCATAGTCTACTACTCTGAGATGAGAAAATGTCAGGCCCTCTCGTTCGTCTTGAGCAGTCCCCCCATAATTGAATGAGGAACTTGTATCTACAACTATCCTGATGTCCACACTGGATTGGTCCTGGAATCCTGATGGTATGTCGAATGACACCAGTTTGAAGTCGTCGCTCTGATCGCCGTGCGATTGTCCGCTGTCGTCGGTGTAACCGTTTCCAGGGATTGCGCCCGACCTTACGGCGCAATCTGACGCAGTGCTACTTGTGCTTGAGGAAATATCGGCCCATGTGTTACCATTCAATGAAAGTTCGACGCATGCGTTGTCACTAGTTCCTCCCTCCAGATCCCATTCCATGTTGAACTCAATCGTGGAGGTGGAGTTAGTGCCCGTCAGATCGAGGTTTCGCTGCAGAATTCCATACGCATTGGCGTTGTAGGTGCAAGAAGTAGCTGTTGTGGTGTAGCAACCGTGATGCCAGACATCCAGATCCACTCCCTGGTTGATAAGCTGAATGTTGTCGATGAACCAGCCGGGCCTTTCGTTTACGGCATCGGGATGAGTCCAGATTAAGAATCTGAACTGTATCTTATCGGAGTCACCTATACCTGAAAGTGATGAAATCGAGAAATTGCTAGTAACCCATCCACTGTGGGAAGGGGAGGCAAATACTGGGACGGGAGAAGTCGCACCGTTTGGAGTTGGGGCATCTGTTGAGAGGGTGCTAGGATACCCGCCCTGAGGCTCGATGAAGTTCCAGTCACCCCATGTGGAGTCTGTTTTTAGACGATATTCCACCCAAGTTCCATCCCCCCCTCCAGAGGAAGTGCTGTCTAAATGGTACCAGTGATCGAAGGTGAGGTAGAATGAGTTAATGTATTCGCTTCTTGGAACATTTTGAGCTGGAATAAGAAGGTGTCCAGATGTCCCTGCCGGAACGGGTTCGCCGGGAAGGGTCCCCGCGGAAACAAGACCTTGCGTAGATGAAGAAGGGACAACGCCGTGTGCGAGAGTCTGTTCGTTGCCGAAAATACTTCCATTCATATCTTGAAATGTCGTAGCCCCCCAAAGTTTGCTACCGTGACAAATAAAGGAAGTATCTGAGACCTCAGAGTCATCCAGATTCCTATTCCCATTCAAATCTAGGCCTGATAGTAACTTGGTTCCCGCATATGTGCAATTATCTCCACTGGGCTCGGAAATGATATCTATCTCGTACTCGTAATAATCCCCGAGAATGGAAGTAACATCACCTCCAGAACCACCAGAGTCACTGATAACAATAGTGGGAGGGGAGGTGTAGTTGGCACCCCCATCGGTAACTTCTACGGAATGTATGACTCCTGTAGGGTACACATTTGCCGACAGAGATTCCCCATTCCCACCCGACACACCAACTACAATGGTGTCTGAGGCCTGATATCCAGATCCAGGAGAGTCGATTGTGATAGAAGTAATTTCTCCGCTGGAGGAGTCTACCGAGCCAATCGATGCCGCTGCACCAGTACCATCGCATTGGCACTGAATAACAACCTGGTCAGTAGTGTCAAATCCCGAACCACCGTCGTTGATTGTGATGCTCTCTATGCCAGAGCTCACAGCATATGTTCCTGAGAAACCCGACCCACCTCCACCTGTAGCGGATAGGTTCCCTGGGACATATCCGGCCCCTGGGTCATCTATTGACAAGGAAGTGACGACATCGCCATTAGCGAACGTCTCACAGTAGATTATAGTCTCGATGATTTCATCGTCATCCAGAGTCTGATCGAAGTCATTATCTAGACCATGATCGATGTAGTCCCCTGGTGACCCGCCGCAGTCTGACAAGTTAGTAGACGAGGATTTGATGAATACCCTTCGCCATCCTGGGGAGTACTGATATGCAGGATTTAGGGTTACTTCGATTTCGCCTACATCGAATGTGCTTACATTGGAGCGAGTTCCATCGTCCTTTAGGACCATCTCACCCTCATCATTCAACTCAACCCCGGCTAGATTTCCAGAGGAAAAGTCATCTTCGCCCCAGGTTATCCCAGAATCGGAAGAAGAAGGCAATGGGGAATTAGTTACGTGAACCCACCCATCCATGATTGTAGAGTTGGTTGGGACTGTGAATCCATCCACTACCGTGGGAGTTCCTTCGCTGTTGATAATAGAGGGCCCGGACCAATTTGATACTCCAGCATATGAAATAGGAGATAGAATCATCATTAGAGTCATTACGATTGCAAGTCTAGCGCGTTCACTGGGCATGCTTATGCTGTGCATTATATCAGTTATGAACCAATCTACGTTACTACTCAAAAAGTGACTTTTGAGTGGAGCCACTGGGGGGAATTGAACCCCCGACCTTCGCCTTACCAAGGCGACGCTATACCTCTAAGCCACAGTGGCAGCGCGGCGACGACCGAAGGGAGTGGTTTAATCGTGGCGACTATCCAGAGACGGGCTGTCTTAGAACGTCAGGGTGAAAACCAATGGGTTGGTGCGCCCCAGTAGCCGAGGTCGCATAGCCCGGTATTGCGCGGGCCTGGAAAGCCCGTGGGATTTTTCCCTCGCGAGTTCAAATCTCGCCCTCGGCGCCAATATCCCCCAAATTGATGCCAATCACAACACTCAGGGGATGAGTTTCTTATTCAATGTCAATGGCCTGAGAAGAACATGGAGCAGGTGGGAGAGGGTGATTCGGCGGGCAACGAGGAACTCCTGATGGATCGGTTGAGTGATTACTCGATTGGAAATAGGTTCTCCCAAGTGAACCAGCGACTTAGCATACTTGATTTGCTATTGACGGAAATAAAATACAATATTCTCCTAGTCAGCAAATTCTGGGGAGTAAAGGAAGGAGTAATGATTGGTTTGTTCGTTGCAGGATTCTTTCTAGGTTCATGGGACTTTGGGATTGGGGAGATTTCAAGCGGTGGTGACTACAACAGGTGGGGCATTCTAGGAGGGGAGGAAAGTGGTTTCTTACACATGAAGGACCTAGCCCTGATACTTTCCTTACTTTCAGTAATTTGCTGGGCAGGATTCGTTGTAATGCTCTGGAATAGTTATCCAATTATGAGGGAGAACATGGTCTACCTCCTAATCGGCATGGGTTTCATTCAATTTGGCCATATCAAATCACATGCAGACAATCCTTCTTTTCCGTTGGATTCCGGAATTGGCGGTTGGGTCTGGATCGTGGTTTCGAACCTAGTGATGCTGTTTCTATCGATTTTTGTCGTTAGGAGGGCAGTTGTTGAGACAAGAGACATACATGTCCAAAGAAAGCACTTCCACCCGGATCCAAGAGTAATAGACAAAGCATGGAAGGATCATAGTCTACTAGCTTGGAGTCTTGGAATTGCTGTGTGGATAATTGTACTCAACATCAGCTTCTGGAGTAGCGCCCATTCAATAGCCCCGAGCCCGGGAGATTTGGACTTCAGCTATTCATTGGCGTTTCTACATATTTTTTCCGGCATTGTGGCAACATTATTGCTCCTAGGAATAGTCTGGTTTCCCGAATTTATGCTTGGTTCGGCTGAAGCAAGAATCCAGACATCCAGAGCACGCGAGATTTCGGGAGAAGTCTTCGAACCAAAGAAGGCGGAACAGGGCAAATGCCCGGTTTGCAATCAAAATACAACTGCCACCCAGGAGACGACTGGAGAGATCAGCATTCCCTGCGAATCAGATGATTGCACTGGAAAGGGCGTGACTGGGTCGGAATGTGAACAATGTGGAATTAGGATACCATCGAGAGTTGTTTGTGCGAACTGCGGATCCAATACTCCTGTAGGGAGTCACTTTGGTAGGGTTGAGGCTTGGTGAAGGATCAGACTGACGAAATTATAGATTCTGGAATCACTGATTTCGAAGATTTATCGAGGAAAGATGCAGCGAGCATGGTTGCCGCTTTCAGCCTATCACTGCTCATAATATTGGCGTCGTCAATTGCGATACTCTACATTTGGAAGGGAGAAGATCTGGTGATTGAGAGGCCTTCCCAGTCCCTATCATCTTGGGATACTGAATACAAGAGTCTAACCGGAGTGAGCAACGAATCACTATCTGAGCTAAATGGCGAAGGTGTTGTTCTCTGTGTCGTCGACTCAGGGATAGACCTCAGTCATCCAGATTTCAGAGGTCTTGTGCTTAAGGGGTGGCTAGATGCTGTTAATGGGATCAATGAGCCATATGACGACGAGGGTCATGGAACTGCTATGTCAGGAATAATTGTGGCGGATGGGGGGCTGAAAGGGATTTCCAGAGGAGTGGATCTACTAGTTGCCAAGGCGATTGATGACGAAGGGCAGGCGGATGGAAGTACCGTTGCAAATTCGGTAGACTGGTGCGTTCAACAGGGAGCAGACATCATTTCTCTGAGTCTTGGGGGGGGACAGAGTTTCGGATCGGAATTTCTCCCTCCAGAATTGGAACAATCCGTCGATGAAGCACTGGATGGCGGAGTTTTCGTAATTGCTTCCGCGGGAAATGACGGTGAAGACGATGATGGGGATGTGGGTTCACCGGGTTCTGTGGAGGATGTAATTTGTGTTGGCGGTATTACTCGAACGGGTGACATATGGTCGGGCAGCTCGGAGGGGGACAACGATGGAAGGCTGTGGCCAAATCCAATTTTCCCTAGAAATAATCCGGATAAAAAACCGGAGATAGTAGCACCGGGGCACGAAGTACCAGTACTGATGGCATCAGGAGTAGGGAACAGCGGGTGGTGGGGTTGGTCCAGTGGCACTTCCGCTGCGACGGCGTGGGTCAGTGGCTCTCTAGCACTCTTGTTGCAGGATGACCCGGAACTTCAGAGGGAGAATTCTTCGGGCAGAGAATCGATAGAGGGAGTCAAAGTGGCAATTACACAGGCCTCACAAATGATGGATGGGCAAGACTCCCATGATGATCACTATGGCTACGGGCACCTTAGGATCGACAAACTAGTCTCACATTTTGATGATGAGGGCTAGGAATTCTTCAGAAGAGCGACTAAAGTTCCACCCGTCAAATCTGTAAATCCAACGGAGTCTCTATCATTGATTTTTTTAACCAGTTCAATCCATTCATTGAACGACTGAACCTTCAACTGGGCAGGAGTTGGTTCCAGGTCATCGAAAAAATCGCCCACGTCACCAGTGGGTACGGTCGGTTCCAGAAGAAGAACGAGCCCCCCGGGAGAAACCAAATCAAAGGCAGCTGATGCAGCTGCAACCCTTTCCCCTTCGGGCAAGTCGATGAGTATCAGATCAAGAGGTATTGGAAGTATTGAATTTACTGCGTTCTCAGGAATTGCGATGTTAGAAGCTCGTGATGAAGAAGTCTCGGCAAACACCTCTTGCCATGCCATGGAAACCGACTGCGCCCAACCTTCTGCCTCGTATCTCCTAATCAATCGGTCTATTATCACACAAAACCTAGTCCCTGATTCAATTATCCTGAAGGCATCGGGGGGATTAATGAGGCCTTCTCGGCCATTCTGATCACTATTGGACCAGAGGTCAAACAGCCAGGCGGATAGATGCCCTATGCCTCCGCCGACAAGAGTGACGTTTCTGGGTTCGATTCTAGAGCATACGTCTCTAATTCGAGCCCTCACAGATCTAGGCAACAGTGGCATGTCCATGTGAAGCATCTGCTCCCCGATACTGGAAGCAATCTCTGGCTCGGACTGATCTCTCTCGAGATTCTCTGAGAGAAGTCGCGACATGACATCTGCATCTGACATCTGAGGGAGGCCATTGCCATTGCTGTCATCGCCCACACTTCGTTCTGACGAGTGTTACTCTTGAATAATGCTCTAGGATGGGTTGAATACCCTGCCTCATCACGATAAATCATGAGTGTTGAAGACGAGGGTGCCTTTTCCGAATGCCCTAGTTGCGACGAAGTGACTGATCATTCGATAATCAAGAGGACCCCCCGGGGAGAGGGGGAGGATTTCTTAGTCAGATGCGTGACATGCTCATTTGTTCATAAAGTAATGATTCGCCCCCCTAAGCCAGTGATGGTGAAGACTACTTTGTCGGATGGGAGAGAGAGTTTCGGTGTAGAAATTGAGGTCGACATGGATGAGGAGATTTCTGTTGGTGACATGTTCGAGCATGAGGATAAAACTTGGATGGTGACAAGAATTGACAATAATGATTCACGGTCAAAGAAAGTCCTCAGTGCATCTAAGATTTTCTCAATGTGGGCGACCAGATCTGATAAGACCATAGTTGGAATTACTATGACCAGTGGCGAAATTAGTGAGTCTGGGAAATTGGAGTGTGAACCAGACAGAGTCTTCTCTTGTGGAACAATAATTGACTTCGCGGAATCAAGGTGGAGGATTAGGGCAATTCATACTGGCAAGGGCAGAACACTAACTGGGAGTAGGATTGCAAATGAAATTCGCAGAATATACTTGCACCCTCCGGACAAAGAGTATTGGTAGTCCTAGTCATCGCTTAATTTTCGGAAATGTTTGTCTCATCTTCGAACTCATACTCATCCATGTCTTTCTGCCTAAGACGAATCACTGAGAGGGTTAGCAAACCGATTAGCAAGACTATTGGGCTGTGGCATCATTGCTGAATAGAGGAGCAATAGGGGCAATTTTCTCCGATGACGTAGTATTCGGATTTCTGCTCATCCAATGACAATGGTTCACGGCACTTGAAGCACATCTGAATGTCCGTCTCTGTCAGATCAGAATCTATGGCAACACGTTGATCAAAAACGAAGCAATCCCCTTCCCAGTATGAGCCACCGCATTCTTCGAAATACCCTAGGATGCCACCTTCAAGCTGCTTAACGTCCTCAAATCCAGCATTCAGCATCACTACGGATGCCTTCTCACATCTGATTCCGCCGGTGCAATACATCACTACGGTCTTTGACTTGTACTCCTCGGGGAGGGATTCGATAGCATTTGGGAAATCCCTGAATGAAGAAATGCCCAGTTCAAGAGCGCCCTCGAAGGATCCTATCCTAGTCTCATAGTCGTTCCTCGTGTCCAGAACCAGGAGATCTTCACCTTCATCCATGAGATGCTTGAATTCAATTGGTTTGATATATGCTCCCGTAAATTCGGATGGTTTGATTTCAGGCATCCCTAGCGAGATAATCTCGTTCTTCCTCTTTACGAGCATGCGACGGAAGGGTTGGTAATCGGTACGACTGAATTTTATTGGAATCCCGGAGAATCTCTTGTCCGACTCAAGATACTCTATGAATTCACTCACTGATTCATCGGAACCGGCTAGAAAGAAGTTTATCCCATTGGGACTCAATAGAATAGTTCCTCTGAGTTCCAAGGAGGTGCACCTCTCCATGAATGGGTCACGTAATTCGTCCCGGTCATGGAGATCGACGAATCGATATCCTGCGATGTTCAAAATCTGGTCGCTCACGATTCATTGCGAGACGTTTCTGTGTAAGAAACCCTGCATCATCTTCGATTGGTCCAAGGCATCAATAGCGACTTAGTGACGTGTACTGCAACTCCGGGGTTTTCTCGGAGTCTGCGCATCCCATACTCATACCATTTCTCACCATATGGCAAGTAAACCCTTGTCCTATGTCCTTTCTTTGAAAGATCCCTCCGGATGTTCCCCCTCACGCCCAAGAGGAACTGAAATTCGTAGCCAGGGCCCTTTCCTTTTCTCATCGGAACTGGTGGATTATGGCGGGAGTCTTCCTTTCCGGGGCCCAGACCGCGGGATTCTAGTGACTTCAGGGCATGTTCAATGATTGGAATATCGTGGGAGGCGATTGCTGTATAGGAACCGGAATCCAGCATCAGATCGATAGCGCGATTGGTCGAATCTACGATGTCCAGATATCTTGTGTGGGAGATTTCTGGAGGTTCTAGGTATATCCCCTTGCAAATTCTAAAATCTGACTTTGCACCCAGTAATTTACTCATGCTCGAGATATCATCTGGAGTCCTGAACATCCTTCCCTGGAGGACAACACCTATGTTCTCTAGACCCTGATTCTGAATTGATATTGCCGCATCTATTGTTGCCTGGGTAACTCTGTTATCTTCCATATCCAGCCTTACAAAGATATCGTCTTTCGCCGCCTTACGAACTATTCTTTCAATGTTGGAGAGGGCTGATTTCTCGTCGATAAGGAGGCCAAGGGCAGTTGGTTTGATTGAGATATTGGCATCGATTCCGCTATCCACGATTGAATCGATGACAGACTCATACTCATTGATGAACCATGATGACTCGTCGATGGACGTGATCTCCTCCCCCAGAACGTCAATCGTGAAGCACGCACCCTCTGACGAGAGTTTCTTCATCAACTCAATTGCCTGACCTAGGTTTTCCCCTGCAGTGTATCTCTTAGCCACCCACCCTACAATGAATCTCGGAGCAAAGGGGAGGAAGGTGACGATGGTTCGGCCGAAGAGACCCATGCCTACCACAGCGTGGCTAGAGACTTGACGATTACGGGGGGCAAATTTGCTTTCCCCGTAGGACTGGTACTCCGAGTTCGGAAAGAAGAGTGGCCAATGCGGATCTTTGCCACCCCTTGAATGACTTACGATCTAAGTGGGCGAAAATATCTCCTCCGGGGAATGCAAGCCTGGTTGACTCCACTACAGTTCGAACAGAGTGAGCCCACGGGCCCAGTGGAAAGGGGTTGTCCGCCTGTTCTTCTTCGAAGACGATTGCATAGTTAGCCAAGATGTGCCCAACCCAGACATCTGATTCGGAGATCACAGCTTTGTGGCGAGGGGCATAGTGCCCGCCTCCGAGGCCAATCATTACACTACCACACCCATCCCAATCCGTCTTGGTAGAGCGTTCTGACATCCCCAGACAAAGGGCGATTGTCTTCGACCACACCCTAGCAGCTCTGACATCTTCCCATTGTTCTAAGGTTGATCCTATTTCGAGAAATAGCGTTGGGGCTACTAGAACCGGACCATGGTGAGTAGCCTCTAAAGTGAGATCGTACTCATTTTCGAGATGTTCTTCCTTGGCTATTCTGCACATATTTCTGAATAATTCTCCGAATCGCGTAGAAGGAGGGACGGCCGTACCGGTTATTCCTCCTGATCGAGCCTTTTCACCGTGTGGAAATTCACCTGGGACCCCTATTGCATGGAGGGTCAGAGCAGGGGTCTCTGATGCGGAAACGTGTCTTGAGAGGACTAAAACCTCGTCTACTATTGATCCGGTCAACGAGGAGTGAGTAGCATCAATCCCATCTGCCCAGATGTGCAAATCATCAATCAGAAGTACCTCGACATTTCCGCACGAATGCCTAGTAACCTGACCATGTTCAAATTCTCGTGAGCCCCCCCACCCCCCTATGCCCATTAACTCCGTCAGGATATTCATCGAGGCGGGGTCTTCTGAGGAAGCAAGAAGCAGTGAGACCATGGCCTGTGAGGGCGATTGTATCTTCAATATTCTCGGGCACTCTTTCAATAGTTGGTTCTTCTTCGGGGGCCTATGAAGGGGAGCGAGGTCGATTTTGCCCCTGTTAGAATCTCCAGAGGCAGTGATGTCCACGTTTTATCTGGAACTCAGGGGGAACTAGTGAAGATAAATCGAAAGGGAGAGCCCTTACAAACCGTTTCGACCCCATTTCCAACTCCAATAATTGATGGTTTGATCATAGGCCAGATCTGGATTGGGATTTGGTTAGATAGGGAATTCAGGCAAGCTAGAATGGCTGCTCTACCTATCGATATTGTGTGGGATAACGGTTCCAGTAGGGAGGAGTTGCGCACCGCGATTAACTCTCAGAAGGGATCTGATTTGGTTCCCTCCAAATCATTATGGCACAGGGTAATGGACTCGGAGCCAATGAAGATGGGAAAATCTGGAGATAATGTGGTTTTTGCCACTGTTTCAGGAATATACATGATAGACGCCCATGCAACTGAGGTTTGGAGAGGTCTGCTACCTAGGTGGCCTTCCATATCCAGAATTTCCGCTTACGACCAGATAGTCGGGGTCGTGGAATTTTCTGGAGGGATTTCAATTTGGTCCAAGGCAGGGGGGGTGTCGGTTCTAGATCCCTCTAATGGCCTAGAGATTTTCTCCAGAGTAATTGACTTCGGAGACAGTGTTTCCGGCGTAATTTTTTCTGATGATGGAGGATGGTTTGTGATGCTCCATGAGGGGTCAATTGCAATTATGGACAATATTGAGGGGGAACATCGAATCTACAGAACCGGAAGCCCGGTATTGGATGCCGAGTTCGAAAATGGTGACTGGAGATGGACTGGATGGAGGCAAGATGGTTTCCTGTCTAGTTCGGGAGTAGAAATTTCGGAAAGAGAGAATGTAGGCATCGCCATAATAGACGGGATGGTGTTGGCAAATGATGGCTCGTGGAGTGGCTTCCAGGACTATTCTGAGTCGCCGGTTATTGAATGACCGCACTTGCCACAGACCTTTCTATCGCTGTGCTCACCCATGAAAACCCCAGGTCCGCAATTGGGGCACTCGGTACCCTTCCTGACCAGTTCTCCACCTTCTACGGAGTATTTTGATGGCTTGGATTTCTTCCACTTCTCTCCAGAACCACCCATCAAGCCTCATCCCCCTCTACGGCTTCCTCGGGTTCTGGTTCCTCGGGTTCTGGTTCCGCGGCCTTTTTCTCCTTTGATTCGGTTTCATTCAATGACTTGTGCCTTTCAATGACATAGTCAGGCTCAATTGAAGCCGACTCTGCCGCACCGTATATCAGAGCCATCCCCGATGTTCTGGACATGCCGAACCTAGTGTTGACATTCTTGACGAAGACCAGTTTCTTATCGGCCCCTGGTTCGGCCTTAGCTGCTGCATCTACCATCTGGGAAAGGGATGGGGTGGACTCTCCGGAGTGATTCCACTGGAACGTCAGTTCGACTCTGTCAAGCACTGCATTTTCCTTTCTCTCAATGACTTCCACATTTCCACCTACCTGATATTTACCTTTAGGGCATAACTTCCGGGCCTATCGATCTGGAGCCTCTTGGCGACTTCTGATCTGTCTGGATGCATTATCACAACAAGTCCCTGCCAGTCAGTGGTCACGGGGGCACTGGGGCAGTAATTGCACTGAGGGGGGTCTGACTTCTTCTCAGGATCCGGGAGTATCATGTTGCACTCTCCACATGCGAATGGTTGCTTGACCATGTTATTCATCCCCTCCGACCCAGTCGAATGAGCCAAGCCCATCCATCTTGCAGTTTAATCCAATCTTACTTGAACGAGGATCATTGTGGTTGATCGACTTGGAAACAATCCTTGATCTGACGAATGACCCTTCTTCCAAATTCCTGCCACTCTGAGAACCCTCGATCCTCTTGACTCCCAAGTTAACCTGAATTGGTTCGTCAAGAATCTGAGACTTGTGTAGTAGAGCCTCCATGGGACCAATCCTCACAAAGGCACCGTACTCCGATACTTCGGAAACGGCTCCATCGACAACCTCATTGTTGTCCATCGAGAAAACCAGCGCCTTGAATCTAACATTCTGGTAAATAGCACCATCTCCGTGGATTATTTTTCCTCGGCCAACGGCCTCATGATCGAAAGTCAATAGTGTGAAGTTCTCATCCTCGTCAAACCTGCACTCAAATGCATCGTGAGCTAGCTCATCTATGTGGTCTTCTAATCGGCGGCCTCTGCGGATGTACTCTGCAGGTATGCGGATAGTTGACTCTCTTGTCTCAAGGGTGTACATTCTTTTTCCTCCTATGCGGAACCCTTCCTGAAGCCGGACAGAGGTGGGAGTCGCCTCCCGTCCCTCATCGGCCATGCCTCTGGAGGAGAGGTCCGTGCGACCCGGCCACCGACCCCTCCTGTATAAGCACAACGGATTGAATGATTTGCCCGGCTACTTGGTTAATCCATCAGACCGTAGGTCTGAATGTGGGTTTGGTGCGAATGTTCAAGTGGACTCTAGATTGCATCTCCGATTCTGATGGTGCCAGCAACCTTAGTGCAAGCGTCGCGGCGGAAAGCGATTTGCGCCATAGTGGTTGCAACTCTACTAGCAACTCCGCTGGCGACCACCAATATGGATTCGTCCAAAGAAGAGTTCCTCGGAGAGAATCTAGGTGCAATAATGGGCACGCAAGGAGAGGAGGGCGAAGTTTGGGTAGATGGGGGCCAACCCTGGCCTCAATCTGGCAGAACCGCATCTAGGATTGCAGACATCCCCAATCATGACCCATCCGGCGGATCGGGTACGGGAAACCCTGCCGACTCTGAATCGCTTCTGTCGATTGTGGAGCCATCTGTGAATTGGGCCTATGGCTCATACTCGATTGGGACTGATTCTCTTGCAACTCCGGTTGCTGATTTTTCGGGTTCTATCGAAGTGGGCCTTGGAGCAGCACAGAGGTGCGGAGAGAGTTCTCTGTTCACAGTATTGGTCCAAACAGAGGATGTGTCGGGATCGGACCACAGCATACTCCGACTAATTGAGGGGGAAGACTCTGAGCTCTCATGGCAGGTTGATTTGGGAGAAACTGAGAAAATCAAGGCGGCTCCGGTGATAGTGGATATCGATGAAGATGGGAAGGCCGAGATTCTAGTTGCATATGATGCCGGAGGGTCATTGAACGTAGATGCCTGGTCTCCGAGGCTCTCATGCACGGTTACAGGATGGTCATACTCGGGACATTCGGAGGAGTTGCTTTGGTCATGGAATGACGACTCTCTGATGATTAGCAGTGACGAGGGGCCGTATACAAGTGGAATTCTTGGCGGACACAAACCTACTACTCAACCCCTGCTTGCCGACATTGATTTAGATGGAGATGCTGAATTGGTCATCGCTGCTATAGACGAGGTTTCTGAAGACCCAGTTGTCCTCGCTTTGCCGCTTCAGGTTAATGGGACTCCGAATTCAATTTGGGAAGTAGCACTGAGCAAAGGTAGTCACCCCTCCGATCCGGCTTTCGCCCAGGTTGACGACGACAACGGTTACGTGATTCTAACCACAATTGAGGCGAACAATGGCGGGATGTGGGTTTGGAAGATAGATTCAGAAACTGGGAGTTCGGTCTGGCAAGGTGGACTGTCGCTGAACAACCTGGATGGAGATACGAATTCGCCCCACATCAGACTACCCGGGCCCATTATCGCAAACCTAGATTCAGATGAGGACCCAGAAATCATCATCACAATACCCAGTGATGCTGATGGCTCAACAGCGGTAGATGGGGCTGAATTCAGGGGATTGGAGATCTCCGATGGTTCTCAATTGTGGGAATTCGATGCATCCAATGGCTTCGCTGATGCCCCTCCTACCGCGATTGACACCAATGGCGATGGGACTCATGATAGGGTATGCTGGAATACATGGTGGCAGACAACAACGGATAGGCATGGTGCTGCTGGATGCCATGACGTTGGGGGGAGCACCCCTAATCAAGAATGGGCTCAGGACCTAGAGCAGAGTAGTGGCAATCCAAACGACGAGATTGCGGTTGCTGCTCCCACGTGGATGGATATTGATTCCGAGGATCAGCCAGAGTTACTGGTTTCCTATGGAAGGTCACTTTGGGCTTTCGATGGCTCTACGGGATCTCCTGCGGGAATAAACTCAGAATGGTCAGACGAGATCGATCTCGAACATAGGACTTGGGCATCCCCTTCCTTGGCAGATGTTGATGGAGATGCAACTCTCGACATAGTTCTTGGCAGCATGGTTGTTTCAACGGCGATGCCCGACGTAAGACCACTGACAGATGGCAGGGGGATCGAGTTCAATCCCAGTGCCCCAGACCCGGGAGAAGATGTCACAGTAACAGTCTACATCGAGAATGCAGGGACGGCTGAAACTGACGAGGTTGTAGACGTGGCCCTATATGCTAACGGGGAGAAGATTGGAGGGGCTGGAATTTCGTCCATGACTCCTGTGGAACCCAGTGGTTCGGGTTCGTTCTCATCTTTTAGCTTAGAATGGAGCGGGGGATTGGGAGAACACACGTTCGAATTAGTTCTGGACCCATATCTCAACTTGAGCCAAACAAGATATGACAACGATATCCAGGTTCGTACACTTTCCATAATCCCGACTTACAATGCATCATTCGAAATCCCGACTGAGCCTCTGCGAATCGACCCCGGCAGTGAGGGTTATGCAGAATTTGGAATTAGGTCGACAGGGAGGCTGGCGGGAACTTGGTCGCTAAACGTGGACGATTCTTCCCTGCCAAACGGTTGGACGTGGGTGGACGAGACTCCCGGAGGAATCATCTCAGTAGAGATTGACGTAGATGAATTATGGAGCCCGATTCTCAAAGTCGGCTCTCCCTCAGGATCTCTGGGCTCCGATTCCGGTTTCCTGGCCCTCACACTCTCTCATGATGACGGGTCGGCTGAAATATCAGCTAACATCCCAATAGAAGCGAACAGGACCAGAGGGATGTCACTTAGAGGCCCTGATGGGACGGCTCAAAGTACCGGTTTAGGACTAGTGTCCGAAGATGCTAGGGCTTGGTTGATGATTGAGAACGTCGGCAATGCGGCTGAGGAGCAGATTGCGATATCATGGGATGGCACCGATTGGGGCTCTGACCTCAGAATTTTTGACTCCAAGGGGGGTGAGATTAGCGCACTTTCCCTTGGCCCGGGTGAGATGAAGGAGGTGACAGCGAGACTAGTCGTACCGAGCAGCACTAGTCCCGGGGAGAGCGTCAGCACCCCACTAAGCATGTGCGTCGGTTCTGGGGAAGAGCAAGAGTGCAGCCAGATTCAACTAGAGTTTGTTGCTTCCAGATCGGTTGTACAACCAAGCCACATCAGATCTGTTCCCACTCAGAACCTGACTTGGGAGATATTGGCAGACTTGCCCGAGGAAGATGGCCATGTGAATTGGTCGCTGGTCGATTCTGGGATGGCAATCCAGGGCTGGTCATGGTCCGGGAGCGGGCATCTATCGGTCACGGGGGATGTGGTTTCCCTATCTGGAGAACCTGATTCGAGAGTTAGTGGGACACTTTCGCTTGACCTCCCAGGGGATGCCCGTCCTTCTTTCCATCTCTTCGAGGACAATGGGGGGACTACGGGTTCTGAGTCGCCGTTGTCCCTTTCAATTGAGGTTCTGCAGATTCACCGAGCTGGTTTGGAAATCAACTCCCCCACGACACAGCCATTCGTAGTGGACGTTGAAGACTCTAACCTGGTTGTACTACGTCTTGAGAATCCTGGAAATGGCGATGATGCATACTCACTCTCCTATGAGCTAATCCTCGACGGGAACATCACTTCCGACCCGGGGATTGAGGTTTCTTTCTCCAGCAACCCGGTTGAACTTGGTGCAGGTAGCCTCAGGACTGTTCCAGTTAGTGTGACATTGTCTGAAGACGCGCCGGCCAGGATTCCCATTTCCATCTCTTTCACCATGACTTCGCAGGGCAATGATTCGGTGTCTGAGGCGGAAGTGGTGGTTTTCGAAGTCAGGCAGGACCATAGATGGGAGATTGACCTGGTGAACGATGGTTCTCCGATCAATGGATCGACCTTCCTGCTGTCTCCGGGAGAGAACAAGACAATGTCGATAAATGTCACAAATACGGGGAACTTGGTTGATGACCTATCTCTCTTTGTTGAAACCCAGTTGTTGCTGTTCGGTTCGGATTCATCGCAGGACTGGGGAGCAAACGGAAGCTCTTCCACGGGAGTTGAGGTCAACGAGACCGAGTCTCTGTCAATCTCCGCTTCGGTGCCCGAGGATTCCTGGAATGGGTCCATTATGAGGGTGGATGTAATCGCTGATGCCAGGAATGAAGTGGTCATGGAATTCCACTTCTTCGTCGAAGTTTCTAGGATCCCCGGTTGGGGGGTCTCCTCATCTATGGCCGATTTGGAAATAGACGCCAATGGCTCTTCGGTAGAGATCGAGATAATTCAGGAAGGAAATAATCCGAGCACGCCCTTCGTTTCGGCTTATATTTCTGGCCAGAACGGGTGGGTGATCGATGGGTTGAACGATCTGCCGGAAGTCGAGCCAGGCTCTTCGACTACATTGGCATTCAATGTCACCCCTCCAGAAACGGCTACGCCAAGCAAGACTGTTGAATTGCACATTAGGGTCAGAGATGGCGACTCCCTTGGGCTAATGGAGATCACCCTGCCTCTGAGGGTGTCATCGGAGTTCAACTTCTCGATGGAGGGTTCGGGACCTTGGGTCGTCTCCCCCCTCGGTGGGCTTCCCAACGCAATGGTTGCGAACACGGGAAACACTCCAACGACAATAGAGTTCCAAGTACTAGATCTACCTCCTAATTGGGAAACAAGGGGAGCCATGAGAGTTGTACTCGGAGTTGGGGAAGTTAGGGGCATTCCGATTGAGATCGTTCCTGACGAGGATTGGAGCGATGGCGGTGAGAGTGTCAGAATCTTGGCCATGGACACTATAGGAAACCAGATGGAGATCTCTCTAGAGACCCAGTTTAACGAGCACTCGTGGGAGAGTTCTCCGTACTTGTTCTCCTACGAGGGGGACGATGCGCTAATCAGGGTCCATGGGACGAGTGAGAACTCAATATTGATCGACGGGATTTCCGGAGACCAACTGGAGTGGAGTGGCATGGGGTGGCTTCTCTCCGCCGGGTCAACAACAAATGGAAGCCTGACTGTTGACGGAGGCACTACACTTAGCTACTCTCTGACAATTTCTAAGTCAGAGCCCAGAAGTGCAATTTGCTCATTTTCGGGTGGTTTCGAAGACGTGCGCGCATCATGCTCGATATCCAATGGAAGCGAGGTGTTTGAATTCCAAATTCTGCTTATTGGGGATGATGGAGTTGTTCTGGATTCCAGTTTCGGCATCCTATCGGAGAACGAAACCGCCCAATCCATCAACCTTAGCGGTTCTGATTGGAACCCGGACCCGGGTAAGAGGAGCATCGGCATCCGTCTGCTAGACGGAAAGGGAGCATTGATCACATCGGAAGAAAAAATGTTCGATGTCAGAAGAAGCGACTGGAACGTCGGCATTGGGGTCGTGGAATTGGTAGGGGAGGGTTCGAGTCAGAAGATCAACATCGGAACAAAGAGGCTCAACGAGAATGTCTTGGCCGATGCCGACTGCACCATCACAATGAGTGCTGAAGACTACTTCTCAGAGCATGTGATCGACATGACCCAGGCATTCGTGCCGGCTCCTAAATTCGATAGGCCGGATGTGGAAGATGGAACTCAATTGGTTGTAACCATTGGTTGCTCATTCCCATGGGACAAGGATTCAGACCCTAGTGACGATGAGACTAGCCTTGTCCTTAGCGGCGGTTCGGCGCTGGAGGACAAGTTCGATGAGTTCGGAACAGGTTTGATTGTCGCCATCCTTGTCGTTGGAATGTACCTCGGCATTTCTTGGATCGCTAGCAATCGTAGGGAAGGGCGGCGGCTTATGGCTCTGGCACAAGCAGCGATAGATGAGAAGATGGCAAAGAACGTTCCAAAAGGAGATAACGATGTTTCCGAGACTCCTGAAGAGACTGAACAATCGTTTGAAGATGAGGTCGAAGAACCGGATAGCGATGAAGTGGAGTTCGTCCGACAGGGAGAAGACGAAGATGGCGATGAGTATGATCAGAGGCTCAGAAGGCTTCTTGACAGATAGCGAATATTACGAATCATGGGGAGTTACATTCGCCCTTCTTCGTTCCATACTTTCGACCCAATTAGATTGGCGCCTGACTCCTTGATTAGCGCCATAAACGACTCGATGACAGGGAGTCACGAAGATCTGCTGGGACTCGTGGAAGGATTTGACGTGCTGCCTGAATTGAGAGAGGGTGACCCATCGCCGATTGACAGAGCCACATCGCTATTCATCTCGGCACTGGATTGGCAGGATGGGGGCGATGCCCCAAGAGCCTTGGACAGAGGCCATTCGAGAGAACGCCTGGGGAGGTTTCCAAGCAATGACGGTAATGCAATCGAATACCTTCTCGAATTCACAATAGAGGGCAAGGGGGAGTCTGGCCTTCATTCCCTTCTGAGAAAACTAGCGAGTGGTTTGAGCGAAGTAGGCATTGGGCAATCCGGATTCAGCGAGGGTGCAGGCGGTATCGAGTTACTTGGTTGGCTAGACTCCGCAGATGTGAGAGATCTGAGGAAGGAGATAGAGCGAGGAGGTTGGTCGGTGAAGTCGGATGAGCCACTGGACGGAGGAGTTCAGGATGCCTTCAGACACCTGCTGGTATTCCTGAGATCGGCGAGCAAAAGAAAATGTGGGATAATGATGAGAAGGCATTCCTAGGCACAAATCCGAATCTCCCGGAGTTTGTGATACAATGGCATGGCCTCATCCAGGACCTCTGAGAGATTGGCGCTCAATTCACCCCCCCTGGAGGATGGTGCGGCGAATCCTGAAGACGCCCACACTGAAGCGTACCAATACTTCGCCCAGATTCCGTCGCAATTCCTTGGTCCGGGCTCCCATGACAGCATTTTCTCATCGAATTTGATCCCTACCGAATCGCACAGTTTCCTTAGTAAGGCACTAGGATTCTCTAAGATTTCCTTCGAGTCAAGAATTGGGGGGTCCAATCCCAACTCCCCAGTGACGTATTCCACTATCCTGATCTGCTCTGGGAGGCCAGTCGACCTAAGATCGATTGAGTCGGTGATCTTAGACAGTGAAAGCAGTACCTCACGAGGATCCCTAATTAGGAAGCAGTTGGTTAGCCCGCCGATCCATGAGATATCAGAATCGTCCATGACATGGTGGCACATATGCTTCTGATACCAGATTGGATTCCCTCCGGGTATTGGTCCGGTGATTTGTGAGATTACTTGGTCGAGGTCGGTCTCATGGTTCTCCATCACCACTTTAGCACCAGGATGATGGGTCCCTGTGGACATCAGGAAGTTCGCATATAGTGGCTCATCGGTGGCATGGCAGTCTACTCTATTGTCGAAGGCGTACATCATCGCAGTGGAGATGTTCCGTGGACCAGACCACATTGCTATTTTTACCCCGTCAGACAAGGCACTAACCCCTAACTAGTTCCTGGTATAGATTCTGGAGTTGTTCGCACATTGGCCCCCTCTTACCATCTCCAACTGGACTTCCGTCAAATGAAACCACAGGAGTTAGCCCTGCAAACGTCCCAGTTACGAATGCCTCTTCGGCTGAATTCACATCTTCGAATGTGAAGTCCCCCTCAGAGGAGGGGATCCCATTACTCTCGCATAACTCCAATACCTTGCCCCTGGTTATCCCCTCTAAGCAATACTCTCCAGACGAGGTCCAGACCTCGCCCCCCTTTACCATGAAGAAGTGCGTTGAGTTGCATGTAGATACAAAGCCATTAGGATCCATCATCAGACCCTCATCTCCTCCCTTCTCGGCCGCCTCAATGCAAGCTGCAATGCAGTTATGCTTGGAAAGGCTGTTAATCCTTGGATCCTGAATCTCGGGTCCGCTCCTTCTTACTTCCACGGAGACTAGACTGATTCCTTCGACTGCCCTCATGGGGTTTGCTTCCTTGTACTCTGGAATGATGACAATGGTTGGAGGTGATGAGATTACCCAAGGTGCTTGGTATGGTGTGGGCTTCAGACCTCTGGAAATTATCAGTCGCAGATGGACTTGGTCGTGCATCTGGTTCACTGAGATTACCTTGTCGATTTCATCCAATATCTGATTCCTCGACTTGCCCGGGTCAAGAGAGATCTCTGAAGCTCCGCGAAAGAGCCTATCCATGTGTTCTTCAATGAATACGAGTTTTCCCTCATGGAGTCTGAATGACTCCCAGACACCGTCACCCAGGAGGAATCCAGCATCGAAGACGGAGACCATGGCTTCGCTACGAGGGAGTATTTTTCCATTAACGGATATTAGTACCGTCTCGTTTCTAGGGTCATCTTCGTACTCATGAGTCCCCATCAGAGTGCCTCTCCAGTGAGGCGCTGGAACATACTTGCGTATAGTTCAGCCGTACTTTCAATTATGGAATCTGGTAGGGCTGGTATTGGAGGTTCATCGGTGTTTGACTGCCTAGCCTCGTAAAGCGCAGCATGATGGCCAGTTTCGATGTAGTGCTTCCTTACTGCTTCCTTCGAAAGTTGGACTATCTCCCCCTCCTCGTATGCCTCTGCATCCCACCATCGATCTTCATCCAATGTCCCGAAAGAGTCGATCAGGATCGGTTCCCTTCCCGACCCCAATGCAAATTCCTTCTTTCCGTCAACATGAATTAGGCCCCTCTTAGAAGTCTCGCGTTCGATAACAGAGTCCACCTCAAGAACAATTTCCAGAATAGCGTCCAACTCCCCAGGATCGAGATTGGAAATTTCCAACGCTTCCCCCCTCCCAAGGTTACGATCGAATTTCTCGAATTTGGTGGAAACTTCTAGGAAGGGCTCAGGAAGTCTCGCCCCCTCGTGAAGGACGTCTCCCGAGTCGAATCCAAACTGCTCTGCAGAGGCCTCTCCCCTCTGGTACCTCCTCCAAGCAGTTCCGGCGAGGTAGTGTCTGCAAATTACTTCCAAGGGGACGAAGAAGTTCTCAGCGTCCTTGGAAATAGCACCTGGCTCCCTAATGACGTCGAAGCGCCTTGCAAGGACCCTGTCGGGAGCATTCATCTCGATTACATGGGTCTTGCAAATTTCCTCTTTTTCTATCAACCCGAACCAGTGACAGGAGGCCCTATTCAGTGATTCTCCCTTCCGAGGTATTAGACTGGGAATGACCTGATCGAAGACGGAAATCTGATCGGTGTACCTGAATTCAATGACATCTGGATCTTCTGTGCTCCATACCTGCTTTACCTTCCCACTGTACAATAATTCGCCCATAAGCACCATCAGAGAGATTTCCCCCATCAATATTGCCCAATGGCATTCTTTGTGGGAAACTAGGTCATGATGGTCGGCTAGACTAAATCCTCGGAGTCCAGCGAGTGATGGGGCAACATGACGCTGGAAGCATCTACCGAGAGCGGGCGAAGGCTCCCCAAGGGCTCCAATATTTTTCTGCCGATCGCTCTATTCCTCCTATTGATATCGTTCAGTGGGGTTTTGGCCCAGGAAGTTAGGAGTGGATGGGAACGAGTTGATGGGGGGCCCGATGCCAATTTGAACACCGCTGAGGCGATCAACAGTGAGATTTGGGCATTCGGAGATGAAGGGGTTATGCTAAGGAGTCTCGACGAGGGCATAACATGGGAAGTGGACTCCACAGGGAGTCACGAATGGTCGCATTCCGATTCAGGATATGATTCAATACTAATTGCGACCGATGGAGGAGTACTGATTATTCTTGAGAACATTGGGAATGGCGAAGATGATAGCAACAAGGACATTCCAATTTTTCCTGGTCAGTTTCTCATTAACGATGTGGCTCTCAAAGGGAGCCAGGAGTTTGTCACAGTAGGAGAAAATGGGGAGATATGGGAATTTGACGGCGATGAGTGGATTAATCGTTCGATCGGGTTTTCGAATGATCTTCTTAGTGTCTCTTTTCTAGATGAAGAATCTGGTATTATTTCGGGCGAGAATGGGACTATTCTCGCTACAGATGATGGAGGATCATCTTGGGACTACAGGGATGCCCCTGGGGAATTATCCGCAGTGGATATCATTGGCATTGAGTACTATAGCTCCATCAGAGCATACGCAATCTCCGAGGATGGGCATATACTGAAATCGTCCCGAGAAGGTAACCTAGCAGTAGGTTTCGTCTGGAGCATAGTGGAAATAGAAAGGGAGTATCCCACAGGAGGTGGAAATGAGTTCGTTGCCGGAGGCACCGAGCTTGACAATGATGCTTCATCACTGGAAGTTCTATCCCAGTCCAAGATTATGCTAGCCGGACCGAATGGCTACTTGTCTCTGAGCAAAGATGGAGGCAACATAGTTTCACAACAGATGATTCCGGTTTCGAACGAAACTGGTTTCAATGCATTTGCGATGCTAGATGGCTTCACAGGAGTTGTAGTAGGCGATGGAGGGGCCATTCTCAGGACTGAAAATGCTGGTTCGGAGGAGTTCATTGGATTCGAGGTTGCTGACTTCGGTGACTTTGGGCAATTCGTCGACTACTCCAAAGAGAGGCTGATGGACGGTCTGGTTGCAACCGCCAAAATCGTCTTTTTCGGGATAATTATGGGATTTTCACTAGGAATCGTTCTTTCGATGCTGAAGACCTCCCCGACCACTCTGAAGAACGTCGTGCAGACCAACCGTTACCAATTTCTCCAATTACTAGTTATGGCTACATTAGGTCCATTATGGGTCATCCTGAAAGTTCCCATTTCGGTTCTAAATATCATCGGGCATTATGGGATCGGAAGCAAATACCGGACTATTGAAAACCCTATCAAACTCGAAAAAATGTTGATTTCCATAAAAGGCAAGTCAGCAGAGATTGCGGCTAGTGAGCCGCTGAACATTTTCGCGATTAGAGTTGTGGGGATGATATTGTTTGTTTTCGGAGTCTACCGGGTCCTCTCCAATCTTGATGAAATTAGTGCGCTCAATCTAGATGGGTGGGAGCACATATACTCCCCGATTGGGGCTCCGGCATCTGTTTTCTGGATTATTGTCGGACTGGCTATAGCAATCCTAGGGGGGATTTTCCTCTCCTGCAATGGGGATTTCTCGATTCGTGACCTAAAGATGGGGAAGTCAGAATTCTCATTAAACCCGTGGGGGATTAGGCCACTAAACGCAATCGCTACGGCATACACCGATATCTTCCGCAATACCCCACTACTAGTGCAGTTCATGTTCATCCACTTCGGATTCGAGCTGGGCAGGCGGATGCAGGACCCAGGGCTAATGCTATTGAACTTCGAATACCTACAGGGAAATGCGAACTTCCTCACGGACATCTTCGTTGTCTACGAGACCAATCCGGAATCCCTTGCCTATGGGCGTCCGGTTGGTGGAATCTTAGAAGATAGGGCGTACATTAGCGCTATCTTCGCACTAGGATTGAACTCGGGAGCCTACCAGTGCGAAACCATCAGAGGAGCGGTTGCTGCCATCCCTTCTGGACAGATGGAGGCAGGAAGGAGCATAGGCCTGAACTATATGCAGTCAATGAGACTGGTAGTAATGCCACAGGCAGTAAGGATTTGCATCCCGCCATTGGGTAACGAGATGGTCAATCTTGTGCTGAACTCATCTTTGGCTATGATCATAGGTTATGCGGAAATAACTAGGCAGGGCAAGTTGATCGTAGCGACTACTTTCCAAGTATTCTGGACATGGGGGATGGTACTAGTGTCCTACTTCCTAATCACTTGGACACTGGCTCTATTCCTAAGGTATCTAGAGGAAAGAACCAGGATTCCAGGGCTAGGAATCTCAGGGGGTGCTTGAATGTCAGAGATAATTCTCAGTGTCAAGAATATGGAGAAAACCTACGTCGGAGGGGTCCATGCAGTCAGAGGTGTCTCGTTCGAAGTATCCGAGGGAGATTCACTGGCGATCATCGGTTCGTCTGGAAGTGGGAAGTCGACAGTCCTCAGGTGCATCAATAGACTGATCGAGCCGACCAAGGGAATAGTCCAGCTGAAAGACGAGAGGATTAACACCCCGGCAGCAGACATCAATGACGTGCGTTCCAGAATCGGTATGGTCTTCCAGTCGTTCGAGCTATTCGCCCACTTGAGGGTGATTGACAATGTCTCCCTGGGGCTAATTCACGTCAGGGGAATGAGCAAGGAAGAAGCAGAGTCACAGGCACGAAAGGTACTGGATAGAGTAGACATGCTTGACAGAGTCGATGCTTATCCAGGAAACCTCTCAGGAGGCCAGAAGCAGAGGGTTGCTATTGCTAGGGCACTTGCAATGAGGCCGGAGGTAATGCTGTTCGATGAGCCTACCAGTGCTCTAGACCCCGAGCTAATAGGTTCTGTTCTCGAGACTATCCAAGGGCTGGCGGAAGAAGGCATGACGATGGTAGTTGTTACTCACGAGATAGGTTTTGCCCGGGACGTAGCTGACCGAGTGATATACATGGATCAGGGTCTTGTTGCCGAGGAGGGGCCTTCATCGATAATCGATGAACCGAAGACGGAAAGGATGAGGGAGTTCCTCTCGAGCATCAATGACTGACTAACAGCTTGAGACTGATGCCCAGATATCGTTTGAATTGCTCGTGCTGTACTCGTAGTAGGAGGTATCAGAAAGGGAGTTAGAGCCTTCTTGGCTGACTGTGATGATAAAAGAATAGCAGCCATAGTCACCTGCAGAGTCGAACTCGTCCTTCGGTACGTACTTCCCAAAGTTTGCATCGAAGACCGAGCCCCCCATTGCAAACTCAGAACCGTAGTCGCCCCAATATCCAGATCCAGAGCCAAACAAACCGCCATTAGAGTCCCAAGTGGCGACTGTGTTCGCAACCGTAATTGTAGGATATGCAATTGCTACGTCGTTCCCTTCCATGAGCACTGCTTCAACGGTGAAATCAGCGAATGGCATCCTGGCCGGATATTCCGCCCCAGTGTCTAGTCCCGCCCAACCTGACATCACCACCCCGACAAGGCAGTTCTGAGCATCTCCGCTGCATCTGTCGGGATCCTCCTTCACAACACCTTGGGCAATACCATCAACACCAGTGATGTCACGAGTGAGTGCGTCGGCTCCTGTCCATTGGGATGAGTCCCACTGTATAGTGCTGTAAGTCAAATCTCTAGTGTGCTCCTTTCCATCGATAGTCACCTTGAGTGTGTAAGGGGAGTTTGGGAGGGCGTTTGAAGAATAGAATTCACTCACTTGGATTGTAATCTCACTCTCTCCATCGCTGCTGTCGATAGTCACATTAGCGGTGGAACTCCAGACTTGGGATCCAGACTGCAAAACAACGAGTCCTGCTTCCAATTCCCTGTCTGACATGGTAGTTTGTAGTATGTTGACTGTTATCGACTCGCCGTCCTCACTATACTCAATTTGGCCAACGGACAGTTCCCCCTCCAAGAAAACCCCTATCACCATTGGCAAGAGGAGCATCAGCAGGTATGAAACTACCACTACAGAAGCCGCTACTGATCCAGAGCCAGAAACTGCGAGCCCTGTAGTTGTCACTAAGCCAAGCCTCCACATGACAAATGCGAGAGAGGCGAAGAAGACTATCGCCATCACCAGAGAAATCGATGTGAACGGTAGCACCAGTTCATCTATGCCCCCTGGCAAGTAGACTAAGATAGCCCGGAAGAGAAGGATTGGGAACAAGCCGAACAATGCCACTGACTTTGCCGCTTCAACGGGTCCTGCTACTTTTGGAGCCTCCTCGGAAGGCATGACGGCAACTGGGGTTTGGCTTGGACTCTGCTCAGCAGCCTTCTCAAGTAAACCACCTTCACTCAAAAACGCACACCCCTCAACTTTCTACGTTGGACTAGTAGTTATCAATCCGTTGCCTTATGGCTCTTGGAAGGGGGCTTCTAGAATATCCTACTATCTAGGGGGGTGACGTTTCCATCTTCATCGACGAGTCGTTCGTCATTGGCTTGATTCCGTCCTATTGCAGCACCAGCAAGAGCGGCCATCATCGTCGTCCCCACTAGTTCGAATCCAGGAAGGTAGACCCCTCTGATGTAGATGGTCATGACCTGAATCTGGGTATTCGGAATTCCTTCTGACCTAACCGAGTACTCAGAGGTGGCCTTGAATTGCAGATTGAAGTACTTGTCAGTCCATCCTTGGTTCTTCGGAGTACGCATCTGCACCCTGAACTTCTCCGGAGGCGCGAGCGAGTCAATCTCCTGCGAGATCAGAGGTAGGCTCAATTGGAAACCCTCGTCGTTCAACTCGTCGTAGTTCTGGACCTCCACATTGAACTTGTCCCTTGCATTGCCATCGTTGTATACATCGAACACTAGGGTGTAGTCGACTTTCGGCCTCAGTTGGATGAAGGCCAGCTCTGCACCGACCCTCAGTCTGCTAAACTGCTTGAAGACAGTCATCACCTTGGCCTCGGTAGGGGAAGTTGCTGCAGTCACAGGCGCTCCGTTCCATTGGGTCACAGTTGCTGTGATTGTGACGACCTGTTGCCCTTCTGGCTGCCTCAAATCTGCCCTAGCAGCGACCTGGAAGGAGGTGTCCCCCGGAGGGACGGTAGCAGAACCAGGCCCGGCTACCGAAATTATCCCCTGTTGGTATGTCAGGTCAACCTTCTCGGAGAAGGTGGTAGGGTTTGTCAGAGTGCAGTAGATGATCGTAGACCTCAGTGCGCCTGGGTAAACCTCGATCGGGGCTGGTTGATCGCAAGTGAGCGAGACATCGGGAGATGTCTGTGCTTGAACTGCGGCTACTCCCGAGCAGAGGCTCATGAAATAGACAACCAGTATCACCAACGGTACTCTAAACGATGCACTCATCACAAAATCCTCCGGTCGAACCATATTTGAGGCTTCGCCCAAGTCGGACCCTAAATGTGTCAATATTGCAGGTTGCAATTATGGTGGACCCGACCGGATTTGAACCGATGACCACTCGGTTATGAGCCGAGCGCTCTAACCAACTGAGCTACGGGTCCCCGTAGCCATCGCCCATGAGTATCGAAATGAACCTTATCTTGCGCCGGGTTGCCCCAGAGGCATCAGGTATCCATGACTAAACCTAGTGTAATGGTTTATGCCTAGTCCCCTTTTCGGATGTCTGAGTGAAACTATGGAGAACAAGGGAACTATTGCAATTATAATTGGGGCACTGCTACTGATGGTAAACGTCGGAATAGGAGTCACAGGGACTATAGACGGCATCATCGAAGGAACCGTAGCAGATACGGTTGCAGGAAGCTACGACGGCTTGGATGATGATGGAAACCAGGATTATACGGCTGACTTCGATGACGACTGGATCAACGCATCGTCCGAGAAGGCGTACTTCGGCAACTCGATCACCAATCTGGAGGAAATACTGGCTGATGCGACGGTTGAGCCCACCTATGAGATGTTAGGCCCATTCATCTACTACGAGAACACGACTCGAGAGGTCATCGAATTCGACTATGACGAGGGTTCGATCACATACTCTGGATACGAGACCTTTGAGTGGTGCGAGGATTGCACCTGGGCGGATGACGATGGAGTGGAGCACGATTCGTTGTCCGGTGACACCGTAGTCAACCAGATCAACATCCTCTGGAACACCCAGAGGATAGCGGGAATGGGTAGCGGCATCGAGTACGGAGAGATATTCGCTAAGGCCATGTTCGCAGCTCAGATGATTGAATTCGACCTCTCCAACAGGGCACCTAGCATCTGGGCATCCGATGACATCGGGGCAATGGCGGACGCCGCTGGTGGGGGGAAGTTCGGCAACATGAGTGTTGAGGAGCAAGTACTGCTAGGTTCGTACGCAGCCTCCCTGTCACAGAGCGGACTTGATGGTTCGATGTCAACTGGGGATTATGATGCGGCAGCTATCAAGTCAATTTTCTACAATGCGAATGACGGGAGTGGAAATTGCATTGCCATTACGTGCGACATTGGACCGGTACTGATTGCAGGGATGGGTGCTCCAAGTGACACTGTCACAGCGACCAGAGCCGCCCTCTATGGGTACTCTGGAGATTTCGCAACACACATGGACTGGGCTGTTTATTCATTGGCAGCCTCAAAGTTCGTCGAGAAGGGAGGAGGAGCAGAGGTGAACAACCAGACTCCCCAACTGAAGGAGAGGTTCGCAGAGGTTAGCGGACTCACCATCAGCGATCCGGCATCACTAGATAACCTGCTATTCAACGAAAGCGTTGGGATGCTCACCTCATTCGAAATCAGTGGGATCCCCCTTCCGGGAATGGTGGTTGGATTACTTCTGCCTCTCCAGAGTGCAGACTACTTCGGGGCTATGACGACATACAACGTTGGCCTAATCACGATTGCTGGCCTTGCAGATTACGTGGAGCCTTGGGTCGGCTTGGGGTTAACTGGTGCTCCCACTGAGTTCGAGTTGATTCTTGCTGGTGGACAGGGGACCATGACCTCCAATGATTGGTGGCTAACTGCATTCGGGGACTACGATCCCTTGGGTGGCATTTACATTCCAATAGGGCTGAATAGAGACGGTTTCGCAGGTATGGCGGAACTGACTCAGGAGCAATCTGATTTCATCCTAAATGACCCGGAAATCGGGCTCAAGTCATCATTCCCAGGGCCATTCATGTATGGTGAGCTTTCCGGGTTGAGCCTTCCTGATGCAGAAGGGGTGCAGCACGTCTGGGACGATGCCTATGTCGCTAACCTGTACGGTATTACTGAGGATGCGGCTCACGCACTTAGGGACTGGGTCGCCAATTTCTACTTCGACACGGTGATGCCGGTTCTGCTGAACTTCGTAACTGGCAACACGCCCTACTACTCGATGCCAATCAGCAACTGGCTATACGGCTGGGACGATGCTGTTAGCGCGTACTTCGGATTCTTCTCCTGGAACAGTCTAGAGACGAATGCAACCTATTACGGATCGGACGGCATCAGCACCGGAGACTGGTCAGTGTTCAAGATGAGCACAAAAGGTGACACGTTGGGCCAGAGGATGGCCCAGGGCTACATCAACTCTGACGGGAATGGACTTTGCGACTTCGACTACGATGTCAATGGAGCATTCATTGGCTATGATCTCCCATGCGAAGATGGGCAGGTGTACGGAATGACCGAGCACCTGACTTGGAGGGCTCCACACAGGGAAGAGGGGGCAAGCGGGCTCCTGACCGCCCATGCTGGGAATTCTGATACTTCGTTGATGGGGACCGCTGGTTCGTTAGCGAGTCCGAACGATCCATTCAGCTTTAATGTGGCAGGATACGCAATTGCGACCTCAGAGGTGGGGAGCAAGACGACGTACAAGGGAATCGACATGGTAGAGCATACAGTGACAGTCGAGCCCACCAATACACAGATCCAAGGGAAGTTGATTGGCTCTTCCACTTACGTTGATGTAATTCCCGGTGCACTACCGGTGTACCTCGGGGCGGACATAGAACTGAAGGTCGAACCCGTTACTACAGCGATAATGTATGGGAAGGTCAAGGTTACTTTCTACTTGGACACACGCGGGCCCGGTTTCTTGGACCCGGACCTTTCGGAAGATAGCACCGAATCGATGCCAGTATTCGAGATCCACGTTTTCAGTGAGATCGATGACGAGGGGGCAGAGACCTTCACAGGCCAAGTCTCGGACAACCTGGGGCCCATGGGTTGGACCAACTTCGGAGGAACAGCTGGAACCGCATTGACTGCCGTACACACGGTTGTCGCTCTAATGTACGTGACCTCGATTGCGTCCCTGGCATACGGCCTATCAGATCCTAGCACTAGGTCGATGCTGGGATTCGGAAAAGACGAAGATGAAGAGTGAGTAGATTTGTGCTTCTCCAGAAGCATCGTATTCTGCCACCGCTCAACTAGGTGCAACCATTGCGGGGTTCCTGCATGAGGCTCAAGCATATAGACAGGATCAGGGCTATCGCAGTCCTCTGCATGGTCGAAGTGCACACAGCGGCAATCGTCCCCCCCAGTGGGATTACCGTGGGCCACCCTGCAGCATTCGTTGCGGCTGCCTTCGGAGGGATGGCGGCTCCGATGTTCGTCACGATTTCCGGATGGGGGATGTACAGTAGTGCCTCTAGGAGGTCATCGGAGGGCCACACGGCAAGCCAATGGGCAAATTGGATAATGCCTAGGTTTGTCCTTCTATGCATGTGTCAGATTCTGGTAAACGTACTTCTGAACGTTGAGAGGGGAGGCAGGTTCGAGTGGCACACACCTGGCGTTCTCACCCTACTTGCCATCTCGGCTGCTATTTGCCCCGCTCTAGTGAGGACTAGCATGGGGACCAGATCGATTTTGATGCTACTGTTCTGCGCGTCACCCTTGATTCTGGGGTCCAACTCTGGTCCCGAGCTCAGTTGGTTCGAAAGGGTCGATGCTAGTGGCATGAGGGAATGGGTGACCAGGCTACTATGGAACGGTACCTATCCGGTTTTGCCATGGGTCTTCTACATCCTCCTAGGTACAGTTCTTCACGACCTACGTGAGGATTCCAGAGCCAGGGAGAGAGGGGTTGTGTTGGGAATAATAGCGACTTCGTTGACATTGGCATTTTCCGTGGCCGAGGGGGTTGACTGGGCTCTGACTTCGGGAGACGCTGTCCTCACTTTCTTCCCTGCTAGTCTGCCCTTCCTGGTTGTCTCGGGAACTATGGTGGCACTGGCCCTTAGGGTGCTAGAGGGGGAAGAGGAATCTGGGGGAGAGCCCCTTATGGGTGAAAAGCTGTCTCTGTTGGAACCCGCAGGGAGGCTTTCCCTGACAATCTATGTGTCTCACTTCGCGGTGCTGGGCGCTGTGGCTCTTCTGATGGACGGGGAGCCGAGGCTGGCTCTGATACCGGCTTTCCTGGTCACCATCTTGCACACGCTTGTCTGGATTCCCCTTGCGGTTCTGCATGAGAGGACCATCCCCGGACTGTCCCTTGAGGGGTTATTGAGGAATCAGTCGGGAAGATAGTTCGTGGTCCATGATATCGGGCCGAACCATGTCTCCCCAGCGTCATTGGCGGCCCTGATTCGTGCATGGTACTCGGTGCCGCAGCAGGAGAGTCCGGTGATCTCCAGTGACTCGTTTCCAACTTGTGTCTCGCCGAACTCGACGTTGTTCGACCATGCCGAGGGTTGCGTCCCACCATCGGTCGTGCCGTAGAATACGGTCAGGGTGATGTTGGTCCCATTGTCATAGGTCCACCATGAGATGTTGACCGAGTATGCCTCCGAAATGCTGGGCGAGTACAGGTCCCTCAGGATTGCGGGGTACTCGTAGAACTCGCCTCTGAGGGGGTCGTCCGTCCAAACGGGTAGGTGGGAAAGAGCGTCGAAAGTGGTCTGGTCGAGTGGGAACCCCCAGGCAGCGTGGTACGGGGCGAGGTTGAATCCCGTCGAATTAGACAGATGGAGGACCCATGCGTTGAATTTCTCGTCATCCGTCGAAGGCACTTCTGCTGCTGGTAGGTCGTAGTACACCGATAGGGCAGATGTGATCTCGGCCCATGACCACTCATCCTTGATCATCAGGAACGTCTCCAGAGCGACCCACACTGACCAGTCCGCGATGTTCGCCCCGTTGTCGAAGTAGGTCCTGGTCCTGGACTCACGCTGGTCCGGGGAGATGGCCCCGTGGCCAGAGACGCCGACTAGGTCCTCCATCAGGTAGACGCTGGCGAAGTTGCACCCAGTTTCGGTCGTACCGGGCAGGGTAGATGGCATCCACTGGTGGTTGTGCCCCAGCTCGTGGAACATGCCCCAGTCGCCCTCGGTGCTCATGTAGGTGACGTTGACCACTGCCGGGACACTGAGGTCGTGAGCCATGAAGGGGTAGCCAGAGTGCATCCAGCCAGCGGATATCTGGGCATCGAAGACTGCCCTCTCGACCCTCGTCCATGGGAGGAAACCGTACAGCTCATGCTCCATCCCCAGGGCCTGATCCCACCACCCCATGAGGTCTTCCGGACCATCTAGGTCCCTGATCTCATGGCTAGGGACAGAGAGGATGAACTGGTCGCTCCCTATTTCCGCCCATGGCGCCGGAGCATGCCGGTTCATCTGGATCCAATCCTCCACGTCGGTCTCGCCATGGTTGTATGTTGGCGCCTCTACGGCATTGGAGATGGTGACTTCGAATAGCCCCAGAGTCGAGCCCGGCTCGATGGCCACGTAGATGGGTCCGCCGAATGCGTTTCCGACTTCCATTTCGGTGTCATCGACATACCACCAGCGTACTATCTCCGGATGCCGGTGCAACTGGTCCTTCCCCCACAGGCTGTCACTATGCGCACCCACGAGGATGTATGTCCCTGAATCCACTATGCTAGGTGGGAGTGTGACTGCGACTACCTCGCCCGGAGCAGCGTAGGTACCGGTTGTCATCCTCACGTGAGCCCTCGCTGATGAGTAGCCGAAGTTCGAGGGGAGTCCGCTCTGGTTGCCATCCACTGAAACTGTTCGAACGACCCTGCTGGCGTTGGCAGGGACTTCCCCGGGGAATTCCTGATGACTCGGGTGTGATGGTAGCTGGTCTGCTGGCAGCCCCTGAGTCAGGGCAGTCTCGACCCTGAGGAGGGTGTCTGCGACTGGGTCCTCCCCGAGATCGTAACCTACGTCCTCCCAGAGCGTGCCATACTCGATCACAGTCCATCCCGTCTGGTTCACAACATCCCTGAGGGGCGCCCAGAAGTCATCGAAGTCGAGGGAGACCACGCTAGTGCATAGGGAGAGTGTCGAGTCGGCTATTGTCGCCTCTGCGTTTGAGAGCGCATTGCCTTCGATTCGGTCTTCCCTGATTGCTTCGATGGCGGCCCTGGGCCGTGCTAGCTCATGGGGGACCTCGCTCATGTCCACGTCGTTGTAGCCCCATGCACTGGAGACGAAGAGTCCTGTTTCCTTGGCTATCTTGTTACCCGGGTAGTTGTGGGCCAAATCTGTGTTGGAGTACGACCAGTACCAAGCGTGACCGCCCATAATCACCCCCCCGCCATCGAGAAGGAAGGAGGCTATGTTCTGGTTGTCGTCGTCGTCATGGCCATTCCAGAACTCGTCCAGAAGGCAGTCCAGTCCAGACAGGTTATCGGGGGAAACTGAGTTCCGTACCGTGTGGCCCTGAGACTCCAGATCGTCTTGGAATCCATCGAAACCGGCACCATAGGCAAGACCGACTACTGCATTGTCGCCACAGGCCCACTCCACTGCCTTGAGGGAGAAGGTGGTCTCGTCTGCCCCGCCGCTTCCGGATACCCAGCTCTCGTGCCCATAACCAAGCATCCTCCCCTTGCCGACGTGACTGGCGGATATCACTGGGATGGCTGAGGTATATCCCCCTTCGGCGAATGCCACTGGGAAGGACCACTCTCCTATCGGGAGCACGGGAGATGGCCAGCCACCCCAACTGGTCTGTCCCATCCCCCGGAGTAGGTCACTCTGATCTGCAGCGAGGTCGTGGACTGCGATCCAGATGCTGCTGGAGGTTGTGCCTCCCGAGTTGTTGGCCCAGAGAGTGTACTCGGACCAATCGGTTCGTTGATCAGGGGTCCCTGAGATTGTCCCGGAGTCGGAAATGGTGAGTCCGGTGGGGAGTTGTGGGTCCACCTCCCAGGTTTCGATGGAGGGTCCCGAGTATTGAGGTTGGATGGATGCGCTCTCGTTTGAGGCTAGTGCGAACTCGTTGTCGGGCCATGACACGGCTTGCGGAGGGAGGCTGATGACGTGGAAAGATACCTGGGTTGAGTCTCCCCCTGCGGAGTTGTTCGCCCAGATTGTGTGATAGGATGTTTCCTGCAACTGTGTCGCGACCCCCGAGATAACACCGTTCTCCTGTCCGAGTGAGAATCCGGTAGGCAGTGGTGGGTGAGCCATCCAGATTGTTGGAGTCCCACCGCCCCACGAGGGCATCACTGAGCCGATGTCATCGCCAAGAGAGAGGTCGAATGTGACTTGCTGGTATTCGAGGTCCCAGACTGGCAGGTCGATCACCTCGATGTATATGGTGGACTGGGTTGCCCCACCTGAGTTCTCAGCGGTGATCGTGTATCCAGTGGCTTCCTGCAGCACGTCAGGCGAACCCGAGATGGTGCCGGAGGGAGACAGGGAGAGGCCAGCTGTCAGATCAGGGGCAATCTGCCATGAAGTGATTTCCCCACCAGTGGTGCTGGGGGAAATCGAGATTGGTTGCCCTAGTGAGAATGTGAAGTGAGATACCCCGTAATCGATTGATTCCGGGGATGCATGGGTGGTGATTATCCTGAGTGTGGATGAGGCCTCGCCTGCGCTATTGTAGGCCGTTATGGTATGGTTGCTATCGCCGATTTCGGAAGGTTCACCAGAGACAGAGCCGTCAGCGCCCAACATGATTCCCGGTGGCAGGGGGGGATCGGACGCCCAGTTTTCGGGGGTTCCGCCCAGGAACGACGGGGTTTCCAAGTGACATACCTCGCCCCTCGTGCAGTAGAGCGTTTCCATCTGGAGGTCGATGGAAATTATCTCAGGGGGGAGGACTGTGATTTCCAGCCTGAACGATGACACCCCCATTGCGTTGGATGCGATGATGGTGTATGACTTGGAGGATGACTCATGGGCCGGGGTTCCTGATATCACCCCCGAATCTGGGTCGATTGAGATCCCATCCGGGAACGATGGGTTGACTGCCCAAGAACTAGGGGCGTCCCCAAGGAAGCTCGGCGTCATCTGCTGGATCTCTTCACCTATCTCCAGTATTACCTCAGACTCCCCGAAGTCGAGCATCTCCGGCCTCATCATGGTTCGGCACAGATCCCCGGTGAAGACCTGCTTCGGAGAGCAGTCTTCCTCGGTGATGGTGTTCTCGAAGCATCCGTCTGCAGTTGGATCCATCGCGCAGTCTGGTTCTACCGGAATTTCAACTTCGCTTTCGGTTAAAGATGCGCATCCGGGCAGCAGGAGGAGGAGTGAGATTGTCACGGCGAGTACGTGTTGCCTATGCACGCGCCGCACAGGGGGTGCCAACTGAATATCTTGTGCATCCCTCAAAGACCGGGATAGGCTGGACCGGGTTCGAAGCAATACTGCACGGTCTGGAACTCGGACTTGAACGCCCTGACATCGCTCTTGATGGAGGATGGGTCCTCTCCCTCAAGCAGTGCCCTGGAGAAGAAGCGAGCGACATCCTGCATTTCGTCAGCCCCCATTCCGACCCTCGTCAGTTCCGGGGTGCCCAGCCTGAGGCCACTCGGAGTCATTGCCTTGGTGTCTCCGGGAAGCATGTTCATGTTGGTGATTATCCCGGCTTCCTCGAGGGTTGCAGCAGCATCCCTGCCCGCACCAGAGTCGACTTCCCCGTGCCTCGTGACTACTTGATGGCTAGCGGTGAAGCCCCTCTCCTCTGCGATAACGTCGAATCCTTCCGAGGAAAGTGCCGCACCGAGAGCCTTGGCGTTGACAACTATGTCCTTGGCATATGAGTTACCGAATTCCTCGAACTCAGAGAGGGCTATCGTCTTACCAGCTACGTGATGCAGGTGGTATGAAGAGCAGACCCCTGGGAATATCCCGCTGTTTAGCCTCCGATGCAGCTTCTCGTCCTCCGAGTCTGATAGCACGAACCCCCCTTGCGGTCCTGGGAACGTCTTGTGGCTGCTCCCAGTCATCACGTCTGCACCCTCCCTTAGTGGGTCTTGGAACTGCCCTCCGGCGACGAGTCCCATGACATGCGCAGCATCGTACATCACGGTTGCACCGACCTCGTGAGCGGCCTGGGACAACTCCTCGAGAGGCGTTGGGAAGAGGAATACCGATTGGCCGAAAAGGGCAATGGCCGGCTCCTCCTCGCGAATCAGGGAGGCTGCCGCATCTATGTCTGGCTCCATCCTCTCCTCGTCCCATGGGTATGTGACCAGATCGAGCCCTCTTAGCCCGACTGCCCCCATCCTCGCATGGGAGATATGCCCCCCATCGGCTGTGGACACGGCTGTGATCTTGTCACCTGGCTTGGCCAGGGACTTCAGTGACCCGATGTTAGAATTAGTGCCTGAG